>JGI20225J14565_1000505_pt1 | contig 9544 bp, 9 predicted proteins | sample BioMet4_FD_14565 | JGI IMG/M metagenome (IMG submission 14565) | reverse complement strand
AAAAACGAGAGGTTATGTGGGAAAAACGAAGTGGAGCCTTTAAAAAAGCCTTTCTCAAGTTATGTCCCTGCTCATCCCAGTAATTGTCAACCGAATCCTGTGGAAAATCAATAGCTAAAATTGTTTCACCATGATGATTAAACTTTGCACCATATATTTTACCAATGCCGATGCTCTTGTTTCCGACGTATAGTTCATCGTAAATGGCTTCAAAACTATCCCCTTTCTGAAGAGCAAAAAAATCGATAGTCCAAGCGTAAATATCTGAAAGGTCGAGAGCCAATGCCTCGGGAATACTATCTTTCACCATGGTTCTCGGACCGCAATGGTTCTACCGGAGGCGACTTAACCGTTAGCGGGTTAATAGGAGTGCCATTCTTCCATATTCGGAAATCCAAATGCGGGCCAGTAGCATAACCTGTTTTTCCAACAAATCCTATAATTTGCCCTTGTTTAACCCGTCGTCCCACTGCAATATCTTTCCCAAATCGAGAGAAATGGTTATAGGCAGTTGTGTAGCTGGAGTTGTGTCGAATTTTAACATAGTTTCCGCTACCTACCGAATAGCCCTTACCTATAACTGTTCCGTCGCCTATGCTCATTACTGGTGTACCTGTTGGAGCTGCATAATCGACACCTGTGTGTGGCCTATAAATATGAAGAATAGGATGAAAACGGCTCATGGTCTTCCACTGGTTGGCAGAAAAAGTATGAACATCGCTGCAGGCAGCCTCAACTAGGGTGTTACCATTTTTCGAAAATTCAGCAACCAATTCTGAAATTGGCTCAGCCTTTTGGGTCTTCAAGTTATACCAATGTTCAACCATTTGAATGAATGCCCACTGAGTCCACTTATAGTATTCGGGGTCGCAAGTGCGAAACTCACGATCCCAGTCGTAGCTGAAGCCAATTTTATCGAGCTGCTCGCGGTAACGACGAATATTATTTTCGGTGGTAATAGCCGGATGCTGACCTGTTTGAATGGCATACTGCTCAGCAGGCAGTCCAAAAGCATCGTAACCCATGATTACGCCATTGGGCATTACCTCCAACTTACTATTTCCAAAGTAGTAACCATTTACCAGCAACAACACGTTGGTGTCCAACGAAGGAACATCACACTTAAAGATATCGTCGACACTAAATTCCACCTTTCGAGGAGCAAAGTATTTCTCAAACTCCTTCTCAAACAGATTGGTAATATTGGTATACTTGTACTTCTCCGATTTCCTATTGGGAAATCCAAGAATATTGAAGTTCTCAATGGCATCGGCTCGTGCAGCATTTATGCTGTCGGCAGCACCCTCTCTTAGCAAATCGAGATTTGCCAGGTAGAGGTTAACGAAGTCGGCAGTCAATTTATTTTCTGAAACTTTTCCAGTCATAACCTAATAGGTTTTTACGGCTATTACTGCCCATTTTTTATCCAGTCATATCCTTTTTCCTCCAACTCAAAAGCCAACTCTTTACCGGCCGATTTCACAATCTGACCGTTATACAGAATGTGCACGTAGTCGGGAACAATATAGTCGAGCAATCGCTGATAGTGTGTAATCACAATGGACGCATTTTCAGGAGTTCTTAACTTATTTACCCCATTGGCCACTACACGTAACGCATCAATGTCGAGGCCGGAGTCGGTTTCATCGAGGATGGAGAGCATTGGCTCCAACATAGCCATCTGAAAAATTTCGTTTTTCTTTTTCTCCCCACCCGAAAATCCTTCGTTTACCGAACGGTTAGTTAGCTTTGCATCAATCTCCACTATTTCACTCTTCTGACGCATAGTTTTCAGGAAATCGGAGGCCGAAAGTGGTTCAAGTCCCTTATACTTGCGATGCTCATTGAGCGCAGCACGCATGAAGTTTACCATGCTCACTCCCGGAATCTCTACCGGATATTGAAAGCTTAAGAAAATACCCGCCCGAGACCGGTCTTCGGCCGGCATGTCGAAAAGGTTCATCCCGTTGAAGGTAACCTCACCCTGTGTAACTTCAAACACCTCGCGTCCGGCTAATACCGCAGCAAGCGTGCTTTTTCCAGATCCATTTGGACCCATTATGGCATGCACCTCACCGGCCTTCACCTCGAGGTTTATTCCCTTTAATATCTCCTTGCCATTGATACTGGCGTGTAAATTTTTAATTGTAAGCATGTTGTTTTATTAAGAAGTTATACGGGAGTTAAACTGAAGTTATTCAGTAGTTATATAGAAGGAGTCATTGACTCTCAGCAATAGCCTTGCAATATGAGTTTAAAAGTAAACTGACATCAACAATGCTCTTCATTAATAACAATTTAACATCCGTTGAAATATATTCTAAATCATTGCTAAGAATGATATAATACCTGCATTCCTCTAACGACCCTTGTGAAATGTTATAAAACCTTAACTTATCTAAGGTTCCCTTCTTTCTATATCCCTCAGATATGTTTGATGGGATAGAAACTGCTGCTCTTCGAAACTGAGAAGTTAAGCCATATAATTCATCCTTTGGAAAAGACGAAGTCTCCTTGTAAACCAACAACACAAATTCATGGCCTACTTGGGATTTGGTGTGTGGAGTTTGGCCGTGCAGTTAATCAGCGCTGTAGTATTTAAAACAGCACTGCTCTGGTATTTCTCCGACTGGCGTCCAACTCGGCAGTTTAGCTTCCAATCGTTGAGGAGTCTCTTTGGATTTGGGTCTAACATACTCTTTTCAAGCCTTCTCGAAAACATTTATCAAAGCGCCTTTTCCTGGATTATCAACAAGCGATTTTCCATTCAAAGTCTTGGATTTTACACGCAGGCAAAGAAATTGCAGGAGATACCGGTGCTCATACTTTCAAATGTAATTGGAGGGGTAACGTTTCCTGCCATGGCCACCATACAGGATGATAACGTGAAGCTAAAGCAGACCTACAAAAAGATTCTTCAGCTTCAGGTATTTGTCAACTTTCCAATTATGCTTGGGCTAATGGTGATGGCCAAACCGGTAGTGGCCATTCTGCTAACAGCGAAGTGGCTTCCTTCAGTTCCTTTTATTCAGCTGCTTGCACTAGCCGGAATGTTGTACACTCTTCAAACAACCAACCTTAACATACTGAAGGTTAAGGGACGTTCCGATCTTTACTTGAAGTTGGAATTTGTAAAAAAGATTATTGGAGTTGCATTCATTGTCATTGGGCTGTTCTGGGGAATTTATGGGTTGATTGTTAGCTTAGTGGTCTCGGCGTATGTGTCATACCTAATCAACAGCTACTATTCAGGTAAGTTAATAAGTTATCCAGTGGCAGAGCAGCTCCTCGATCTTGCACCCTACCTACTATCGAGCTTGGTAATGGCTGCAGCGGCATACAGTGTAAAGTTGGTTGTTCCATTTGGAGATGTGGGTATGTTGCTTTCCCAGGCCACAGTTGCTGCTGTAACCTATTTTTTAGTTTCTTTGCTTTTACGGTTGGATGCCATTAACGAATTGAAACTCATCGCAGAGTCGCTTTATAAAAAAACAGGAAATGGAAAGTAGAGAGGAAAAGCCCATATTAGTAACACAGCCCGAACTGCCACCACTTGAGGAATTTCATGAGCTTCTAAAGGATATTTGGACTACCAAGTGGCTCACCAACAATGGAAAATACCATCAAGCGCTGGAGAGCGAGCTAGCCAAGTTTCTAGGTGTTCCATACATTAGCCTCTTTTCCAATGGGACAATGGCCTTAATTACTGCTCTTCAAACATTGCGCATCACGGGTGAGGTAATTACCTCGCCATACAGCTTTGTGGCCACCACCCACGCTCTGCATTGGAATGGTATTAAGCCCATTTTCTGTGATGTCGACCCAAACTTTTTCAATCTCGATCCTAAGAAGGTGGAGGCTGCTATTACACCAAAAACTACCGCAATTCTTCCGGTGCACGTGTATGGCAATCCTTGCATGGTAGATGATATTGCTAAAATTGCAGACACTTATGGGCTGAAGGTGATTTACGATGCTTGCCATGCCTTTCATGTGAAAATTGGTGGTCGATCAGTGATGAACTTTGGTGACCTTTCCGTGCTGAGCTTTCACGCCACCAAGGTATACAACACCATTGAAGGGGGAGCCATTATTTGCCATGATGAAAAAACGAAGAAGCGCATAGACTATCTTAAAAACTTTGGCTTTGCCGATGAGGTAACGGTGGTCGCTCCAGGAATCAACGCAAAGATGAATGAGATTCAGTCGGCATATGGGCTACTGCAGTTGAAGTATGTGGAGGAAGCGATTGAAAAGCGTAAGGTTGTTGCGGAACGTTACCGTGAACTACTTACCAATGTGCCTGGCATTAGGGTTCTGCACGACATGGAAGGTGTTTTGCACAACTACCCCTACTTCCCTATTCTCATTGACCACAAGGAGTTTGGAACCAGCCGTGACGAGGTATACGAAAATCTGAAGCAGTATAACATATTTGGTCGCAGGTATTTTTACCCACTTATCAGCCAGTTTCCAACCTATAGAGGACTCCCGTCTGCATCTGCGGAGAATCTTCCAGTGGCCGAGCAGGTGGCAAAGCAGGTGTTGTGTTTACCCATCTACCCTCAGCTACCTTTGGATAAGGTGGATAAGATTTCGCGAATAATTAAATCGCAAAAAAAATAGCGAGATGGCCAATTCCTTTTACTCCCGAAATGAACTTCTGAACCTAGGGCTTGCAGCTGTAGGGAGTAATGTCCTTATCAGCAGAAAGGCCAGTATTTATTCCCCCTCAACCCTTACGGTTGGGAATAATGTTCGCATTGATGATTTTTGCATACTCTCAGGAATAATTACCCTTGGCAGCAATATCCACATTGCTGCTTTTTGCGCTCTTTATGGTAAATTTGGCATCAGCATGGCTGATTATACCGGGGTATCGCCACGTTCAACCATATTTAGTGCCACGGACGACTTTGGTGGCAATTTTCTCATAAGCCCAATGGTCCCTGATGAGTTCACTAATGTCATTGGAGGATTGGTAACTTTAGAAAGGTTCGTTCAAGTTGGTGCAGGTAGCATCATAATGCCAAGGGTAACGCTTGGAGAAGGTTCAACCACGGGAAGTATGACGCTGGTAAACAAATCGTTGGAGCCTTGGATTATTTATACCGGGATACCGGCAAAACCAATGAAACCAAGACAAAAAGGGTTGCTTGACATGGTAAAACGAATTGAAGATGCTCGCTAGTGTATGCACCCTTGTATATAACCATGAGTGTTTCGTTGAAGAGTCTCTTAATAGCACGCTCAATCAACGATGCAATTTTGAGTTTGAAGTAGTTGCTTCTGAGGACTATTCTTCCGACAGATCAAGAGAAAAATTGCTTTTAATTAAGAGGCAGGTTAACAACCGGTTGGCACTTCTTCTTCCTGAGCACAACTTGGGAATGATAGAAAACTTTTATACAACCCTTGATAGGTGCACCGGTAGCTATATTGCTTTTTGTGAAGGTGACGATTTCTGGAACTCACCGGATAAGCTCCAAAAACAGGTTGAAATTTTAGAGGCCAACCCCGAGGTTGGATTGGTTTTTTCCAACTTTAATATCAAGGAGAAGCATCGCACCATTAAGGGTGCACTTAAAGCAAAGCCAATTTGTATTGAGAAACCTGAAGAGCTGTTGGTGAGCAATCCCATTGCCACCTGCACCGTTGTGTGTCGCCGCGATTTGCTCAACGAGGCCAGAGCATTTATAGGCGAAAGGAGGTTTGCCATGGGCGACTATCCATTTTGGCTCTACATCGCCCAAAAGTCGAAATTGGCATACCTTGACGAACCGCTGGCCACCTACCGCATTGTGGGTGGTTCTGCCACTAATCAGGGCTATCACAAGCAGCTGACATTTCTGGAATCACTGCAGGAGGTGAAGGAGTTCTTTATGGAGCATTTTACCTACAGTGAACCTGTTCGGCACAGGGTGAAGTTAGAATACCTTCAAAAGAAACTTATGCTTTGCTTTCTGACCAATAAAAAGGAGGAACTTTACAAGTGCGCCCAAAGGTTAGAGTTGCTGAAGGGCAAGCTTACGCTACGGGAGAGGGTTTACACAACAATGGGCAGGAGCTGGCTGCTCTCTTTTCCTATAAAGCTCTACCACAATACTTACCATCGGTTAAGAAGAGGTTAGCGACTACTCAAGCAGCAACCTTATTAGCTTCTCCTCCCTCTTCTCCATTGTAAAGTTGGCAAGCGTAAATTCTCTCGCCTTTTTAGCCGTATCCATCGTAAGGGCTTTTCTAATGGCCACCTCTAGTTCGGTTACATCGCGTTTATAGATTAGCACTCCGCAAGGGCCAATGGCATCGGGTATGCCATTTACGTTAGACCCTACAGGAATGCACTCGCAAAGCATGGCTTCACTGAGGCTTACGGGCATTCCTTCGGTAATGGAGGCCTGCACGTAGACCTTGGAAAGATTGAAATAGTGCGATAAAATCTCGTCGGGGCAAAACGATGGGATAACCCTTAGATTCTTAATATTGGAAATTTTGTAGTGCTCTTCCACCCACTCCATGTAGGTTTTTTTAACGCTGATGAGCACAAAATCCAAGTCAGGGTTTCGACCAGCCACCTCGATAAACAGATCGTAGCCCTTGTTGTAAAAGTCAGCAGTTGTATTCATGGTGCCAACCGTCATTACTAGGTTCGATTGCTTCTGTACAGTGGCATCAAATCGAATGCGACTCTGGTCAATGCCGTTGGGGACCACCTCCAGGCGCCCTTTTATTCCCTTTACATAGTGCTTGATGCCGTCGATATGGGGATTTTCGGGATTGTAGAAAAAGTTCTCATGGTATATTAGGCTTTGGTGATTGGGCAGCACCATGGTGGCATTGCGTAGGGCATACTTTACACACCAACCCCTAAACTTTTTCTGGTAAACGCCCTTTCCCAACTCCTTGTAGCAAATGGCCTCTTGACCGCCGGCAAAAATAATGGTGTGTTTCCTAAATATTCGACCCATAAGCACCATCAAGGCGGAATGGTAATCGCCAAACCAGGTAACTAGAGCCTTTGTTCGGCAGAGGTTGAAGAGGATAAATAGCTTTAGGTGAATCAACCGCCAGATAAAGCTGGCCTTTTTGCCTGCCTGATTCAGCAAAATTGACTTAACCTCAAAATGCTTCTGTAGAATCTGCTCATCGGCTCTTATGAAGGAGGAGTTGTTGGGTTTGATGTAAAGTATTTTGCTTCCCGGGCTTAGCATAGCCATTATCTGAGCGTATTAATTATCTTTTCAATTCCTTCGGCAAATGTGGTTCTTGGTTTCCAGCCTAACTCGGCAGTTGCCTTAGCAAGGCTAACATAAACATCCCACACCTCATTTTTTCGTTCAATATTTTTGGCTAGGTAAGGTTTATCTATTCCAGAGATGTCAAGAACGGTTTTAATGATCTCCTCCACGCTTACGGAGTATCCACTGCCCACATTATACATACCATAGTTTTTTCGTCCAATGGTGCCAACTAGCACATCCATAAAATCATCGATGTAGAGGAAGTCGCGCTTAGGCCGTAAATCCATTACCTCTATGGTATTTACTTCTGGGTTAAGAACCTGCTCAATAATAAAAGGAATAAGAAAACTCGGGTTCTGACCCGGACCAAAAATATTAACCGGTCTAAGAATGGTAACCGGAACACCAAACTGTTCTGAATAAAATCGACAAATATCTTCAGCAACTAACTTACTGTGGTTATATGGGCTTACTGGAGCAACTGGATGATTTTCGTCAACTGGGAGATATTGTGGTGTCCCGTACACGTAGCTGCTTACATAGGTTAGTGAGCAACCCTGCTTACGGCAAAGGTCAAGAATGTTGGTTGTGCCCGAAGCGTTAGTTCGGTAGAAATCGAGGGGGTTTTCCCAACTGGCAGGAACGTAGGTTCTTGATGCTAGATGAATAACGTGGTCCAGCTTCTCGTAGCTAAATTCGGCGGTGGCAATGTCGCCATCTTCCATGTCGAAGGTAAACACCTCGTAGTTGTTGGCTTTAAGTCGTATTAGTAAGTTTGTTCCAATAAAGCCGCTGCTTCCGGTTACCAGTATTCGTCCCTTCATGCTACAAAAATTTATCCTTATTGGCATCGAACTCCTCAATGGCCTGCATGTAATCGTCGGGGCGACCAATGTCCAACCAGTAGCCATCGTATGGTTTTACAGCAACCTTTTCGCCTTTGCTGAGAAGGTCGTGCATGAGCATGTCGAAGCCAAAAAAGGTATCCTCAGGAATAAAATCGAGAATACGACGGTTGAGCATGTATATTCCCATACTCACAAGGTAGTGGTTGTGCGGTTTTTCCTTAAATCCGGTAAGTCTATTGCTGCTGTCGACTTCTAGCACGCCATACTCGCTAACCTCTGTTCTTTGGTAAGAGGAAATAGAAAAGAGGTTGTTTTCTGTTAGATGGGCATTATAGAAATCGGCAAAGGAGAGGTCGGTAAGAATATCTCCATTCATTACCAGAAAGTTTTCCGGAAGGTCCTTTATCAGCTTTAGCGGCCCCATGGTGCTCAACGGCTTACTTTCCAGCGAGTAATCGACCTTGATGCCCCACCGGGAGCCATCACCACAGAAGGCCTTGATAATTTCGGCCTGATGGTTTACCGTAATGGTGACGTGGCCAAACTCGTTTTTTGCCAGCTGACGAATTACCACCTCAAGAATGGGGAAATCGCCAATGGGCATAAGTGGCTTTGGGAGAACAACGGTGTACGGTTTAAGCCGAGTCCCCTTCCCTCCGGCCAGAATAACTGCTCTTTTACACATTGTAAATATCGGCTTTATATCGGGCTTGATTAAGCGGATTTTTGAACCACTCAATTGTTTGCAAAACCCCCTGTTCAAAGGTAAGCTGCGGTTCCCAATTGGTAAGTTGACTTAGCTTCTGTCGGCTTCCATGCAGACGCTCCACCTCGCTAAGCGCAGGTCGTAACCGCTGCTCATCGGAAACAATATGGGCCGCTGGATTTATCTTATCGATAATCATCTGTGCCAAGTCGCCGATGGAGATCTCCGTTTCGGTGGCAATGTTTACATCCTCACCAATGAGCTTGTCGCACTTGGCAATTTCAATAAATCCTCGGGCGGTGTCCTTCACGTAGAGCAGGTCGCGAGTTGGGGTGAGGGCACCCAACTTAATTTCCTGCTTTCCGGCCAGCAACTGCGTAATAATTGTTGGTATTACGGCTCTAGCCGACTGACGAGGTCCATAGGTATTGAACGGACGCACAATGGTAACGGGTAATCCAAAGCTGCGGTAGAATGATTCAGCAATGCTATCGGCACCAATTTTAGTGGCAGAGTATGGCGATTGCGGCTGCCGTGGATGCTTCTCGTCGATTGGTACATATTGGGCCGTACCATACACCTCCGAGGTAGAGGTTACCAGCACGCGCTCCACGTTGAGGTCGCGAGCCGCCTGTAAAATGTTGAGCGTACCCTTGATGTTGGTGTCTACGTAGCTGTCGGGAGAGTGGTAGCTAAACGGAATGGCAATGAGTGCGGCCAGATGAAAGACTACATCAACATCCTTCATG
>JGI20225J14565_1000503_pt1 | contig 9554 bp, 7 predicted proteins | sample BioMet4_FD_14565 | JGI IMG/M metagenome (IMG submission 14565) | reverse complement strand
GCTTCTTTAGGTGATTTGAAGTAGCCATCAAGTGCCCCAGCAGTCTGACCGTTAAGATCCGTTGCTACCCCACCGGGCATTATACTAAAAATCTGTTTGCGACTACCCATATTTTTGAACTCAAGTGCGTAAGTCATCGCCATAATATTTTGGGCAGCCTTACTGGTTTGATAAGCAAGTGGATGCCAAAAATTATTAGGTTGAATCGGAATGGTGATATTTACGATTTTCCCATTTTCAACGAGTTTCGGCAGAAAACTTTTAATTATCTCATGTGGAGCTGTATCTGGATTTCACTCACTGATATCTACTGGTACGACTCCAAAAATGTTAACAAACGAACGTCAAATTCTTCCCATTGGATACGGAGCAATGCTCACGGAATCTTTCATTTCAATGATGGCACTTATTGCTGCTACCAGTCTCCATCCGAATGATTATTTTGCTATTAATTCCACACAGCAAGCCTTCGCTGCTTTAGGGGTACATGTACAAGATCTCCCTGTACTTGCTCAGCAAGTTGGAGAAAATCTTATGCATCGTCCCGGCGGCGCTGTCTCTTTGGCAGTCGGCATGGCGGATATCTTTAATCAAATTCCAGGCATGAGCCAATTCATGGGATTCTGGTATCATTTCTGTATTATGTTTGAAGCATTATTTATTTTAACTTTAATTGATGCCGGATCTCGTGTCGGCCGCTATCTTTTACAAGAATTAATTGGTAAATTTTCACCAAAATTCAAAGATGCTGAATGGTGGCCTGGCATCATTATTTGTTCCATTGTTATCAATGTTTCCTGGGGTTTTCTCGTATTACAAGGTAATATAGGAGTTATTTGGCCGCTATTTGGGGTATCTAACCAACTATTATCAGCTGTTACGCTGGCTATCGGAACTTCTTTCATTTACCGTCATGGTCGTGGCCGATATGCGTTGATTACTATGATCCCTTGTATTTTTATGAGTTTCATTACCGTCTACGCAGATTATGATAATATTTTCTATAATTACATTCCTAACGGAAAATGGCTTCTTATTGCGATTAGTGTCATCATGTTGATTCTTGATGCTGTTGTCATGATAGAAGCTGTCAAAAGCTGGATTCGATACGCCAAGACGATCCCACAGGATATGCGTACATGTGCTGAAATTGAAGCAGAAACAAAAAAACAAAATGAAAAAGACGGAATTGAAGTTCCGGCTATGCATTAACATCAAGATTAAAAATAAGACGCACCGATTTTTTTCGGCGCGTCTTATTTTTATATGATGCATTTTCTTGCCTTATTCAAAATAAATACCGCTCACACAATTCATCCGCAGTCGATTATTTATCAGCTAGTTTTTTATACGCTTCCAACCGCTGTTCCATGTCTTTCGCGGTTTTGTCAAAGAACGCATCGGCAGTATCAGGGAACATCGTCTTCAGCGACGAATAGCGTACTTCGCCCATGAGGAAGTCCTTTATATTCCCTACGGGATCTTTAGAATCAAGACTGAATCCGTTCTTTCCTGCTTCTTCCTGCGTCGGATTGTAACGGTATAAATGCCAATATCCGGCATCTACTGCCTTCTTCGCTTCACGCTGTGCACAGCCCATCCCCGCTTTGATGCCGTGATTGATGCAGGGAGCATAGGCAATAACAAGAGAAGGACCCGGATACGCTTCGGCTTCCTGGATAGCTTTCAGACATTGCGCCTTATCCGCTCCCATTGCCACCTGCGCTACATATACATATCCATAGCTCATGAATATGCGCCCGAGATCTTTCTTTTTCGTCTTTTTGCCCCCCGCCGCAAATTTAGCCACTGCTGCGGTAGGGGTCGCTTTTGAGGACTGCCCGCCCGTATTTGAATATACTTCCGTATCAAAAACAAGGACGTTGACATTGGCACCTGATGCCAAGACGTGATCCAATCCGCCATACCCGATATCATAGGACCAGCCATCTCCGCCAAATATCCACTGGCTTCTTTTTACCAGGCAGTCACGGCGGTCATAAATCCGCTGACAGACAGGGCATTGCTCCTTAGCGGCTTCCACTACTGCGGTTACCTTATCTGCCCGTTCCCGTGTTCCTTCTGTCACCTCTTTATTATCCAGCCATTCTTGGAATACTACTTTGGCCGCTGCCGGCGTGTTTTCGTTATCAATGGCTTCCCGTACATCCATTGCCGTCTTTTCCCGCAGTTGTTCGGTCGCTAATACCATTCCTAAGCCAAACTCCGCATTGTCTTCAAATAGAGAATTCGCCCAGCCCGGTCCATGAACAACTGAAATAAAATTTGTAATATCCAACTCAAAACTTACACAATACTGCGGTTCCAAACTATTGCGGAATAGTTGACAATGTTGTGCCCGCTTCCAATTCTGCATATCAATTACCTCATATTGCTGTCCCATTATGTCCCTCCTTATCGTATTCCATACTAAACAAGGACGCTTGAATCCAGGCGCCCTTGTTTATCATATATATAACTGCATCTATACCTTGCTTATTTTGCTTCCTCACTGTCACCGTCGTCGCTGCGGCTGGCCCAATAGCCGGCCAGTATCGACCCTGAAAAATTGTGCCATACACTGAAAATGGCTCCCGGAATCGCCGCCATCGGATCCAGATGCGCCAGTGCCAGCGCCACGGCCAGCCCCGAGTTTTCCATCCCGATCTCAAACGCCACAGCCTTGCTCTTATGGTGGCTCATCCGTCCCAGACTCCGCGATACTCCGTATCCCAGGCTCAGCCCCAGACAGTTATGCAGCACTACCGCCAGCGCCGCGATTCCTGCCACCGTAGCCAGCCGCTGCGCATTCAACGCTACCACGATCGTAATGATCATCACGATCGCCACTACCGATACTACCGGGATGATTCCCGCCAGGCGGTCTACCGTCTTCGACGCCGCCACCCGGATCCCTATCCCGATGATGATCGGAACGAGCACTACCTTGCAGATATCCAGCAGCAACGCCGCCGCATCTATCGGGATCAGCGATCCCGCCAGTACCATAAACAGGGCCGGTGTCAAGATCGGCGCCAGCAGCGTATTCACGCTCGAGATCGTCACGGACAGCGCCGTATCTCCTTTCGCGATGAACGTCATCACGTTCGATGCCGTCCCGCTGGGACAGCAGCCTACCAGTATCAGTCCGGCCGCCAGCATCGGATCCAGCCCCAGCACCTTTCCTACCCCAAACGCCACACACGGCATGATCGCATACCGCAGCACGATTCCGAAGATCACATCCTTTGGCCGCGTCAGCACCAGCTTGAAGTCCTTCGGCGTCATCGTCAGTCCCATCGACAGCATGATCAGCGACAGCAGCCACGTCACCCAGCTGCCCATTCCCATGAACGGCCCCGGTACAAAGAACGCCAGGGCTGCAAACAGTACCACCCACACTGTAAAGTATTTCGTAATCATTTTACAAAGCTTCTCTGCCGTTTCCATAGGCCCTCCTTATTCCAGCACCGCGCCCGTATTGGCCGACGTTACCAGTTTGGCATACCGCGACAGGTACCCGCTCTTGACCTTCGGTTCCGGCTGTTTCCATGCCGCCCGGCGCGCCGCCAGTTCTTCATCGCTTACGCACAGTTCCAGCTTTCTTCCAGGGATATCGATGGCGATCCTATCGCCGTCCCGGATCAGCGCGATCGGCCCGCCTTCCATCGCCTCCGGCGATATATGGCCGATACAGGCTCCGCGGCTGGCTCCGCTGAACCGTCCGTCGGTCAGCAGTGCTACCTTCAGACCCATTCCGGTAATGACGGCTGTCGGGTTCAGCATTTCCCGCATCCCCGGACCGCCTTTAGGTCCTTCATACCGGATCACTACCACGTCGCCCTCGTGGATCTGTCCGTCCATGATCGCCGTTATCGCGGCTTCTTCCGAATTGAAGCATTTGGCACTCCCGGTATAGACCAGCAGATCTGCATCTACGGCACTTTCCTTGATTACTGCCCCATCGGGTGCCAGGTTCCCGCTCAGGATCGCGATCCCGCCTTTATGCATATACGCCGTTTCCACCGTATGGATCACCTCCGGCCGCTCGATCACGGCGTGCGCGATCCGTTCCCCGATGCTCCCCGTGACTGTCCGGGCTTCCGTATGGATGATCCCCAGCTTAGTCAGTTCCTTCATGACCGCACAGATTCCGCCTGCTTCTCCCAGGTCTTGCATATGGTAGCTGCCGCCCGGGCTCATCTTGCAGATATACGCGGCTTTTTTGCTGATTTCATCGAACTTCTGCAGCGGCAGTTCGATTCCTGCTTCATGGGCGATGGCCGGCAGATGCAGCACCGTATTCGTCGACCCGCCGATCGCCATGTCTACAGCAATGGCATTTTCGAAGGATTCCTGCGTCATGATATCCCGCGGCTTGATGTCCCGTTTCACCAGATCCAGGATGACTGCGCCGGCCTTCTTGGCCAGGATCCGCCGCGCTCCGAAATAGGCGGCGGGGATCGTCCCGTTCCCCGGCAGTCCCATCCCCAATACTTCCGTCATGCAGTTCATCGTATTGGCCGTGAACAGGCCGGCACAGGACCCGCACCCGGGGCAGGCCTTATTTTCCATATCCGCCATTTCCGCTTCCGTGATCTGTCCCGATTCCAGCTTCCCCGCGGCTTCAAACATCGTGCTGACACTGATATCCTTGCCTTTATAGCGTCCCGCCTGCATCGGCCCGCCGCTGACTACCACTGCCGGGATATTTACCCGCCCTGCCGCCATCAGCATACCGGGCACGATCTTGTCACAGTTCGGGATCATGACCAATCCGTCGAAGGCGTGGCCGTTGGCCATGGCTTCGATAGAATCGCAGATCAGTTCCCGGCTGGCCAGCGGATACTTCATGCCGTCATGGCCCATGGCGATCCCATCACAGATCCCGATCGCCGGAAACTCGATCGGCGTCCCGCCGGCTGCTGCAACCCCAAGCTTTACCGCCTGGGCGATTTCCCGCAGATGCATATGCCCCGGAATAATTTCATTGAATGCATTGACGATCCCGATCAACGGTTTTTCCAAGTCTTCGTCCGAATACCCCATGGCATGGAACAACGTCCGATGGGCTGTCCGGGTACTTCCTTTTTTTACTATATCACTCCGCATATCGATTTCCTCCGTTTCTGCTTTTTGTGTTAGTCTGCTTTTTCTTCCTTGAGCCACGACATCATGTTACGAAGTTTACCTCCGACTTTTTCAACAGGGTGTTCTGCATGTTTCTTGCGCAGTGCCAAGAATTCCGCACGACCGGCCGCTCTGTTTTCCAGCAGCCAGTTCTTGGCAAAGGTGCCCTCCTGAATTTCTTTCAGCACTTGCTTCATTTCGGCTTTTGTTTTTTCCGTTACAATACGCGGTCCTACTTTATAATCACCATATTCAGCAGTATCACTGATAGAGCTTCGCATGTTAGCCATCCCGCCTTCATACATGAGATCTACGATAAGTTTCATTTCATGGAAACATTCAAAATAGGCAATTTCCGGCTGATACCCTGCTTCACATAACGTTTCAAAGCCCGCCGTGATAAGGTGTGTTACACCGCCGCACAATACTGCCTGTTCTCCAAAAAGATCGGTTTCCGTTTCTTCCTGAAAGGTTGTCTGTATAACTCCCGAACGAGTACCGCCGATCCCCCGGGCATAGGCCAGTGCTAAATCAAATGCGTGTCCCGTAGCATCCTGTTCTACGGCAAATACATCCGGTACCCCGCCGCCTTCCACAAATGTACGTCGTACCAAATGACCCGGTCCTTTAGGTGCCACCATAAACACATCGATATCTGCGGCCGGAACGATTTGCTTGAAATGGACATTAAAGCCGTGGGCAAATGCCAACGCACTGCCAGGTTTTAAATTAGGTCCAATTTCGCTGTTATATACATCCGCTTGTTTTTCATCCGGGATCAGCACCATGGTAATATCTGCTTTTTTAACAGCTTCGGCAACAGTCTGGACAACCAGTCCCTGTGCACGTGCTTTTGCTGCTGATTTACTGCCTTCATACAGGCCTACTGTCACATCAAGTCCGCTTTCCATCAGGTTCAATGCATGGGCATGCCCCTGGCTGCCATACCCGATAATAGCTATTTTTTTCCCTTTCATAACATCCCAATTTACATCTTGATCATAAAATACTTTTGCCATCTTACATCTCTCCTTTGTCTTTGGTCTTGTTAGTTTTAGGGCCGTGTTGAAAGGGTCCGGGGTAAAAAAAATACGCCCCCTATATACTAAGGGACGAATATGATTCCGCGATACCACCCTGGTTCCTGCGGCATTACTGCCTGCAGGCGCTCTACAACGTACTAACATACGCGTTTCCTGTAACGTGGAAAATTCGTCGGCGCTTAATTTACTTCAGCTCCGCTCTTCAGGGAGGATTTTCAAATATCCGTAAACACCGGTTCACACCACCCACCGGCTCTCTGTTGTTTAAGAGGATATATTACTCTTTCCCGTCATCAGATTTCAATCATGGCTTCTCGTAAGAGAAGTTTCGTCCATTATATGCGAACCTATTTCTCTTGTCAACTACTTTTTTTACTATTTTCACCTCCTGCTTTCTGACATCGCAGTCACAGAGCGTATTCCAAGGGGTAAAAATAAGTATAAAAAAACCGCCCCTCAAAAGAGGGACGGATACAATTCCGCGATACCACCCTGATTCCTGCCGTGTTGCTGCCAGCAGGCACTCCGCAACGTACTACCATACGTGTTTCCTGTAACGTAGAAAATTCGTCGGCACTTAATTTACTTCAGCTCCGCTCTTCAGGGAGGAGTTTCGTTTTCCTGTAATCACCGGTTCACACCCCCCACCGGCTCTCTGTCGTTTTACCCAGATAACTACTTGTTCCCATCATTAGATTTTACCTATGATCCCTTCGGTTAGGGATTGGATATATTATATGCAATCCCTAACCACTTGTCAACTTGTTTTTGTAATTTTGTACATTTTTATACGATTTAATTCACTTTAAATATACATTTTTTATTTACCATGCCGCCACTACTCCATCTGCACGAGGTTCTGTCGCTCCCATAAGAACCCCCTGTTCATTCCGCCAAATGATCTGCCCGCGGCCATAGGAATTTCGGTCCGGATTAATAATAATAGTATGCCCCCGATCACGCAGTCCTCTGATAATATCCTGCGATACTGTCGGTTCTATTTCAATCTGTTTATTTCCCAGCCACTGCCATCTTGGTGCATCAAGCGCAGCTTGCGGATTCATATGAAAATCAATCGTATTCATCAACACTTGCATATGTCCCTGCGGCTGCATAAAACCTCCCATAACACCAAACGGACCTACGGGTACGCCATCTTTTGTCAAAAAGCCCGGAATGATCGTATGGTATGGTTTTTTACGAGGGGCTACACAATTATCACTGGCTGCCTCCATACTGAAATTATATCCCCGATTGTTCAATGCAATTCCATATTCAGGAACCACGATACCCGAGCCAAAGCCCATAAAATTACTTTGTATGTAGGAAACCATATTTCCTTCTCGATCCGCTGCACACAAATACACGGTACCGCCGCAATTAGGATCCACCGGGGCCGGCATAAGTGCTTGTGTACGTATTTGTGCCCGCCGTTGCGCTGCATATTCCTCGGACAGCCAATATGATAACTTTGTTCGCATATAACGGGGATCTGCAATATATTTCCGTCCATCAGTAAACGCCAGTTTCATCGCTTCAATTTGTTTATGGAATGTATCCACCGTATCTCGTTCTTTAAATTCCAATCCCCGGGCAATCGCCATCGCCATAAGCACGACCAACCCATGTCCATTCGGCGGAATTTCCCAAACGTCATATCCCCTGTAATTCGTAGAGATAGGATCCACCCACTGCGGCTTATACTCCATGAGATCCTGCTTACGGATATATCCGCCGGTAGCTTGGGAAAACGCATCAATCGCATCGGCTATATCACCTTCATAAAAATCACGGCTATGACTTGCCGCAATCTGCCGCAATGCACGGGCTTGCCAAGGCAGCGTTACTATTTCACCGGCACGTGGAGCGCTTCCCTTACTAAAAAAAGTAGGAAATAAGCCGGCAAAAGCCGGATCATTTCGGAATTTAGCAAAAGTCTGTTCCGATTCCTTCCACAATTCTGCCAATGTAGGCATAACAGCATACCCATGTTCGGCATAGTTCAGGGCTGGTTCAAACAGTTTTTCAAACGGCAGCCGGCCAAACCGCCGATGGAGTTCCTCCCAGGCCGCCGGTGCACCTGGTACCGTAACCGGTGCCCAGCCACGAGCAGGCATAGCAGAAATACCTCGTTCCAGCAACGTTTCCCTGGACATCGCCGCAGGAGCATACCCGCTTCCATTAAGACCGTAAAGCACCCCCTTTATCCAAACCAGCGCAAATGCATCACTTCCTAATCCATTGCTGGTCGGTTCCAATACGATCAAGCTGATCGCAGCAGCCAACGCCGCATCAACAGCATTGCCACCTTGTTTAAGCATATCAAGTCCCGCCTGGGCTGCAAGTGTCTGTGAAGTACACACCATTCCGTTTCGGGCATATACGATTTCCCGCCGTGACGAGTAAGGATACTGATGGGGATCAAATTGTAAATACATAGGAATACCTCCTTTTGTTTATATGCATTATATATATTTACTATATCACAAAAAAAACATTGCATAAAAGAAATATGTTTATCTTTTTAAATTTCTGTCTTCCTGGAAAATAAAATAATTGCTGATTACATCTTCACTAAAGTTGATTTTTAACCTATAATAGTGTTAATATGCACTTTATGAATATTTTACTATATTAACTATATACTAAGAATGCTAAGAATATATATTCTCATATACAAGCTTGTATATAAAGGAGGAAGTTGTTTTGGGACGGTGTTTGTTGATCGTCAATCCGACAGCAGGGCGTGAACGAGCCAAGTATTTTATGGGCAGCCTGAAGCTTCAATTGGAAAATAATTTTGACACTGTCGATTTGCGGCAGACCGGGAAAAAAGGCGATGCTACCGCCTGGGCCAAGGAAGCCGCCCTCGAAGGATATGACAGTGTATTTTGCATGGGTGGTGACGGTACCTTAAATGAAACCGTGAACGGATTGGCTTTGGGAAATCGTCCAATTCATTTCGGTTTCATTCCCTTGGGAACGGTCAATGATTTGGCACGGGCATTACAGATCCCGCTCCATCCCGAACAAGCCATTGCCATGTTAAAAAGAGCGAAGACGGTTCCTCTCGATATCGGCAAAGCAAATGACCGGTATTTCGTCAACACGATTGCTGCCGGAGTTATGCCCGAAGCAGTAGGTCAGGTATCCATCGAACAAAAAACCCGGCTGGGCCCGTTAGCTTATTTTTTAACCGGCTTGAAAACGCTGCAATCTCATAAAAGCTTTTTATTTAAAATGAATATCAATGGGGAAACGACAACCCGCCGTTCCCCTCTCATTATTGCCATGCCCTGCAGAATTCCTTCATCATTACGAATATAATAACTGGAAGATCGGAATAAATGTCCATTCATATTTTTAATCCTATAATTCACA
>JGI20225J14565_1000492_pt1 | contig 9632 bp, 6 predicted proteins | sample BioMet4_FD_14565 | JGI IMG/M metagenome (IMG submission 14565) | reverse complement strand
CATATCTTATTTTTGTAGATGTTATAATACTTTAGGAACCAGAATAGAGTATGATATATGCATATTTGAATAAAAGACATTATGCTTAATGTAATTTCAGTAAATTCAAAGATACTCCATTTATTTTATGTAGAAACAGACTCCGATTGATCGATAGAATGGAAACTTTATATCGTAGAAACGCAAACGTTTGATCGTAGAAATGGAAACTTTATGTCGTAGAAACGCAAACGTTTGATCGTAGAAACGTAAACTTTATGTCGTAGAAACGTTATCTTGAATGATATTCCTTGTTCAAATATACGATTTATTCATAAATTAGTGGAGGTTAGTGGATGATAGTGGAGGTTATCCTCCACCGCTAAATGATTGATTCATAATAACTTAGACTATGCGTGGAGGATATTTCGTGATTTTGAACATTTTTGGTTTTTAGTCAATTACTCTCATACTGCAGTATACTACACGATTATTTTCATTTTCAGAAAAGGAATATCCCAAATCTGATAATATTGTTATACCATTTACACATAGCTTCTGAGTTTAAGCTTTATTTGTTGTCACTATAAAGTGACTCATTTTTAATGAGTTAAACAAACTTAGAAACCTTTTTTATTTCAAATTTACGTTAATAAATGCATCTGATTAGTCACTTGCGAAAGTTTAGTTATTTATAAATCTTTAGTGGTGGACAGTGGTAGAGAAACGATTTCTCCACCACTCCTAAATCGTTATATATCAGCCTCTTGCAAGATTAGTAATGGATATTGCCTATTTTAAACAGTTTTTTCAATTTTATTTTTTGTATTATAAATAGCTTTCTATCTAGTTAACACAAACTAGAGCGGAAAGTATTATTATAAACAGTGCACTTATATCAATCTAAAAAGGATTATAGATACCCAACTCTCCTTATTTTGAGTTATCGAACTGGCGTTATATGAAAAAGGCTAAGAGAAAGTCTATACATTCTCTTCTGTCCATTTATTGCACTGCAACATGATTGTGTTAAGAGCATCTTCTTCACCCTCTGGTGGATATTTATACTTTTTCAATAGTCGTTTTACGATACGACGCATACCCGCGCGTGCACTCTCCTTTACATTCCAGTCTATCGTCTTATTTTCTTGTAAAGCTTCAGTCAATTCCTTAGTAATAGCCACTAATTGGTCGTTTGTGTAGACATCCTTTACAGCTTCTGGTTTTGTCAAAGCATCGTAAAAGGCCAGCTCTTCTGATGTCAGATTCAGCTTCTTAGAATCTTCCTCACCATTTATAATATCGTGTGCAGCCTTCATGAGCTCCTGAATTACCTCTTCATTTGTTAGAAGTCCTTTCAGGTAGTTGCTCATAGCATTGGCAAGTATTTCTGAAAACTTCGAAGCTCTCACCGCATTTGTCCGTTGATATATACGTACTTGTTCAGCAATAAGTTTACGTAAAAGTTCAGCTGCAAAGTTACGTTCTTTCATTTTCGAGATCTCTTCCAAGAATTTAGGGTCAAACAGAGAAAACTCCTCCTTGACATCCGAGAAAAGATTGATCACACCTTCACTCTTTATACTTTGTTTGAGCAGTTCATTAATACGTTCGTTAACCTCCTTGAAAGATATTTTACCACTACCTTCAACTCTTGTCAGCAACGTGCGTACAGCTTCGAAATAAGCCGATTCTATACGTTGCTCATAAGTGAGTATACTGCCACATAGTGATCTTGCCTGTTGCATCAGCAGAGCCTCCTTTATATAGAGCCGTTTTGTCTCTTCATTGTCATAAGCAGTGAGGAAGTTCACGCCTCCGCTAATGGCTCTGGCACGTTCCAGATTTTTCTCTCCGAAGAACGCAGAGTAATCGAAGCCATGCAAAAGGTCTCGGCATACTTCCAATTTCTTTGTAAATTCCGGATAAGCAGTCTTCGTTATATCTGTGTCGCCATAGTTTTTTCTATCCCTTATGGTGTAGTCGTTCATAGCCTTTCTAAGTGCAGAGGCTATACCTACATAGTCAACAACCAGTCCGCCTGTCTTATCACCAAACACACGATTAACTCTCGCAATAGCCTGCATAAGATTATGTCCAGCCATAGGTTTATATACATACATCGTAGAGAGCGAAGGTACATCAAAACCGGTGAGCCACATATCCACAACAATAACAATTTTCAAGGGCGAATCATTGTCCTTAAACAGTCTCTCCAAATCTTTCTTATGTGCGTCATTACCAATAACAGATCGCCATTCTTCGGGGTCTTTATTTCCCGAAGTCATTACTACAGCCAGTTTATTATTCCATTTAGGGCGCAGTTCCATCAACCTATTATATATTTTCATGGCTATACTTCGTGAGCAAGCCACAATCATAGCCTTCCCAGTCTGTTCATATTGGCGATATTCCTCATAATGAGATAGAATATCATCACAGAGCGAGTTTATGGTTTCGTCAGCCCCAAGAATAGAATCAATACGTCCCAGTTCATGTTTGCTCTTTTCTATGGCATAATCTTCAGCCTCCTCAGCCATTACGTCATATTCTTCATCTATCCTTTTCAGCGCTGCATCATTTAGTTTCAGATTGATAACCCTGCTTTCGTAGAATACAGGCTTCGTTGCCCCGTCTTCCACCGATTGCGTCATATCATAAACATCTATATAGTCGCCAAATACCTCACGAGTAGATCTGTCTTTCTCCGAGATTGGTGTTCCTGTGAATCCTATGAATGTAGCATTAGGTAGAGAATCTCTTACCACTCTTGCTGCCCCTATTCTTATTTTACCGGTTTTTGCGTCCACCTTCTCATTCAGTCCATATTGACTGCGATGAGCTTCATCCACAATCACGATAATATTACTTCGTGTAGATAGTGGCTCTTCGCTCTCCTCAAACTTCTGCATTGTAGAAAAGAATATGCCGTTTGCTTGTCGCCCGTCAAGTAGCTCTTTTAGGTTGGCTCTACTTTCTGCCTGAATAGGAGTCTGTCTTAAGAAATCCTTGCACTTGGCAAACTGAGAATACAGCTGACCGTCAAGATCATTACGGTCTGTAAGTACCACTATTGTTGGCAAACTTACGGATTCCTGCAATAGCTTGGTATAAAACACCATTGATAGCGATTTGCCACTTCCCTGAGTATGCCAGAATACTCCTGCTTTATGGTCACCAGTGGGCTGCATGTCTGCATTGCGCAGTCCATAGTGTCCAGGTAAATCGTTTACACAATTTTCATCACCTTGATTGCTTCCAATTGCCCTTATCGTAGATGTTATAGCCTTTCTTACAGCATAAAATTGGTGATAAGCAGCTAGAATTTTTGCGTCATCTGAGTAGCATATAAAGTTATGTATAATTTCAAGTAATCTATCCTTATCAAACATGCCTTGTAGCAGAACCTCAAAGTTAGCAAATCTTGAATCCTCCATTGACCCATCCACAGTTTTCCATTCCATGAATCTGTCTTCGCTAGCTGTTATTGTTCCTGCTTTAGATGTAGCCTGATCACTCATTACGCAGAATGCATTATAAATAAACAGTGATGGAATTTCCTGCATATAGTTCCGCAGCTGCCTGTAAGCCTCAGACACATTAGTCTCTTCTCTTGAAGGCGATTTCAGTTCCATCACCACTAGTGGCAACCCATTTATGAATACAATGACGTCAGCTCTTTTTACAGAGTGTTCATCAATAGTCCATTGATTAGAAATAGTAAAGTTATTGTATTGTGGCTGTTCGTAGTCAATAAGTCGTACGCGTGTAGATCGCATAGCCTTACCGTCATAATAGTTTATGTCTACGCCATTCTGCAGATAGTCATTGAATATAGCATTTTTCTGCACCAGCGAACTAACGTCGTATGTCGTTATTTTATTTATAGCTTCATCGATAGCTGCCTTAGGCAACCAAGAATTGATATCCTGTAGCGATGCTCGCAACTGTTCCATATACAATGGTTGCGTATAGTCTCGTTCTACATTCGGACCATAAAGATAATCATATCCCAACTCATCGCGGAATAATTCAATTATCGCATCTTCAAAGTTTGCTTCTGTAAATGGCATAATATAAAAAATTAAAACGGTAAATAATCTGGGGCTAAAGGCATATCATCATTACTTTCTTCTTTAGGAAGCTTCTTTTTATAAAATGACATAAGAAATAAACCAATCGTACATACACTGTTTACCACAAAATATACAAATAGAGGATCATTTATAACATAATCATCTTCTATTTTTCCATGGCTCTCAATAAACTTAGCTGACTGCACAAACATACCGCCACTACCGCAGCAAGGGTCATAGACACGGCCTTCGTATGGTTGTATCACCTCAACCAGTGTGCGTACAATACATGCCGGAGTATAAAACTCGCCAGCCAACTTTCCTTCAGCCTTGGCAAAATTAGATAAGCAATATTCATAAGTACGGCCTAATATATCTTTAGAGCCGCCATCCTCGTGCATTTTTACTTTGTTGGTAAATAAATCAACAACCTCACCAAGACGACGCTTGTCAAGTTCTGGTCGTGCAAAGTTCTTAGGCAGAATGTCCTTCAGGCGTTTGTTCTCACGTTCAATGGCACGCATGGCATTATCAATCACTGTACCAATCTCAGGTGTATGAGCTTTTTCTGCGATAACCTCCCAGCGTGCATCTGACGGTACATAAAAGATATTCTTAAATGTATATTCGTCTTTGTCTTCCTCAAATCCTTCTCCTTCTTCAACAAGCTCATTATATCGAACTTCAAATTTATCAGAGATATATTTTAAGAAGATAAGTCCAAGTATTACTGATTTATATTCGGATGCATCCATATTTCCACGCATCTTATCAGCAGCTTTCCATATCTCTTTTTCAAAGCCAGTTTCCGTACTGTTATTTTGTTGCATTACTTTATTTTTCTTTTATTATAAATTAATTTATTCTGGTTCTAGTTACAACAAGTCACTATTAAACCAATATACTGCAAAGATATAAAATTATACTGCTTTTTTAAAGTAAAAATAGCTTTTTTCGCTATTTACCTTTAAAAAATATTTATTATGTTTTGTAATTTACTTTAGATCTAGCATTTTGTCTTGATATATTATTTGGAATAATGATAGAATCCATACCATTAACAAAATAATGGGGCTGTGTCTATTTTGACACAGCCCCATGTTCTTTTTCGTACCATTCCTTAGACTCTTTTTTGTTTAATGTCGTCGTGTCATTCTTAACAACATCTTTTATCTGTGCCATCGTTATCTGTGTAGTCAACAGCATTGCACTAATACCAAATAATACTTTTAATTTCATTGTTGTCTTGTTAAAATTGCGATGCAAAAGTATATGGGTTGGGGCTAAAACTAAGTAATAAACATTCTGAAGCAGCAAAAAAAGGTGCTGAAATGATTAAACTTCAACCTTGGTTATAAACTCCTACATTCGGAATCAAGGATATTTACAGATGTAACTGTTTTAGAAGTGACAATCATCTTATAATCATGATATTCATAAAATTACTATGATATCATAGACAAAAACTATCGTATAAAACTTGACAGTAATGATAATAATGTTTATCTTTGTCGCATAGCTACGATATGATAACGCTTTAGTAAGTGAAATATATCTTTGTTTAGAATAGTTTATGTATCGCCGAACGATAAAATGAATGGCGATTTATAATAATTAAAAATATTTATAACTATGAAATGGAGTAAAGATTTTATGAGAGACCAAGATTTTGGACTTTTAGTTTTGCGTATTTCAACAGGAGGATTGATGCTTTTCCATGGATTCTCAAAGTTATTTAACGGTGTTGGCCCTATTGGCGAGATGCTTGCAGCAATGGGATTACCTTCTTTTATTGCCTACGGATCACTTCTTGTTGAGCTTGTAGCAGCAATGTTTATTGTTTTTGGATTATGGACTCGTGCTGCAGCTGTTGCTATGGTTGCCAATATGGTTATAGCAATACTTATGGTACATACTGGTGATATATTCTCATTAACACCTCAAGGCGGGTGGGGAATTGAATTACCGATGCTTTATTTGTTACCGGCCCTTGCTCTTGCATTTACAGGAGGTGGACACTATGCCGTAACGCGTAATGACATCTTTTCATAATATGCAAAAGTAATGATTGAGGCGATAGACTGATTAGAAATTATTGCTGTCCGATAAAACAACAAACACGATATAGATAGTTCCCGGAGCCCTTTAAATAGGACTTCGGGATTATTATTTTGTAGGACAAGCCCCCCTTTAATCAAAAAGTGATGGTTCCGGCGGACTCTCCGCCTTCTCATTCAGATATGCTTCCCAATCTTTTTCGGGGTAGTTGAATAAACTATAAAAGTCAACATAATACATAAGTGTTATTCTGACCATTGTTGCTAATCCTGAGAAACTCCATGAACGCGTCAACCCTTTTTGCATGAGCATTAGAAGAAAATTGGCTATGAGAGTTACCCATATTTGTATCTTTATTGCGTTTGCACTTTCTCCATAGAAATATTTTAATGGAAAGTTTTGCTTCATCTGTTTAAACAGTAATTCTATTTCCCAACGTTTTCTATAAATATCAATAATTTCTGATGGATCTGAGTCCATATCATTAGTAAGCAAGGGTATAAGCTTTTTCTTCTTTTCATCCACATAAGTAACAATCCGTGAATAATGAATGATCTCTTTTTCTTTTAGATGCTTTGTAAAACTGACATGTTGTATTCTCACTTCCATGAGTCCATTAGGCGTTTGGTACATCGTATCATTCAATACTCTGTATTTCAAGTTCTTTTTCATCTTAGTCACATAGATCACTCCTTTTAGCGTCATTTCTTCTAGTTTTTCATAGTCAATGTAAGCCCTGTCCATGGCCATGATGTCACCTTTAGACAATGTAGTCGGTTTTAACATAAAAGAGTCGTTCGTGGCTGCCGAGGTGAACTTTATATCAGAGGGTACGCCCTCATTTGCATGAATTACAGTATGTACCTTTATACCGCCTTTTTTCTTGCCTGTTTTAGGATGACGTCCAACACCTTTAAAGAGTAAGTTCGAAAATAAAGAAATGGTTGTGGAGTCTATTATCTGCAGCCGTTTCATCCATTTGGGTTCCCCACTCCGGCTGTCCGATGAAAGACAGGTATGATAAGTAGCGTACAAATCACGGTATATAGCTTCAAACACTGCTTCCGGACGTCTCTTGTTGGCATCTGATAATGTGCTTCGGGATGTCATCATGATGGTCTTACCCTTGTCCGAGACAGCCTGTCCGAGGGTCTCGCTGGCCGTGGCCTGCTTGCTGAGGTCAGTACCCACAACAGCCTGATAGCTCGATGCCGAGGTGTCGTCGATGGTATAGACGGGAGCATTGATGGCGCACTTGGCGAGACACATATAGGCCACCGCCTTGGTCACGCGGCCGTAGTATTCACCCGTATTCTGGCAGTGGCCGTCGCCGAGGTCGGGCAGGGCAGCCTCTAACTCAGAGGTGACGAACTGAAAGACATCACTGCGGTTACTCTGCTTCACGTCGCTGGTTGACTGCTTGGAGCTGGTCACGACAGGCACCTGAGCAAAGAGGTCCATGGCATTGTAGTAGTAGATGGCACGCAGAGCACGGAGCTCAGAGACATAGGCTTTATAGTCGGGATGCTCCTCCAAGAAGGGCGTGAGCTTGTCGATGCTGGTGTTGCACAGACCAATGATTTTGAAGAGATGGTTCCACACGTTGGCGTAGGTGTCGACAGACGACTCAAAGTTGTGGAGAAACATGTTTTGCCACTTACCGCCGTCGACCCAGTCGCCCTGTCGTCCGGGCAGCATGGTAGCGTCGGACATAAACTCCTGCAGGGTGTGCACGCAGTCGGTATTGCCATAGAGACCGTCGCCGATGGCTGAGTAGACGTTGGCCACAGAGTTGACATAAGTTAGAGTAGAGTTTTTGAAGGCTTCTCCCTCACTGAACTGGCTCTTGGAGTTCTCGTCGAGCGAGCAGCCTGTCAGAAGAGCTGCGGAAAGCAGCGCGACACCGAAAATATATTTTTTCATAATAATATAGTCTTTAAAGGTTTAGAAAGTAATACCCACATTGAACGAGAAGGTGCGTGTAAGCGGGTAGATGCGCTTATCGTCGACACCGAGTGTGCCATACTGTGTGGTGCCCTCAGCCTGCTGGATGAGCGAGGCGGAGTTGATCATAGGTGTGAGGCCATTGTAGCCGGTGATCGTGCAGACGTTGTTGACGGCGAGTCCGAGCTTGATGTTCTGGATGTACTTGGTCTTGAGCTGTTTCTGCGTGAGGTTGTAGCTGAGCTGCACATACTCGAAGTTGACATAGTCGCCTTTCTCGAGCCAGTAGTCGGAGATGACCTTGTCCTTGATGCCCTTGGCAGGCGCGTCCTCAAGCACGTTGTAGGTTGGGAAGTTGGAGAGGTCACTGTAGGTCATCGAGGTACCATTGTAGATCTTGTGACCGAAGGCACCGTTGAACTGCATGGCAAGGTTCCAGTTCTTATAAGTGAAGTTGAAATCCCATCCGAGATAAGCCTTCGGGATGGCCTGTCCGCAGACCTGGCGGTCGCCGGAGTCGCCGGTGTCGATGGTTTTATTGCCGTCGAGATCAGCGATGATGTACTTTCCGTCCTTGTCGATACCCTCGCAGTGAGGCAGATAGAACACGCCGATGGGCTGTCCCTCCATGAGGTAGGTGACACCATAGTTCTGTGTCAGTCCGGCAGCATTGATGCGTGCCACCATGATATGCTCGGAAGTGGTGAGCTGCTGACCCTTGTAAGTACCGGACAGTGAGTTGAGCTTATTGCTCTGGAAGCTGAGGTTGAGGCCGGAATTAAAGGTAAAGTCCTTGGTGCGGACGATGTCTCCACGGATGCCAATCTCGAAACCATGGTTAGTCATCTCGCCCATATTGGCCAGCAGATTCTCGTAGGTAAACGGCGGCACAGGCACGGTATAGGTGTAGAGCAGGTCCTTGGTCTTGGAGGTGTACCAGTCGAGGGTAATGTTGAGTCGGCTGTTGAAGGCAGAGAAGTCCAATCCCACGTCGAAGGTGTGCTTGGTCTCCCACTTCAGGTCGGGGTTGTCATTGCTCTGGATGGCAAAGGTGGTGGTGTTGGTGCCGTTGACAGGTGTCACGCCGTTAGGGCCATAGAGAGCCAACGAAGTGTAGGGGTCGATGGCATCCTGATTACCGGTGACACCGTATCCGGCGCGCAGCTTCAGATTGTCAATCCACTTGACATTCTTCAGGAAGTTTTCCTGCGAGAGCACCCAGGCAGCAGATGCCGATGGGAACCAGCCCCACTTATGCCCGCTGCCGAGCTTCGACGAGCCGTCGGCACGGAGATTGGCGGTGAGGATGTATTTGTCAGCGAACATATAGTTGATGCGGGCCATATAGGAGCTCAGGGTGTATTCCTTCGAGTCGGACTGCACGTCGCCCCAGGAGACGTTGGCGCCGGCCTTGAGATTGTTGTAATTGAAGTAGTTGGTCTCAAAGCCCTTGGCCTGCTCAGAGTGGGTGAAGGTCTTGTATTTCTGCCCCTCCATGTCCTAATGGTCCAACCTAAAAAGCGACTTTCGTGTTCCGATTGGGGCAAAATCCACTGTTTTTAGTACAAAAACGTG
>JGI20225J14565_1000485_pt1 | contig 9657 bp, 10 predicted proteins | sample BioMet4_FD_14565 | JGI IMG/M metagenome (IMG submission 14565) | reverse complement strand
GCAATTTGACTATGTTCTGATTGATACACCGCCTGTTTCTGTTGTTACAGACGCGCTGGTACTGACAAAAATGGTTTCCGGATACGTTTTGCTGGTTCATGCTGGAACCACCCAGCTGAATGAACTTCAAAACACGGTACAGCGGCTGGAACAGGTGGGAGCCAATATTTACGGCTTTATTCTGAATAATGTGGATGTGAAAAGCGGATCATACAAATACCATAATTATTCCAATTATTCGGCGAAGAGATACTCGAAATATGCATACAAAGACGCAGATTAACCATCCTGTTTTTATTTGTTTTATCGGGATACCGGAATGTGAAAAATACAGATACAAATGATAATGGTAAGGCAGTTCATTTGCTTGGAGCGGCTGTAAATCCGTTGATGAGCCTTTCCGTAGCATTGCTCGGCGATTATTCTGCGCCAGGAACAATGGAAGATAAAATAAAAAGCTGGGAGGAAGTTTAATGAAAAAACTATTCGCGGTTGCTGTTGCAATTATGGTGCTGACGACTTGTGCACTTGCGGCATTTTCTGATATGCCCGAGGAGGGCAGCTGGAGCTATAACGCGCTCAGCTTTGCAGTTGAAAACGAGCTTTTGACCGGCACGGATTCGGGAAAACTTGATCCGAACGGGAAGCTGACCCGTGTGCAGCTGGCAGCAATTATGAACAGAGCGTTCGGGGCGAGCACGGAGGCTGATGTTTCTGGTTATTCCGATCTCAAGGACGGCTGGACTTCCAGCCAGATTGCAAAAGCGGTCCAGATGGGAATCCTCAGCGGCTATGCAGACCATACGATGCGCCCAAATGATTATGTTACACGTGAGCAGGTCTTTGTGGTTTTGGGCAGAGCGATCCTATTGGCACAAAGCTCAGATAACGGAGCGGCACTGCAGAGCAAATTTTCCGATGCGAACCAGGTGGGAGATTGGTCACGGAATATGATCAGCGCTATGGTCGAGTCCGGTTATGTCCATGGAAACAATGGAAAACTGGACCCCAAAAGCGAGATTACCCGCGCTCAATTTGCACAGCTGGTCTATAATATTTTCACACGAATTGTCTCGGATACCGGAACAGATACATTTTCCAACAGCGGTTCTGCGGTGATAAGAACCGGCGACGTTACCCTGAAAAACTGTGTGATCGACGGCGATCTGATCATTGCCGACGGAGCGGGAGAGAAAGACGTTACGCTGGACGGCGTCACCGTCACCGGGAGACTGGTGGTTCGCGGAGGAGCGAACGATACCGTCCGGGTAATTAACAAGTCTGCTGTGAGCGGGGGAATCTTTGTTTGCAAGACCGCGGCGCCGGTACATATTGACTGGCAGTCCACGATAAAAAACAGCCCCCCGGATGTGAAAATCCTGGAGGGAAGCCAAGCCGTTACACTGACCGGAAGCTATGGAACAGTGGCTCTTGAGGGCGATGGGCTGACAGCGTCGGCAAAAACAGCGAAAATCCAGAAGGGTATCATTGCCGGAAACGACAGCACCATTATTGTAGATCAGTCCAGCTCGCTGGGTTACGGAGAAATAGCCGGAGGGCTGACAGAGTCCACAATCGTTGTTACGAACAGCTCCGGAAAAGAAACGACAATTACTGGGAAACAGGAGACGGTCACATATACACCCACCACCACGACATCGTCCGGTGGAGGCGGTTCTTCTGTTCCCACTCTGACGGAAGCGAATATTACCGGACTGCAATTTGAGCTTGCATACAGCCGCGCTGGGACATCCAAATCAGAGATAGCATCCGCCGTCACAAGCGGTACGCTATCGTCCACCATCGATCTAAATGCTCTGCAGAGCTCAGATACCATTTTGTCCGGGAAAATCGCAACGACCACTTCCGGCATAACGTTTACCTATCACCAGTATTACAGCAGCACAGTGTCGTTCAATGTGGGGACGGACTATAGCTTCTCCACATTTATGAACAGCTTCCAAAAGGTCGGCCCGGCTGCTACGGTGCAGGCGGTCAGCAACTATATCAAAACAATCAGAGACTTGGGATATAATTCGGCAAATGAATTTGCTCGAGTAAACAGCGACGGAAGTGTTACGGTGTTGGGCTACCTGACCGCCGCAGGGTATTCGGGCACGGTGCCGTACAATATCACGATTGTCCCCCTCAATGAAGGGTAAAGCGGGAAAAGCAAAGCCCTTTTGGGGGAAGGTTCTGCTTGTTTGCACGGTACTTCTTGCTCTTTTGGCGATTTGGCAGTGGGACAATTTGGAAGCGCTTTATTTATATCGTACCAGAAGCGGCCAGGAGCTCGCTGCGGCTGTGTCCCAGGACTCAATTGACCAGAAGAGCGTGTTGGATCAGTATGGCAAAATCACGGTTCGGGATCTGACACCGGAGGAAGAATCTGAACTTGTGAGCGGGACGATAACCGCGGAGGAAGTTGCCAAACGATTGGGTGAGGCCTCCGCGGCTGCTGAATCTCAAAATTCCGGGGAAGATGCCGCCGCTGCTTCCACTAAGAATTCAGAGGTGGGTGAAGATTCGGACTCCGGCAGTGATTCTGCGGGAAAAGATACGCAGCCCGGGCAGACTGATGGCCAGGACGAAATCATCAACCGGTATCTGGCTCAGATTTATACGTTGAAAGCTGAATTTTTGGGGAAGCTGGGGTATTTATACACTGCTGCCAAAGAGGAGTATTATGCGCTTCCTCAGAAGGAGCAAACCTCGGAGAAAAAGCGCAGCATTGCCATGAGTTATGCGTGGGATGCTGCCGCCGATGAGGGAGAGTGTGATATTGCGGTGGATCGCCTGCTGAAAAAGATGACAGCGGATTTAAAAGCGATTGGGGCGGAAACAGATGTTGTCTCCGCCATCAAAAAAGCCTATCAAGATCAAAAGGCTGCAAAGAAAGCTTACTATTACTCCTTGCTGAACTGACCAATTTCAAAAGAATCTTCCTGGAAACCACAAGAACTTGCAGATTCTCGCTTCGAAAGAGCCGAAATTGACTCGTAACGAGGAGAGACCCGTCTCGGCATGCGGGGCTTGTGATTCATATCGCCAAACTCCGTTCAGACAGATACAGAAAATGTTCATTGCCCTTAGCGTGTTTTGCGCTGTCACCCGCACGCCCGGCACTGCCGGTATCATTTTGTTGGTCCGCGCGGATGTGATTGGGCTTTGCAGTGGGGAGACTGATCAATCATGCTATTTCCGGAACGATATGCGCATCCGTGAACTCTGTGGAAAACCACCAAATTCATGTCCCTACGCCGCCGGAGGCGGCGTAGGGACATATTCATCATAATAGAATCGCAGCGAAGCGACGATTAACTTGGTAACCGATACCAACTGGCGAGAGGGTGGCAATATGTTTGAATCCCGGTGCGGAGTCCTTTGCGGCAGCTGTGAGCGCAGGGAGCAGGTACACTGCAAAGGTTGCCTTTACATGGAACGACCTTTCTGGGGCGGGACGTGCGGGGTGAAATCCTGCTGTGAGGACAGGGGCATCCATCACTGCGGAGAGTGTCCGGAGTTCCCTTGCCGAATGCTGTCCACCATGGGTGTGGAGCAGGGCTTTGATCCTGCGCCAAAATTGGAACAGTGCCGCCGCTGGGCGGCCGAGAGGCAGAAATGCCCGATCCGGGAAATTCCTGCGGATGAACTCGGCCCCGCGCTGGAGCTGGCCTGGCAGGTCTTTCAGGCGTACGAGGCTCCCGATTACGGTCCGGAGGGCGCGGCGGAGTTTTACCGTTCCCTTCATGAGGACGGTTCTTTTTTGAACGCACCGACAAAATTCCTGGAGGTGAAAACAAGAATGCCTAACGCAAAAGTCTTAAGTGAGAAACAGGCGATCGTGGCGGAACTGACCGGCAGGATTCAGAAGGCGACGGCGGGTGTGATTGTTGACTACAAGGGTATCACAGTTGAGGAGGACACCGCTCTGCGCAGCGAGTGCCGTACCAACAACATCGATTACTCCGTGGTCAAGAACACGCTGCTTCGCTTTGCGTTCAACAACACCGGGCTCAACGAGCTGGACGGGCTGCTGAACGGCACCACTTCACTCGCCCTGTGCGACGAGGACGTGGTCGCTCCCGCCCGTGTGATGTCCACCTATGCCAAGAAGCTGGAGGGCAAGTTCACGATCAAGGGCGGCTTCCTGGAGGGCAAGGCGGTCTCGCTGGAGACCATTCAGGCCCTGGCCGCGATTCCCGCTCTGCCGCTTCTGCAGGCGCAGGTCCTGGGTACCATGCTGGCACCCATCACCAGTCTGGCCGTTGTGCTGAATCAGATCGCAGAGAAGCTGGGCGGCGGCGAAGCCGCTGCCGAAGAGGCCGCTCCCGCCGCTGAATAAGCGGCATCCAACAAATCATTATACAAATTAGGAGGCAAATAAAATGTCTGAGAAAGTTACCGCTATGATCGAAGAGATCAAGGGTCTGACCGTTCTGGAACTGTCTGAGCTGGTTCACGCTCTGGAGGAAGCCTTTGGTGTTTCCGCTGCTGCTGCTGCCGCTCCCGCCGCTGTTGCCGCTCCCGTTGTCGAGGAGAAGACCTCCTTCGACGTGGTTCTGACCGGCTTCGATGCTGCTGCCAAGATCAAGGTCATCAAGGCTGTCCGTGAGATCACCGGCCAGGGCCTGGCTGAGGCTAAGGCAACCGTCGAGGGCGCTCCCGCTACTCTGAAAGAGGGCGTATCCAAGGACGACGCCGAGACCCTGAAGGCCACTCTGGAGGCTTCCGGTGCCAAGGTCGAGCTGAAGTAAGTTTTCTTACCTGGTAAAAGAGAGAGTTCCGAAAGGAACTCTCTCTTCATTCTGTCGAAGAACCCGGTTTACGCGGCGGCGCAAACCGGGCTTTTTGCGTATTTATGCCTGAGGCAGCAGAGTAAGAAACAAGAAAGGGGTTCTATCCATTTCCAACCTGCCATTTTTTGAGATTCATGGCAGCAAATTTGAGCTTCACCCAGTTGGTCACCCGAGCGAGGCCGCGGTACTGCGTGTAACGCATGGCGTGTTTTTCCTTTGCATCGGCAAAGACCCGTTCAATGGTCTCTTTCCTTCTGGCATAGAGATCCCGGTACTCAGGCGTGTAGCGGGCGTCATCGGCCAGCTCCTCATAATCTTTCCAGATGTGCCGCTGCACCGTCTTGATACAGTCTGCAGATATGGGTGTCTTGTATGCAGAATCGGCCACGATTGTTTCCACCTCCGGATACGCCGCGGTCACCTTGTCATACACATCGTCGAAAGCTACGCTGTCATGCACATTTCCTGCTGACCACCGTATCCAGAACAAAGCCGTTTTTGTCGCAGGCGGTATGCGCTTCATAGGCAAACTGCCGCTTGTGGCTGCCCTTTACGAACAGACCGCAGTCTGGGCCTGTTACGCTATTTGTCACCGTGTGGGTTTTGTCCTTTTTCCGAAGGCGCTGCTTCACTTTGGATGTGCTGTCCCGCCGCTTTTGCCATCGGATTTCGGCGGCTCCCCGTCGTTAAACAGAGCCTTCCCATGCGCCTCCCGGTTGGCATTTGCCTCTTTCATCAGCTCCAGTGCATAGCGTTTGGAGGCTGTTGGAATGGCCGTTTTCACCTCTTCCGTACGAAAAAGCACAGCCATAGCTGGACTTTTTCGACAGACTGAAGAGAGAGTTCCGAAAGGAACTCTCTCCTTTGGTTTGGCGGTTCACACTCCCTGGCACTTCACATGAACAGGCACAATACGATGGGCAGCAGGCAGGCAGGAACCAGATTCATGACCTTGATCTTGGTTACTCCCAGCAGGTTCAGCGCCAGTGCCACGATCAGCAGCGACCCCACACAGGTCATCTCTGCGATGACGTCGGCTCCCAGAAAGGGGGAAATGAGGGAGGCCAGAACGGCGATCAGCCCTTGATAAACCAACACCGCTGCGGCCGAAAAAGTCACGCCAATTCCTAGGGAGGATGCAAATACAATGGAGCTGATGCCGTCCAGAAGGGACTTGGCAAACAGTGTGGTGTGATCCCCGGTCAGACCGTCCTGCAGCGCACCCACGATGGCCATGGCTCCCACGCAAAACAGCAGGCTGGCGGAGACGAACCCCTCAGAGACGGAGGACCCATCCTTGTCCCGCACCAGGCGGGCTGTTTTAACCTGTACCCAGTCGCCCAGATGCTGCATGCGAATATCCAGATTCAGTACTTCACCGATGATGGCACCCAGGACCATGGAGAGAATGGTAATCAGGGTGTTTTTCCCCTCCAGGCACCCGTCGATGCCGATGTATAGGACACACAGGGCCACGCCCTTCATGACGATGTCCTGCAGGCGCTGGGCCATCTGGCCCTCGTCGGAGCCCGGCAGATACCCGGCCAGCCAATTCAGGAGCATCCCGACCAGAGAACCGGCGACAATGGACAGCGCGTTGACAATGGAACCAGTTAGCATGACATTTCTCTCTCTTTCTCAATCAGGTCCCGGACCACCGCGCTGCCCAGCAGCAATCCGGCGCTGGCGGGAACCCAGGGGGTGCTTGCCGGGACGCTGTGCCGACCGGGAGGCGGGAGTTCCAGCTGTGCGGCGGGGATGGGCTGCTCCGGGCTGAACACCACCCGCAGGTGCAGGATGCCGCGGTTCCGGAGTTCCCGGCGCATCACTCGGGCCAGAGGACAGCCATAGGTTTTTGAGATATCCGTCACCTGAAGCAGTGCGGGGTCCAGCTTATTCCCGGTGCCCAGCGCGGCGATCAGCGGAATATGCAGCCGCAGAGCGGTTTCGGCCAGATCCAGCTTGCAGGAAACCAGATCGATGGCATCCACAATGTAATCGTACTGACAGCCTTCAGGAAAGAACAGGTCCCGATGGGCGGCATCGTAGGTGGCACAGATTGGGGTGAGGCTGAGCGCCGGATTGATGTCCAGCAGCCGGTTGGCAACCGCGTCCGTCTTCTTTTGATCCAGGGTAGAGTGCAGGGCCTCCAGCTGTCGGTTCAGGTTGGTGACTGACACCGTGTCGTGATCCACGATGGTCAGCCGCCCGACTCCGGCACGGGCCAGACATTCGGCGGTGTAGCTGCCCACACCGCCCAGACCGAATACGATGACGTGGGAGCGACTCAGCATTTCTTGGGTATTCTGCCCCCAGAGCATCTCGTTGCGCAGAAATTGTCCGTCCATATTCACGCTCCTGTCATTTCTCAGTTCCTTATAAGAAGACCGGCTTTGTGATACAAAGCCGGTCTTCCGATCTGTTTATGATTTAGCCGACAAACCGCATTCCGAAATTGTGCTGTTTAGCGGTGTAATCTTTGGTCAGGGCGGTGTACCAGGTGTTGAAATCATTGGATTTCAAGCTGCTGGTGACCTGAGCCTGCCAGTAGGGGAGATCCGTGCCAACGAAATACATGATGTGGTAGCCGTAGCTGCTCTCCACAATGCCGGTGTCACCGGGATTGTGCTTTTCAAGACACCAGTCCTTAAAGGCATCCACCAGGCTGCTGCTCTTGGAGACCTGGGAAATCAGACCGCCGTCGGAGGAGGAGCCGGTGTCTGCGGAGTTTTCCTGGGCAAGCGCGGCAAAGGAGTCCTCTGTCGCCTCCCCGGCCTTCCATTTTGCCAGAAGATCCTCGGCCTTCTGCTTGGCATCAGCCTTCAGCTGAGTCTGCTCGGCCTCGTATCCGTCCTCGCCTTCCGTCTTTTCACCGGTGGCGGGCTGGATCAGGATGTGGCGGACGTCAACCGTGTCGTATTCCGGGCGATACCGGCTGTTGAACACCACCACATAGTAGGCGGAGTTGGAGGCGGAGTCATCCAGAACGGCGGAGTCGCCGGACTTGCGGGAGGAGTCAAACAGCCACTTCTGCAGGGTGGCATCGGAGTAGGCTGTGCTGTCGCTGGCAGTGTATGCGGCAGTGTCCTTGTTGCTCTCAGCCAGTTTGGACAGATCACCGCCGGCCTGATAGTCGGCGTAGATGGAATCAGCCAGTTTTTTGGCGGCCTCCAACGCGGTCTTCTTCTCCGCATCGGTGGCCTCGGTGGAGTTGCCGCTGGCGTCCGTCTTGGCGGCGGCGGAGCCGTCCACCTTCACATATTCACAATTCACCATGGCGCTGGCCGGAAAGACCGGTACTACCAGCGAGAACTACGACCGGTATTTCGTGGGCTATTCCCCGTATTACTGTGCGGCGGTGTGGTGCGGCTACGACCAGAATGAAAAGATCAGTTATTCCGGGAACCCGTCCATCACCATGTGGAAAAAGGTGATGGAGAAGATCCACGCCAATCTGGAGTACAAGACGTTTGACAAGCCCAGCAGCGGACTGACCACCGTCTCCGTGTGCATGGACAGCGGCCTGCTGGCCACGGATGCCTGCGAGCAGGATCTGCGCGGCAGCAGGGTGCACACCGTCACCGTGGCAACCGGAACCGCGCCCACCGAATCGTGCAACCTGCATGTGCTCAAGGAGTACTGCACGGTGGGCAAGACACTGGCCGGTCCCAACTGCCCGAAGGAAGACGTGGTGTTAAAGGCTTTCCTGGACTATAAGCGTGTGGATTACGGCGGCATTGTGGCCGACGACAACGCTTACCTGCTCAGCACGATGGAGGCCCTGGGCGAATGCCCGGTCCACACTCAGCAGGCAACGGAAAATCCGGAAACGGAGACTCCAGGCACGGAGACCGATCCCGGCACCGACCCGAGCACCGATCCCGGTACAACGACTCCCGGCGAAGGGGAGACGACCACTCCGACGGAACCGGACACCGGCGGGACTACCACAACCCCCACGGAAAACAGCGAGTGGTGGAACAACATCTGGAGCGGAAACTAGACCAGCGGCAAGCGGGAGCATCCCCGGAGGGTTCCGGGGATGCTTTTTTGTCATGGCCAGAATTCCATACTGAGCCGCAGATTTTACAGGTGAGGCCCTGTCCGTGCCGGCGCGGACAGGAGAGATTTCAAGGAGGAACCGAATTATGAATGCAATTGTAACCGTGGTGGGACGGGACAAGGTCGGGATTATCGCGGCCGTCTGCACGCTGCTGGCGGAAAAAGATGTGAATATTCTGGACATTTCTCAGACTATTCTTCAGGGTGCGTTTACCATGGTCATGGCCCTGGATATGGAGAAGTCGACTGTCTCTCTGACAGAACTTTCCGGTATGTTGGATGATTTGGGCAAGAAAATGGACATTTTTATCCGAATCCAGCGGGAAGAGATTTTTGATGCTATGCACAAAATCTGAGTCGGAGGAGGACAAGCTCCGCATCCGCTGTCCGAAAACGGACTGCGGTGATTCCGCCCCGGTGCGGTAAAAACTCTGTGAGACATTTGGAGGCAACGATTGTGTTAAGCCAGAAAGAGATACTCTCCACAATTGAAATGATTGACCAGCAGCATCTGGACATCCGTACAATCACCATGGGCATCTCCCTGCTCACCTGCTGTGATCCGGATCCCAAAGCGGCGTGCCGGAAAATCTATGATAAAATTACACGCTATGCGGAAAAACTGGTGAAAACCGGCGAGGATATCGAGCGGGAATTCGGCATTCCCATTGTCCACAAGCGCATTTCCGTGACGCCCATGGCGCTGGTGGCAGGAGCCAGTGAAACGGAGGATTATGTGCCTTTTGCTGCTGCGATGGATCAGGCCGCCAGGGCGTGCGGCGTCAATTTCATCGGG
>JGI20225J14565_1000482_pt1 | contig 9694 bp, 12 predicted proteins | sample BioMet4_FD_14565 | JGI IMG/M metagenome (IMG submission 14565) | reverse complement strand
TCATAAGTGGTCAAATTGTGGACATCAGTATATGCGAACGCTTTAACACCGGTTTTGTTGGAAAGCTCATCAGCATAACGCTTTGTTGTTCCATATTCACTACCGTATACAATTACTTTTTGCATCTCATTCAACCTTTTCAGATTCTTATTTATCAATCTTCCATGTGATAAACATACTGCGAAGCCTATATTTGCCGTCTGCTGCAAGGGTTTTCACATCGTAATTTTTATTTTTTTAGTCATTAGGATGGCAATCACGCAGGCAATTACCGCTGTTATAATTCCTGTTTCTCCAGCGAAATAACGGCTGCCGCCGCCATTTGTCAGAGGTGCGAATATATTTTGATCGAAGTAATTGTGGCTNCGCCATGCAGCAAAATTGCAGGCCAGATACTATTGGAATTCAATCTCAGAATTCCCAAAACAGCTGTCATTCCAAGAATTTCGATGGTAAACATCGGCAACTGATGCCAGATAGGTGTGCCGGCAAGATATCGCCCAGATAGAATAAGCGGATAATGCCATACAGCCCATATCAACCCGCCGAATAAGACAGCCGCCCTAAAGCCCCAGGTCTTTGCCATCTGGGGCAAAAGAAAGCCCCGCCACCCAATTTCCTCACCTGCATTTGTTCCAGCCAAGGCTCTTTTCTTTGCGATAATATGCAAAATGAACGATGAACGCTGCAATCGCAGGACAAAACACAAGGAGATGTGACACTTCTGCCGCCGTCGTTCCGCCTGCAATTCTCAGGTAATAACAAATACCGCTCAAGATAAATGTCATTATTAAGAATAATACGATTGCGTTCTTGCTTTTCAAGTTCAATTTCACTCATTCATTTCGTATATTATTTGGAATTGGATTTCGAACTTTAGGTATGTCAGAAACAAAATGCGAAGCTCAGTCAGTCCTATCAGGAACTGATCAACACTAGCGTAGTGTTCTAATTCTGCTCAAATCGCCACTGCATAAAATTTCAAGATTAGCAAATATTTTTTCTGCAGACCAGTCCCACCATTTCAAATTTATTAGATAGGATGTAAGCTCGTGGTCAAATCTGCTTCTTATAATACAACAAGGGTTTCCTCCTGCAATCATATAGGGAGGAACATCTTTTGTAACCACAGAATTTGCTGCAATAATTGCCCCATCGCCAATTTTTACACCGGGCATTATAGTAGAATTCTGTCCAATCCAAACATCATTACCTACAATAGTATCGCCTTTTAGTGGCAAATCATCAAGAATTGGTGTGCATTTTTCCCATCCATGACCCATTATGTTGAACGGGTATGTGGTGACACTACCCATTCTATGATTTGCGCCGTTCATTACAAATTCTATACCTTTGGCAATTGCACAGAATTTTCCTATAACCAATTTATCGCCCAAGAACTCATAATGGTGTGTAACATGTTCCTCAAACTTTTCTGCACCGTTTACATCATCATAGTAGGTATAGTCACCCACAATTATGTTGGGACGAGTAATTGCGTTTTTAATATAGCACACACTCTTTATTGCTGGATTTGGATATAACTCATTCGGATTTGGCCCATACTGCATACGGTTACCTCTTAAGCGTTATATAAATATTTGGGGTTTGACCCTTGGGTATTTAAGCTTTCCTTTTTGAGTTAAATTATTTTACTCAACTCTCCTGTTGTTGAATCAATTATTAGTCCATAAATCTTTATATCTGCAGGAACAAGCGGATGTTTGCGTATGATTTCCACCGATTTTCTTACCGATAATTTCAAATCAATAAATCCTCCCAACCACGAATTGTAATCGACACCACAGTACTCAATTAGATCAAGATTCCTTTGAGTGATCCCGCGCGCTTTCATTTTTTCTATCAGCTTTTTGCTATCCGTACACCTGGCACCGCAATCCGTATGGCCAATTACCAAAACCTCTTCGATGTTTAATTCATATATTCCTATCAAGATACTTCTCATTGCACTTCCAAAAGGATGCGATATAATTCCGCCGGCATTTTTGATAATCTTGGCATCACCATTCTTAATTCCCATCGCTGCAGGCAACAATTCAGTTAATCTCGTATCCATGCAGGAGACTATAGCAACTTTTTTGTCCGGATATTTACTGGTAATATATTTCTCATAGTTTTTACTTTCCACAAATGTCTTGTTAAACTGCAATATTTCTTCTATCACTTTTTTAATCCTCTTCTTCTTTTACCCGAAACAAACCGGGAAGCTCGAAAATGGTATAAACAAACTGGGAAGCTCCTCAAACAAGTGAATCTTTAGATCCGCTCAGCTCATAATCATCATCAAAGTTTCTGCACATCATGTCCTCGAAGAATGTTCCCGTGCGTGTGCGTCTATCAGTGTATGGGCGCGGTTTTTTCTTTGGCACTTCAGAAAAGTAAAGGCACGCAAACGGAACATCATACAGCTTTGCCAAAACCTTCGCTTCTGTTATAGAAGGCAGAGAATCTCCGTTTTCCCAAGACTCAACATCTTCATAAGCGAGTTTGGAGATTCGAATGACAACATCACTGATGCATTTAAACGGTGTTTCGCTTCTTGCCCATTTGAGCATTTCGGGGTTGATATAAGCTAAATTCTTTTTGCTCACAGAATTTCACCTCCTATTATTAGATTTTCCTTGTTGAGGCAATATGCTATTTCCATGCAGGATTGTATTTGTGTTGCTTCCCAAATGCTTCGTTTACATCATCAATATAGCACATTTATTATATTGCGTGGAATAAAATCGTTGATTTCTGAGTTGCGCCTAATTGCTATAACATGCCATTGGCTGCGTTTCGTATAGCCAATATGAATCCACTCGGGCTGTACCTAATTACCATTAAAATGTATTATACTGCATAATTCCACATAATTTCAGATCCTTTAATAAACCTTATTAGTATAAAAAAAGCAGCCATACAAAACCTAACTCGAGGTGATTTGTATGGCAGTATCCCTTAAAACTGTAATTTCTTTCGGTTTAGTAGCGATTCCAGTAGCATTATATACAGCAACGGAAGACAATGATATTCACTTTAATCAGCTTCATAAAGAGGATAATTCGCGCATTAAATATAAAAAAACCTGCGCCCACTGTGGTAAGGAAATAGGCCCAGGCGATATTGTGCGTGGCTATGAGTATGATAAAGATCACTATGTGGTCGTAACCGATGAAGAACTGGAAAGAATCAAAACAGAGAAAGAGAAGTCCATCCAGATCCTGCATTTTGCCCAGCTGAATCAGATCTCCCCCGTTTACTACGAGAAGACCTACCAAGCCGTACCGGAAGCAGGAGGTGAAAAGGCATTCGAGCTGCTTCGGGCCGCATTGATCTCCGAACAGAAGATTGCTATTGGTAAAGCGGTTATTGGTACCAAAGATACTCTGATGGCCATCATCCCCAGAGAGAACGGGATGCTAATTTCCACTATGTTTTTCGCGGATGAAGTCAAGGATCTGCCCAAGAGCTATAACAAACCGAAAGCCTCGGATGCTGAGCTAAATATGGCTAAGACGCTGATCAACTCTATGGATACGCCGTTTAAGCCACAAGAGTATCAGGATGAATTCCAGGGAAAGCTCAGAGAACTGCTGGAAACCAAGATTGCCGGCAGGGAAGTAGTCGCTACACCCCCCGAGGAACATGGAAATGTGATTGATCTTATGGAAGCCTTAAAAGCAAGCCTCGAGCAGCAGAATAAGCCGGCTCCTAGGAAAAAGAGGGGCGCATAGTGGATCTATTTGAGCAAAAGGGCATCCATCCTATGCTTATCTCTGAAATGCAGGAGCCATTTGACGATCCGGAATTTATCTATGAACTGAAGCTGGATGGGGAGCGCTGCATCGCGTATCTGGATGGCCGCGATACTGTCCTGCAAAACAAACGCGCTCTCATTTTGAATACACGCTATCCTGAGCTGAACCGGCTGCACGAGGCCGCGCGGGAGAAGTGCATCCTGGATGGGGAACTGGCGATTCTTCTGAATGGGAAGCCTGATTTCTCCCAGGTACAGCGGCGTTCTCTAATGACCAGCAAGTTCAAGATCGAAATCGCGCTTCAAAAATATCCTGCCTGTTTTACTGCATTTGATATTCTCTATTTCCGGGATCATTCGGTGATGGATCTGCCATTACAGGAGAGAAAAGAATTACTTGAACAGGCGGTTTTAGAAAACGGAACGTTAGCTGTCTCCAGATATATTGACAAAACGGGCATTGCCCTCTATGAGCTTGCAGCCCAGCAGGAGTTGGAGGGCGTCGTTGCAAAGCGAAAGAAAAGCTATTACTTCCCCGGCAAGCGTACTAAGGATTGGGTTAAGTTTAAGAACCTGCAGGACGATGACTTTGTGGTATGCGGATATATTAAAAAAGACGGCGGTATCGTCAGTATTGTACTGGGGCAATACGACCATGGCGAACTGATCGAAAAGGGGCATGTAACGCTTGGGATATCGCGTGATGATTTTCAGATCATCTCCAGCGTTCCCCGTACCAGTGCCCCATTCTTTGATCATGAGGATACCGTGTGGATTAAGCCCGTGCTGGTTTGCACGGTGAAATTTATGGAGCGAACAGCATCTGGGAAGCTTCGGCAGCCAGTATTTAAGGGACTCCGGGAGGATAAGGAGCCAAAGGATTGCGTAAGTAGAGACTGACAGGACTGAACAATTTGTTTGGTCCTGCCATTTTTCGATTGACTTTATAACCATTTTAGGTTATAATACAGTAAAGGGGCAATTTAATATGACAAATAAAGATCACGCCACGAGCCAGCTTGCGAAGCTTCGTGCGCAGGTTGGTATAAGTCAGGGAGGCCTATCCAAATTAGCCGGAGTTCATGTAATGAAGATCAGCAAGATTGAACGTGGTGTAACAAAAATGGAGAATGTGACTCTTAAAAACGCCATCGCCCTGGCAGATGCGCTGGGGATTGTGGATCTACGGGAACTGTTGCCCGAAGAAATGCAACCAGGAGATCAGGCATAAAAGAAATAATATCTGCGAATTTAAGTATTTCTTGTAATTTTTTCCCGATGGCGGTAAAATGGCATCGTTGCATTGGTAAATTACGGTTATCACGCTGGCAACGGCCCACATTTTAGAAGTGGACAAGCCGCCGAAAGGCGGAAACAGCGTTTTAACATATTGCCTGATAAAAGCAAAAGGCCCTTTCCTTTCGGAAAGAACCTCATGCTCCAGGCGTCCATGCACCTTGAAAACTCCAAGGCACCCTGATTTGATAATAGCTGGTGACACAGCTATTGTCTACAATTTAATTACATTTCTTAAATGCATGTTATTTGTTTGGGAATTTGCTTTGGTCCATACCAGCGAAGAATACTAAACAGTAACCGGGCCGAACCGACGAGGTAGGCCAGCACTGGGAACCATCGCTGTGCGATGCGACAGGTTTTCTTTTGTCCTAATCACTGGGCCACGATCATTCAGCCGACAGAATAGAGGTGAAGAATTGGGCATGAATGGGAGCAAGGACGGGATAAAAAGCTGCGATGAAACGGTAACTGATAATGAGACTTCCTCACGGCCCCGCACGGACTTGACGGGGAGGCTGCATCGGTGTGCAGTCCTATGCGCCTTTGGGCGGTTCTTCGCTGCTTTAGAAATTGAAATGATAGCGAGCAAGACACAAGTTCCCTTGTGCCTCGCTCCGTGTCATTTTGGTGGACGATACAGGACTCGAACCTGTGACCCCCTGCACGTCAAGCAGGTGCTCTAGCCAGCTGAGCTAATCGTCCGAAACAGAGCAAATATAGGATACATGATGTACACAGATTTGTCAATATTCTTTTTGCATTCTCTTTGTTTTTTTGTTATACTTTGGCTACTGCTGAAACAGGAGGAATTGCCATGAACAAGGTCGCACTGGTCACCGGCGCCGCCCGGGGCATCGGACGCGCCGTGGCCGCCCAACTGGCCCGGGCGGGTTATGCTGTGTGTGTCAACTATCTCACCCGCCGCGATGATGCGGAAGCGCTGGTCTCCGCCCTGCGCGCAGAGGGCTGCCGCGCAATCGCCGTTCAGGCCGACGTAGCCGACGGGGAAGCTGTCCGGTCCCTGGTGCGCGCTTCGGAGGCCACTTTTGGCCCAGTCACGCTGTTGGTGAACAACGCCGGCATCTCCCAGCAGGGGCTGTTTCAGGACGTGGCCGTAGATCAGTGGGAACGCTCTCTCGCGGTCAATTTGGGAGGTGCGCGCCACGCTGTTCAGGCGGTGCTGCCCCACATGATTCACGAAAAATCCGGTTGCATCGTTAATATTGCCTCCATCTGGGGGCTCCGCGGCGCCTCCTGCGAGGTCACCTACGCCTGTACAAAAGCCGCTCTCATGTTGATCCGGTCGCCCAGAGAGACGTCGTGCTCCTCGCCGCTGTCCAAGGCGTCGGCGGTCTTCTCCACGGGTACGGACTCGCCGGTCAGAGCCGATTCCTCCACCTTCAGGGACGCGCATTCGATGATCCGGGCGTCGGCGGGAACGGAATCTCCGGCCTCCAGATGGATGATGTCGCCGGGCACCAGATCCTCGCTCTTGATGATGGCGATCTTTCCGTCCCGCAGTACCTTGGAGGTGGCCGCCGTCATTGTTTTCAGAGCGTTAATGGCCTCCTCGGCCTTGCTTTCCTGCACTACGCCCAGCACCGAGTTGAGAACCACCACGAACAGAATGATAAACACGTCGGCAAAGGACTCTTCCGCGTAGGCGGAGGTGATGCCGGACAGCACCGCCGCCGCCAGCAGGACGATGATCATGGATGGAGCGGAAAAGAACCCATCCCGCGGCGTTTTTGGCATTTGCCGGGACGCTGGCGGTGGCGGCGGTATTTTTCTCGCTGTACACCTTCGGCACCACCGTGACCTACAACGGGGAAGTGGTGGCGGCGGTCTCCTCCCAAACGGCGGTGCGCGCTGCGTTTTCCGATCTGGAGAAGGTGACCGCCAGTACGCTGGGGACCTCCTATTCCATCAATGAGGATCTGATTCAGTACAGCTCCGGCCTGCTGAGCCGCAAGGAAGTTGTGGATGAGAACGCCTTCGAGGAGGATCTGTCCGACCAGATCGGCCTGGTGACCTATGCCTACGCCCTGTATGTGGACGGGGAGCTGATCGGCGCCACGCCCTATCAGGGCGCGCTGGAGGAACTGCTTCAGCAGATCAAAGACGGCATCAGCGACGAGAACACCATCTCCTGCACATTCCAGGAGAATGTGGAGATCAAAGCCGAATACGTGCCCACCGAAAAGGTAATGAATCTGGGCTATATTGCGGAGACGCTGTACAGCACCAAAACCGGCGAGGTGACCTACACCGTGGCCTCCGGGGACACCTGGTCCCAGATCGCGGAAAAGAACGGCATGAAGATGAAACTGGCCATCGCGGTGGCGCTGAGTCACAAGCCCCGGCTGCTGGTGCTGGATGAAGCCACCTCCGGCCTGGACCCCATCGTCCGGGACGAGGTGTTGGAGATTTTCAACGAGTTTACCCGGGAGGAGGACCATTCCGTCCTGATCTCCTCCCACATCCTCAGCGATCTGGAGAAGCTGTGTGATTACATCGCGTTTCTGCATCAGGGCCGGCTGCTGTTCTGCGACGAGAAGGATCGCCTGCTGGAGGAATACGCGTTGTTCACCGGTACGGCGGAGCAGTTGGCCGAGCTGCAAAGCGATGCCGTAGTGGGGCGGGAGGCCTCGTCCTTCGGCGGCGTCCGGGCGCTGGTGAAGCGCCGGCAGGTGCCCGCTGCACTGAAGCTGGAGCGTGCCTCGGTGGAGGATATCGTGCTGTTTCTGGTGAAAGGAGAGAAGAACAGATGAGAGCGCTGATTAAGAAGGACCTGTTTGTGCTGATCCGGCAAATGCGGATGTTTCTGGTGATTATCGTGGTGTTTGCCATACTGCCGGGGAATTCCATGCCGCGGGATTGCATCTCCTCCCGGTAGGTGTTGTTGAACTCGAAGCGGTGGCGGTGGCGCTCGGAGATCTCCGGCGTGCCGTACAGTGCCTGAGAGCGGGTGCCGTCGATCAGCACGCAGGGGTACTTGCCCAGCCGCATGGTGCCGCCCTTGTCCGTGACGTTCACCTGATCCGGCATCAGGGCAATGACCTGATGCTGGCTGGCTTCGGAGAACTCGGAGGAGTTGGCGTCAGCATGGCCCAGAATGTGACGGGCAAACTCAATCACCGCCATCTGCATGCCAAGACAGATGCCGAAATAGGGAATGTCGTTTTCCCGTGCATAGCGGCAGGCGGTGATCATGCCCTCGATGCCCCGGTCACCGAAGCCGCCGGGCACCAGAATGCCGCTGCAGCCGGAGAGCCGGTCTTTTACGTTCTTCTCCGTCAGATCCTCGGAGTCCACCCAACGGATGGAGACCACCACGTCGTTGGCGGTGCCTGCGTGGTTCAGGGACTCCACCACGGAAAGATAGGCGTCGTGGAGCTGGGTGTACTTGCCCACCAGGGCAATGGAGATCTTCCGGTGCGCATTTTTCTCCCGGCGGACCATGGGCCGGGGTTCCATCGTCATCGGTCTGGCCGCCGTCATCATCGGCGAGGTGCTGTGCGACGCGGTCTTCCGCAAGGGCGCCAGCTTTGCGGTGCATCTGATCTTCATCGTGATCGGCGGCGTGATCTATTACGTTGTGGTGGGCGTGGTGCTGTGGCTGAAGCTGCCCTCCAACGACCTGAAGCTGTTCACCGCCGTGGTGGTGGCCGTGTTCCTGGCCGTCCCCTATCTGCAGGCCCGTGCCAAGAGCTCTTTCAAGCTGGCGGGCCGGAAAGGAGCGCAGCGGAATGCTTGACATCAATCACGTCTCCAAAACGTTCAACCCCGGCACCATCAATGAAAAGCGCGCCCTGATCGGGCTGGATCTCCACCTGAAGGAGGGGGACTTCGTCACGGTGATCGGCGGCAACGGCGCGGGGAAATCCACCATGCTCAACGCCGTGGCCGGCGTTTGGCCTGTGGACGAGGGCTCCGTCGTGATCGACGGCAGCGACGTCACCGCTCTGCCGGAGTATCGGCGCGCCGCCTTCATCGGCCGGGTGTTTCAGGATCCCATGATGGGTACCGCCCCCAATATGCAGATTGAGGAAAATCTGGCGCTGGCCTACCGCCGGGGCCACAAACGCGGCCTGAGCTGGGGCGTCACCCGGGCCGAGCGGGAGCTATACCGGGATAAGCTGCGAACCCTCGGTCTGGGGCTGGAGGGGCGGATGAGCTCCAAGGTGGGACTGCTGTCCGGAGGTCAGCGCCAGGCGCTGACACTGCTGATGGCGGCTCTGCAAAAACCGAAACTGCTGCTGCTGGACGAGCACACGGCGGCTCTGGATCCCGCCACCGCCGCCAAGGTGCTGGAGCTGTCCGACCGGGTGGTGGCCGAAAACGGCCTGACCGCCATGATGATCACCCACAATATGAAGGATGCCATCTCTCACGGCAACCGGATCATCATGATGAACGAGGGAAAGATCATCCTGGACATCGAGGGCGAGGAGAAAAAGAAACTCACCAAGGCCGATCTGCTGCAAAAATTCGCGGAGGTCGCCGGCGTTCAGGAGGAGACCGACGAGGTGCTGCTGTCCTAGGACTGGAGCGCGTTTCCCGTCCTGATTTGATATTTTTCCGGGGGCGGGCGGCTTCGCACCCCGTCCGCCCCCAAACTTCCTAACCATG
>JGI20225J14565_1000476_pt1 | contig 9734 bp, 5 predicted proteins | sample BioMet4_FD_14565 | JGI IMG/M metagenome (IMG submission 14565) | reverse complement strand
AGAAAAGAGAGTATTATAGACCTATATTTTGAACACAATGTGGATCTTTCTCCTATAAAAGAGTTATTTTCTCAATTTGATTTTGAAACTAAAATAGCATGTTTAAACTGGCTAATTACAAGAGGAGACATCCGTTTTGCCCTAGATACACTGTTGACGTTGCAACCATACATCAATAATAAGCAAGATCAGAAAACAGTTAATAATTTGCTTATCAGATGTAGCTGTTTGCAGGGTTTAGAAAATAGCATTCGATGGATTGATGAATATAAAGAGTCTCCGTTTAGTCAGAGCGGTCAAAGTTTGGTTTATTTTGATGATATTGAAGCATTACCCTATTTTATGCAGTTGGTTGGACGGGATTATGATAAAAAAATACAAACGGAACATTCATTAGACAGAATGCTTCCTTTAGTGCTGGATGGTATTCAACATTTAGCTCTTGCTTCGAAAGAAAATTTTGATGCCGTTTGTCAGAGTCTACAAGCGTTTATTCAGGCAAAGAGTGGTGTATTAGATGAGGTGGAATTCCTGAATGCCACCATCGAGCGAATCAAAGAAAGATTTTTCCAAAATTATACCCCGACATACAAGATTAAAGATGTAAAACGAATGATAAAAGAATTTGCCGACTATCAATAGCCTCTCATATTATTTTCGGATATTTACCTATATTAAAACCACAATGCCTATAATTTACATACTTCTTCATATCTATAGCTTAAATATAATTATCGGCACAATTTCAAACAGTAAGATTCTGTTTATTCACCACAATACATAAGAAGCTTGGGAACAAATCTTGCCTATACTGTAAGACTTTACATTATTATCAAGACATAAGTAATGTGGTAACACACTTTTATCAACATATATTTTAAATGTTTGATTTTGGATTTTCACCTGCGGCATTCTTTGCTCCGCAATCTGCCGCATCATTGCTTCTTCATTTCCGACATCTCTTTGCAGAAAAAATAGATACCGTTTTGGCGAATAAAGTAAGTCTAGGTATTCCTTGCATAGCATACTCGTTTCACGCCCCCATAAAAAGTTCCGACTAAGGCATTGTAATTATGAAATAATTATAACTAAATAATTGCTTAGGCTTATCAATTTGATTTAAATCAATATATTTGCAATGTACATCGAAAAATTGTATATGTAATTATGGATAATCAATTAAAGAAGTTTAGAGATCGGTTGAGGATCACATTAATCCTTTACACATTCTCTAAACCTATCCAAAAAGAAGGCAATACAGATATTGCGCGAGTATTTTATACCGAGATAAAAATTCAAGCACTTGATTTTTTGCTTCGGTATCCCGATTTTTTGTCTTGTGAGTTAATGGATTTGATGGCTAATGATAATAGTATAAGCAAGTCCGAAATACAATCCATAATTAAAGAAATATACGCAAATGAAGAACCTATACTGCGAGTAGAGGAAATGCAAAAATTCTTCTTTGGTGCTTATGAAAGTATTGATGGTGTTATTCTTTTTTTGAAATCGGTTGGCTTTGTTGATTTTGAAAGTAAACGCCGTTCGGACTTACAAGCTTATGACAAAACCTACTACATCACCAATCGTTGTATTCAACAGGTTGAAAACAACTTGCTAAATATACCAAGTGTCAAATGGTATTACGACCGATGCGAACTTATCAAAAAGTATTTCGACAATTTTAATGGTTCAGACCTCAAAAAGCGACAATACAGATACAAAGAATACGCAGATATTCCCTATACAATGCTAATTCAAAACTTGAATGAGCAGGTAAGAAAAAGTTACCGCGAACACTTCAATGAGTTATTGCCATGAAGAATGATTTCAACTATAAGAAATTTATCCAGTATGTCCATGAACAGTTTTCAGATTCATTTTCGGAAGAAGATATTGAAAACCTGTTTGAACTAAATGAAAGTTATGAGAAGGATGACCCCAAATCACAAGGGAAAATATTGTCCATAAATGAACTCATTTTTTCAGGTATAAAATCAAACCAAGAGGCATTCTCATATCAGAGAAAATTTCAGAAGGGAATAAACACATGGATTGCCGATAATCTGAAAGGAAAATCTACAATATTCAAAATTATAAAATATTGTTTAACAGGCGACAATACTATAAAAAAAGCTATCAAGGAGTGGTTTAAAGATTTTTTGCTTGAATTTTCTTTGGCCAGTGATACTTATACGGTTCATATTGATGCCTCTGCACCGCGAGTAAGGTGTGCATTGTATAAATTTTCCATTGAAGAATTTGAGAAACTTAAAGGGGAAGATAAACTTAACCTAATAAATCCGAATACAGTATTTACGGCTACCAGCGAAAAAGAATTTACAGAGAAAATCGAAGATTTCTTTTTTAATGAATTATCGTTTTACACACTTCAATATCGCCATCGACCTGGATTGAAGAATGAATCTGTTGAAGCAAATTTATCGTGGCAAACATACTTCAAGTCAATATACCTTGAATCAAGCAACTACAAATATCTTTATTTTGAAAAAGAAAATATTGGCAGGCAAGGGACTAAAATTCTTGAAATGCTTTTGGGGCTTCGATTGACCTATCCAATAAATCAGCTTACCCTATTAAGGGACATGAAAGATGAGAAAATAAGAAATGCAAAATTTGTTTTGGAAGAAAACAAAAAAGCAAATAAAGATGATTTAGGCAAATTGGCTAAAGAATTAGAAGGCATTGATAATAAATTAGCGGAACTGAATAAGCAAAAAGATTTTCAATCTTTTGAAGGAATTTTGAAGGAATATGGAAATTTAGAAGCAAGTATTGCTAAGAAAAAAATCGAACGAAACAATCTACAATCCTCATACAACACTGCTGATGGTCAATTATCCGATTTGGAAAGAGAAATCAAGCAATTTTCTGACAGCATAAAAGAAAGAGATGGGGAAATAAAACGAATTGACAAGGATATTATACAAAAAGAATTATTTGTCGAAGCAGGAAGTTTCTTTACAAATTTAGAGGTACGTGAATGTCCTCATTGTGAACACCCTGTTAGTGCTGAAAAGAAAGCGGAAGAACGGGATTCTCACACATGTAGTCTTTGTGGAACAAATGTTATAGTTAAGAAATCCGACGATGAGCAACAGAGAGAACATATCGCAAAACTGAATGCAGAAAAGGATGAGATTCTGAAAAATATTGAATCGCTAAAAAAGCAGTTAGCAGACAAACAGAATTACTTGAAAAGTGTAAAAATTATCTATGATAAGGCTCTAGCTAATTTACAAAAACAACCAAAGACAAATGAAGAAGAACAAAGATTGAATCAGTTGGGTAGTATACTTCGTCAACAAACAGAAGAACAGAAACAATACCAAGAAGCACTAAGTAAGAAGAATGGTTACATCCAACAACAAGCAATTTTACAGTATCGAATTGATGAACTGAAAAAAATAGAAGCGAATGCCTTGCCTGATGAAAGTGATAAATTAGACAAGGAAGTCAAGGTGTTGAATTATGGAATAGATGGACTTAAAACAAAGCGTGCCCAGTTGAATAAACAAATGTTAGAAACATTTCAGAATCTTATATTAGCACAAATACAAGATTTTGGTACAACTTCTATTACTGGTGTACGGATTGATGAAAAATATGACCTCGTTTTAGTTCAACATGATAAGGAAGAAAAATTTGAAGATTTAGTAGAAGGCGAGAAATTAAGAGTAAAATTAGCCTTTTACCTATCCATTATACAATTGGATATAGACCATCAACTTGGCCGGCATCCTCGTTTCTTGATTTTTGATGCACCGGGTAGTGAAGAAATGATTCCATCTCATTTGCATGGATTGATAGAAAATTTCAAATCAATAAATAAAAAATTTCAAGATAACTTGCAGATATTCATCGGTTCTGCGCTTAGGAATTTTTCAGAAGTAACCGACCCATCCAAATCTGAAATTAAAGAAGAAGATGCATTCTTATTTTAAGGCTTATGTTTGATTGGGATAATAAAACAGCTATAGAGAAAGTTCTTTTCTTCGACAATTTCTATCAAAATGTGGATGTAGAAACTGTTGTTGTCGATGACTTGGTGTCCTTTCTTGAAAATGTCTTCAAAACATCATCCGATGCTTTTTTGAAAGAACGGGCTTTGTATTATTTGAGTGGACTTCTTTTAACAAAATATACTACCAATCCATATAAAGCAATAGCCTTATTATTGGACATAAAACCTACCGATGAAGAATTTTTGATAGTTGAGACTATTAAATTCCTTTTCCTATTTCATTCAATGGGACAATATGACCAGATTCGGTCAGCCATAGAAGGTTTTCAGAATCATCAAAGCGCAGAAGTTACATCAGAAGCCTATTTTCGTTTAGGGCTGATGGAATTGGAAAATATCACGACTGCACTTAGCACCATTGATTTGCTACAAACTCTAACTAATGCAGAAAAGTTTTTCAGGGCAGCCACTATTGAAGTTGAAAACAGGGTTGATGCCGATTTCTTTTTGTGTTTTATCACTTTACAATCAGCAATTTTCAAGAACGATTATAAAGCATTTGAAGTTGCTTATAATGAAATGCTAAGTGCTGTTTCGGAAAAACAATTGTATTCATTGGATGCCGGAGATATAGAAATTGAATTTTCTATATATAAACTAATTGAGCAGTTGAAAAGAAGTTATGAAACTACTCATAGGAGTAACATTTGGCATTATCCGATATCGGAATTAACTACTTTGAACGATTCATTTATACAACTTGAAAAATGTGCAATGATTGATTCTTTTTATCAGGATTTCCATTCACATATAAAAACAGGGGTAGTTCAAAACTGTTTAAATGTCGTGTACCAGTCAGGGCTACAAGATAAGACGGAATTACTTAAAAGCATAGATACCTCTGTTGAAACGTCTATTACCAATAATTTCCTTAGTTATGTCATAAACTTATTGAAAAGTAAAGACTCATCAATCCAAAATGACACACAGTTTGCATTGATATTGCGCGAGATAATCACTAACCCCCAAGATGTAGAACAGATGTTAACCAAACTTGGAGATAGCCGAAATACAACAACCGTTTTAGGCGTATTAGGCGATTATTTGAAACGAAATCAGGTTGGGATTGCTCATTTTGTAACAGGATATATCACAGGGGATGAAGTGCTAAATTCACTAAAGAAAAAGATTGCAACATTATTACCTGACTTGGACATAGAAAAACAAAAAATATTCTTTGATGTATTGGCGCATGTTGTCACTCAAAATATCGAACAGATATATTTTGACATAGACTTAGATTATTTCACCATCGAAAATTCGACATCGAATGATAAACAGCATTTTACCTACGTGAAAGATAAAGATATTAAAGCGATATTTAATCTTGACAGTCCTTTAATGCAATGGGTGACAAAACGAGTTGAAGGAATGACAATTGCTTTAGAACCAGAGCATACAGGTAGTATAAATAAATCCATGAAGTACTTTGGATTACTGGAGAAACTATTTTTCAATGGTTCTGTTTTCCAATGGAAAACAACATGGAGGCATCTTAAACGATGATTTTTTCAAGACCACCTGCGAAATCATTGCTCTAAGACTCACTGTAAAAACAGATTTGCCAAAGTTCAAGGCTTTATAGAGACTTTTATCACGGCAAAGTGAGGTTTCATCAAAAGAGAGAATTTACCCTAATAATAAAAATATGCTCTTATGACTACTTTAGATTCAACTGATTATCAAGTAACAGGCAGTAACGAGACTGCTCTGTTTACGTTAAAAGCTTACCGTGGAGAGGGGATGCTTTTATTAGCAATGAACTGGAAAGAGGGTCAACCTCCAAAAGATTTTGTTGGTTTTTCGATAGAGTATAAAGAACCAAATGGAGATAAATTTTTTGCTTTGAAAAACCGTCTTTCATTTACTAATGACAAAGGTAAAGTAAGTACAGACAGTACATCATCATTGTTGGCGCCGTTTCAGAAGTTCAGATGGGTGCATTTTCCCCGAAATGCAGATTTGAAAGGGCTATTTACATATAAGGTGAAGCCTGTTTTTATGAACGATAAGAATGAATTGAGTTATGGTGAATCTCAAATAGTAAATATTGAATTGCGACGAGAAACTTATCCCGACATTCTTAATGTCACGTTCACACGTGGATATGTTTCCTCTCAGGCATTCGTGGATCGCTATCAATCGGACGGAGGGATTGCAGCTTTATTGCCTCCCGTTGCCAAAGCTGGCCTTGACTATGTCCCTACTCACCCCGAAGCAAATGAAGCATTGCCTTGGATGGGATTTGAAGCAACTGCTGAAATCTTAAAACTCTTGGATGAGGCCATAGCAGATGGAGAGGCAGAGGTGAAAATTGTCGCCTATGATCTTAATCTGCCGGAGGTAGTAACACAGCTTGAAAAACTCGGAGAACGATTAAAAATCATTATTGATAATAGCACTGGTCACGGTGATTATGACTCTGCAGAAACTGAAGCTGCAAAACGGTTGTATCAATCCAGTAAAGGTAATGTAAAAAGACAGCATCTTGGTAATCTACAGCATAACAAAACCATTGTAGTGGATGGAGCAAAGATGCAGGTTGCAGTCTGCGGATCAACAAATTTTAGCTGGAGAGGCTTTTACGTACAAGCAAATAATGCATTGATTGTTCGAGGCAAAGATGCAATACAGCCTCTTGTAGATGCATTTAATAATTACTGGAAGTGTGATGACGTAAAAAACTACGGACAAACCACCTCGGCTGAATGGAATACTCTTCCGTTGAATGGAATTGATGCTAAAATTTCGTTTTCTCCTCACTCATCGTCTAATGCCCTCCTTGATAAAATAGCAGCCGATATGGGACAAAATACTAAATCCAATTTACTTTATTCATTGGCCTTTTTATATCAAACAGATGGTCCAATAAAGGACGCTATAGGTAAACTGACTGCTAATGATGACATGTTTGTTTATGGTATTTCGGACAAAAAAACTGGAGGATTAGATTTTCATAAACCGAATGGCAATATTTCTCCTGTTTATGCATCTGAACTTTCTAAAAATGTACCAGAGCCATTCAAATCGGAGCCCAATGCTGGAATTGGAACCCGAATGCATCACAAGTTTGTGATAATAGACTTTAATACCCCGGATGCAAGAGTCTATCTGGGGTCGTACAATTTCTCGTCTACAGCTGACAGGAAAAACGGTGAGAATTTACTTTTAATAAAGGATAGAAAAATTGCCATAGCATATATGATTGAAGCATTGCGCATTTTCGATCACTACCACTTCAGGGTATCCCAAAAAGAATCTACGAAAACAGGCAAGATTTTATCTTTAACACGGCCACCTCGAAATCTGGAAGACAAGGCGTGGTGGGAAGAGTATTATACAGATGCCGTCAAAATAAAGGATAGGGAATTATTTGCCTGATAACGAATCTGAATCAAAGTTGTAATCATCTTAAATAAGCTGTAAGATATTTCTGTTTAGTGCCTGAATGCCTGCGACACTCTTTGCGTTCTCGTTACACATCCAGAAGCCTCATACCACGCTATTGCTGGGCATGAGGCTTCGGAGTTTCATTTCCACTGCAAAGAAAGTCTCGGTATGAATACACAAGCGTACTTGCTTCGCGTACCCTTGTTTCATAAGAATGCATATATTTCCAATAAAACCGATTTATTAATCCTTCCGCCCATCAATTACGGTTTCTCTATTCTATTGCATGAGCCTGAGATTCTGATTCAAGAGCAAAGTTGCTTCCGGGTTCTTAACAGGAAGGAAAGTTCAAGCCAAAGGGTTTTGATAAAAATCTTCCTCTCTATTGTCGAGCGTATTTTTCTCAAAAAACTTGCCTTCCCTAAACCCTTCATCATTTCAGCTCTAGAACAGAACTCACTCCGGCTCTTTAGACGCATAGATAAATTTAGAATCTCCTAAAGGTATTCTTCGGAATCTCAAATAAAAAACTCATAGTCAATGCCTATGAGTTTTCATATTAAACATCACAAATCCTATTTCTAATTCTGTTTCTCCACTAAGTTTTTAGCAAAGTTACAGGAAATCACCCACAAGTTGCAAGGTCAAGCACTGCGTGTTTCTGACAACAATCTCCACACCTTCGGGTAGTATTCTTGTCGAAAACCTTGCATGAAGTGGCTGCATTTCCTGTAAGCGTGAAAGCAAAAAATTATTGTTTCACAATTAAATTTTGCTTGTCATGAAAATAGATTATTTCAAAATTCCGGAAATTCATGTATCTTATAAAGATACCGTAAAAACAACTGAACGTTTTCAGATTACATGTTCAGAAGATACTGTAAAGATCTTCAAGGTTGCTTTTGATGACTGCATGCAGCATCATGAAGAAGCGTATGTCATTTATATGAATCGCTCCAACAGGGTATTGGGCATATCCAATATTTCAAAATGTGGAGTTGGCAGTACAATGGTGGATATTAAGATCATCATGCAAACTGCACTGAAAGCTCATGCTTCAGCCATTATCTTTTCTCACAATCATCCTTCTTCCGGCCTTCAACCAAGTCAGGAAGATATCAAAATGACAAAGAAATTAAAAGAAGCCTGTCAGCTTCTGGATATTTCATTTCTGGATCATATCATCATGACCGAAGAATCTCACTATAGTTTTGCTAATGAAGGGCTTTTATAGCCCTTTTTTTGTCGAAACGACATTGACATAATAGAACAGAATCTACTCCTCTCATTACCGCATATCTTATCATGAATTTAGAGCGAATTGCCCTCAATAACGAATCATTTTAATAACACTTTAATTTTTGGTTTTCCAAAACAACGGCTTAATGCTATAAATCAATACAAACAGATATGACAAAATTAATTATTTGATTGTAATGTCTTACTTTCACATTCTGAAAAATTAAATCTGTAATTTTGCAGATATTACATTGCTTATTAACAAGAAAAATTGATGAAACGCCCATTCATAGTATATCTAAAAAATAAAACATCCCTAAAATTTGAATACAAAAATGATGTTTCAAATGTCACTCGTTCTGAAAGCGGATATCATATCACATTTAGCAACGGAAGAAGCTATAATTACGGAGCAGATAAAGTTCAACATTATCCCTTTGTATCAACAAGGGATAATGTACGCATATATGAGAAGGGTAAATTAAATACGAAATATAATACTGTTGATAATTATGGTCGTTATTTGATTTTCCGAGATGGAGATAGTTGCTCTTATCCAATTGAAAATACTTCGCGTATTGAAATTTGTGATATAAAGAAGAACCAAGATCAGTCAAAATTGCTCATTGATTATTTTAGAAAAATACTGGAAAGATCAGGCGGAATATCTTTTGACATTCCATCCGAAGAACAAGAAGATAGAACTCCCAATCAGATCAGTTCTGAAATATTGCTCAAGGCTCTTGATGGCTTAGATTTATCAGAATCAAGATCAGTATTATCTAACTATATTGATGGAGTCAATCCTGCTGTTGACACTCCCAAAGAGCCATTAATCTATCCGTTTGGATGCAATGAAAGCCAGAAATTGGCGGTTGAAACTACTCTTAGCAATAACATAAGTATAGTAGAAGGTCCTCCGGGAACAGGCAAAACCCAAACAATTCTCAATATTATAGCCAATCTTTTAGTGCAGAACAAAACTGTAGCCGTTGTTTCCAACAATAACTCTGCAGTCTTCAACGTGCTGGAGAAATTAGAAAAATATGGCTATGGCATG
>JGI20225J14565_1000473_pt1 | contig 9742 bp, 10 predicted proteins | sample BioMet4_FD_14565 | JGI IMG/M metagenome (IMG submission 14565) | reverse complement strand
CATGAAATCGCAGTGAAATCATAATGTGCTGCACCGTTCACCATCACTTTGTTACCTTCAATCAATACACCGCTGAGAATATCCTGTATTCCGGCACCTACATAACTGGCAATGCCAATGACGCCAAGCGCTGCGCCCGAAGCGTTGCTCGGTGCAATATCGACAGCCATCAATCCGCCCAAGAAGCAAATCAAAACACCGATACCTGTTCCAAACATAACCATTGCCAGAACGTCGACCCAAAGATGATGTCCCGGAACCAGCAGGAACAACATCAGCGCTATAATATCCAACAATCCGGCAATCAAAGCCGGAACATTTCGTCCGCCTCCAAACAGTTTATCCGAAATAAACCCGGAGAACCCCGTTCCTATAATTCCAAATATTGAATTGATAGACAATATAATGCCCGCCTCTTTCAAATCATATCCTTTTTCATTCTGTAAGAAGAAAATTCCCCAACTATTCACTGCATAACGGCAAAAATACATGAATGCGCTCGAAACAGCCAGTACCCAGATAGCCGGATTCTTCAAAACCGCCAATTGCGCTTTCTTGATGTTCGTTGCCTCTTCGGCCGAGAGATTCTTTTGTGCTTTCGGTTTATTTACAGGCGGAAACCCTTCGCTTTCGGGTGTGTCATGTACAAACTGCCAAATAACAAATACGCCCAGCAGCCCCAACATTCCCGAACAGAGAAATCCGAAACGCCACCCCAAAGCTGCAACAATAAACGTTGATAATATCCAGGTCAGACCTTCTCCCAGATTATGACTGATAATCCAGATACCGTAGAAAGTTCCACGTTCCTTCTCTTCATACCATCGCGACAATTCCACAACGCACGACGGAGCGCCGATGGATTGGAACCAGCCACTTACACCCCAAAGGATAGCAAAAAGTATAAAAGAATGAACATAACCCAAACTCAAATTGACAACGGCTGTCACCAGTAATCCCGTAGAAAGGAATTTGCGAATATTGCAGTGATCAGCCAAAAATCCGTTAGCGAACTTTCCAACAGCATACGTAAAGAACAGCGCTGACCCGATGATGCCCAGTTCGGTTTCCGTAAAGATTCCTTCCTTTACTATCGGGTCTTTCATCACATTGAGACTCAGGCGGCAAATATAAAACATAGTATATCCAAAAGTAAATGCCAGGAATGTTTTCCAACGCAGACTTTTGAAACGAGCTGCAGTAAGTAACGCAACATTGACGCCTATTGCAGGCGCCGACGTTTTATAAAAGTTCAGTAATTTCTTAAACATGATATTTCATTTTATCGCTAACGGTCGGTAAAATTACAAATATGTTGCTAATAAACAAAAATACCTTTTCATTTTTGCATAATTATTTGTGTTTTTCTTTTGTTTTCTTTTTTCTATTAATGCTATTGATGTTTATTCGTTTCTCAACTCTCTTTTTTTGTAATAAATACTCTAATAAATGATTGCGACAAAACAATCGTTGCAAATGTATAATGATTTTACAAAAGTTACATCTCATTAAACAACAATAGCGAAATTGTATTATATTTTATCGAAATTGTATCATTCACACTCTGCTAAACCAACTAACAGAAATCTGAGTAGTTATGACTAAACCTACTTTTCCTCTCCAATCACTACATTCCAAGGCGCAACAGTAATCAAATCACCCTGGTTTAACTTTTGAGAATCGAGAAGAGATGTACTGTTTTTAAATGGATATTCCACTTGCTGTGTAGTTGCCGAGAAGTTGAAGATATAATGAATAGGTTTATTCATGCCATTCATTCCCGAACGGGCAATCACAGGGAAATGGAGTTGTCGGGTTACAGTCGCAATATTCTTCCGGTCTGCTGCGCGTGCAACAAGTTTTTGAAGCAAATCATCGGACGGAACCGTTCCTACATATATTAAATGACCTTTACCAAAAGCATTCTCGGTAATGCAAGGCCATTTGCCAAAGAACGGATGATCAACATAAGCCAAAGGTTTGGCAGTTGTGGGACGAAGGAATTCCATCCAAGTGCTGACTGTATTATCGTTCGCACCTATCTCATTGGCTTTGAGTTTCAAACTGTTGATGCTCGAGAACTCCTGATAGGTAAAACCGCATACATCGCTGAGCGGACCGGGGGCAAGCACCGGGCGCACATCATCATCCTGATCGCAATAACCGCTCTTGTAAAGCATTACCACTTCACCGCCCTTCTTCACAAAGTCGGAAATTTTATTAAGCAATGCATCTGTAGCCACATACAATGAAGGAATAACCAGCATATCATACTGACTGAAGTCCTGAATCTTGTCGCATGGAATGATATCACATTCTATATTCTGCTTGAAAAGAGCCTCATACACCATACGGTCGTTATACTGCGAACCTTCCTTATAAGGCATAAAGTCGAGACCGAACTTCGAATCATGACTGAAAAGCACTGCTACGCGATTCTGTTTTTTCAGGTTCACCAGACGGTTGCCAATCTGATCTAATTCCTGCGCACCTTTCTGGAATTCAGCATATACACGATTTGGCTGCATATCATGTCCGAGGATTCCTCGCCAATAAGTTTCCTGTCCATAATGCAATGTGCTCCAGTGCCAATATTCCACCATATTTGCTCCGCCCGAAAGAAACAGATACATGTTCTGACGCAACTGTCCGTCGTAAGGCGGCCATTGGTCGCGACTACTCCAACCCGTGCCTTGCGCATTCGTTTCTGTAACAAGGAAGTTCTTGTGTTTGCATAAGTTACGCATATAATCGCAAGAATAACTGATCTGCAGACCATCTTGCGCATCCTGCATATTGTAATAAACATTGATGGCAGGATATTCCATCTGGCGGAAAGCTTCTACCTGATCGATATTGCTGAACGCCGGCATGAAGCAATGTGTCACGAACTGGTCCGAACGTTTATACTCATTGACGATATCAACCTGCCAATTGAGAAAATCGGCAGTCACCTTGCGATTCCACCGTTCCCACCATAATTTGTAGGAAGGATTCGTTACGCCCTTCCGATCATAGAACTCATCCCAGGTATTGATATTCATGCCCCAGTAATTAAGGCCCCAACGACGGTTCAACGAATCGAGATTATTATTGAACGATGTTTTGATATAATCACGAAAACCCTGAAAGTAATCCTCATTGTCAATATTTCGCGCTTCCACTTCATTGTCGACCTGATAACCGATAATTGCCGGATTTTTAGCAAAATGTTCCATCATTTTACGGATAATTCGCTCGCAATATTTGCGGTAGACTGGATTCTGCAAGTCCATATTCTGGCGGATACCATAAAAACTTTGCCTCCCGTCGTACGTTTTCGACAATACTTCGGGATGTTCCTTTGCCATCCATGCAGGAATTGAATAAGTAGGCGTTCCCAAAATCACCTTAATACCTGCTTTTCCCAAATGATCAAGGATTCGATCCATCCAATCAAACCGGAACACGCCGTCTTGCGGCTCGTAGAGCGACCATGTTGACTCACCTATCCGCACTACTGACAAATTTGCTTTCTTCATTAACTGAATATCTTCATCCAAGCGGTCGGTCGGAGTATATTCACTGTAATAAGCAGCTCCATAAAGAGGTTTGTCGAAATGATAAACAGCATTGCTCTTGCCTTGTGCATTTGCTAACAACGGCATTGCGAGCAGAGAAGCGAGTAATAAACCAAAGTGTTTCATAGGATAGATGTTAACATTATTCTCACAAATATACAAATACTCTTTCAAATAAAGAAGTCTACATCACAGAATAAGCATTGACTCACTGTAACTATATGATTGATAGATATAAATTATCTGCAGATAAGAAGAATCTATATATAAAAAGACTTGAGAATATCAGACAAAATTGTATATTTGCAAAGATGATTTTGAGATTAACAATCAATACAAATTCATTTCGTTAATGCATGAATTAGGTCGTTACCTCCTTAACTAAAACGCCATAACCAAGACGAACAAAAAGCACTTGTCGATTATTCGAGCAAGTGCTTTTATTATATGTATATCGAATGCTTTTACTATTCACATCATTCCCGGCGATCGGTTCACAATGTCTTAAGCAATTCCTCCAATTCTACATCTTTTTCTTCCATCTGCAACCCTTTATATCCCATTTCGTACGCTTTTTCGCTCGCAAAAGTAAAATAGGTGCAAGTAGCTTGTGTACATATTTGTCCGCTACTGTCGGAAAGGGTAGCCTCAACGGTAGCAATATTACGACGTATGTCTACCACACGTGCCCGAATCAGCAAATATCGGTCGTTAGTTGAAATATGATGTTTGTATCTCGTTTCCATCTCAGCAGTCACACCCGTCGTATTCATCTTCAAAATCACAGCCCAAGCGCATATCTCATCCAGCAAAACTGCTTGAATGCCACCATGCATGGTATCAATCCAACCTTGAAACTGAGGTTGCGGCGACCATACGCTAATCACTTCCTCGCCATCAGCATAAAACTTCATGTGTACGCCTGAAGGATTGTCAGGACAACATCCAAAACAGAAATAGTTTTCTTTACCCGCCCAGGGATTCTTTATTCTTTTCATCTTCAGTAGCTTTCTTTTGTCGAAATCGCCTATTGGCGAGACAAAGATAGCATAAACCTAGAGGAGAATAAAATGAACCCTCTAAATTTTTAAGCGAAACGAAGTCAACCTCCACCCTTCTCAAGTACAAATAGAAGTCGAAATCAAAATATCAAAAATTCATGTTTTGAAGCATCAAGCGTTCGTTTCGGATAAAGCAAGAAAGACATCTAAATAGACGCGGAATTTCATTCGAATGGAGCAACCATTTCTTCCGAATGCGTCAACCATTTCATTCGAATGAAATGATCATCGCATCCGAATGAAATATCGACCCCTAATATATTCATATTCTGATATTTATATTGAGTACTTTGCAGAATTCAAGACAAATGCATATCCCATGAGCACAATTTGAGCTCTTTTCTCGCTCTGCCATTTTTTGATGTTTTTTGATTTATGAATCGAATGCCGAGCGAATGTAACGCTGATTCAGCATACTTCAGCGCTGCTCTTCATTGTCTTGAATATCCGTTTCGTTGTCGCGCTTGCCCGGAACTGCCTTGGTGAGCGTATGCGACTTGCTCTTTGCAGGTTTCCCTGCTTTTTCCCAAGCCGCTTTTCTGGCACGATAGCGTTCAAACTCATCTTCTAAATAATCGTCTGCCATAATACACACATTTTAGATTGGCAGCAAACATACACAAAATTCTTGATTCTTGCCAGATGAATCACAAAAATGCATATTTCTTTGCTTTATAACAGTCACTAAATTAAATAAAAACAAAAAATATCGGAGAAATATACAAGATTCAAATATAAAACGTATTTTTGTGGCGAAAACATTTGGGTTTATATTGAATTTTCTTTGCGTGTGTTTGATTCCGCCTTTCTCTCTCTGCGGGTTATTTCATTCCAAATAGACATCATTATCAATTCCTTTGTTTAAAATAACAGTTGAAATTGAGCGCGGTACACGACGTGGAATGAACGCAGTACACCTTTCAATCATAACAACAATAACAATTTAATTTTTCAAAAGAATGAACATTTATGTGGCAAATTTAAGCTGGGGCACACAGGAAGACAGCTTGCAGAACCTATTCGCACAGTATGGTGAAGTAACTTCAGTAAAAATCATCACCGACCGTGAAACAGGACGTTCACGTGGCTTTGGCTTTGTTGAAATGCCAAACGTTAAGGAAGGACAAGAAGCAATCGATGCTTTGAACGAGACAGAATTCGAAGGCAAAAACATCAGCGTAGCTATCGCTCGCGAAAGAACTGAAAGACCTGCTTACGGCGATCGTCGTGGTGGTGGTTACGGAAATCGCGGTGGCGACAGAGGCGGTGATAGAGGCGGTTTCAATCGCAGAAGATATTAATCATTAGCTTCAATATAAAAAAATCCCGGTCCTTCAAAAGAGAACCGGGATTTTTTATTGGATCGGTACACAAGACGAATTAGAGAATCAAACGATTTTAAATAGGACAAAATGATATAAAAACCAGCTGTTGCGACAGTAAATTCATCAAGTGTCTTGATTCTTTGAGAGGAATATATTACTTTTGCACCCGAAATGATTTCAAAGACAATAAAATACAATTCGAAATAAATATAGAAAGTATGATCAATTCACAAGACATTAAGATCGGAACGTGTATTCGCTTGGATGGAAAGCTATACTTTTGTATCGACTTCCTCCATGTTAAACCAGGAAAAGGCAATACGATTATGCGTACAAAACTGAAAGATGTTGTTAAAGGTGGCGTTTTGGAACGTCGTTTCAACATCGGTGAAAAACTGGAGGATGTACGCGTTGAACGTCGTCCATATCAATATTCTTATCATGACGGCGACCACTATCATTTTCTGAATCAGGAAACTTGGGATGACATCATCATCGACAAGGAATTGATCAATGGCGTTGATTTCATGAAAGAAGGACAGATTGTTGACGTTGTTTCGGATGCCTCAACTGAAACGATTCTTTTTGCAGATATGCCTGTAAAAGTTCAACTTGCCGTTACATATACCGAACCAGGTGTCAAAGGTGATACAGCTACAAACACACTGAAACCTGCAACTGTTGAAACAGGAGCAGAAGTACGTGTTCCGTTGTTTGTTAACGAAGGCGAAATCATCGAAATCAATACACAAGACGGTTCATACGTAGGACGCGTCCGCTAAGCCGACTCGTTTCGAAATTTATAAAATTCTTGCAGGCACGGATTGCACTGTTCATATCAACCAGTGAAGTTCGTGCCTGTATCATCAAAATACCATTATCTATGAAAATCAAAGAATGGGCAGAAGAAGACCGCCCACGCGAAAAAATGCTGCTCAAAGGTGCTGCGACCTTAAGTAATGCCGAGATTTTAGCTATCCTCATCGGATCGGGCAACAAAGAAGAAACGGCCGTGCAACTCTCACAACGGATTCTCAATTCGGTAGACAATAATCTGAATGCTTTGAGTAAGTTGAGCATAAGCGACTTGATTGCTAATTTCAAAGGAATTGGCGAAGCAAGAGCCATTAGCATCTGCGCAGCTCTCGAACTTGGCAAACGGCGTGGAATAAGCATTCCGGCATCAAAACCTTTCATTCGCTCTAGTCGTGACGCCTATCAACTGTTTCATCCGCTATTATGCGATCTGACTCACGAAGAGCTTTGGATTGCGCTAATCAACAGATCATCAAAAGTGATTGGGAAGATAAAAATTAGTCAAGGAGGAATCAATGAAACGTCAGCAGACTTACGATTGATTCTTAAAGCTGCCATAAATGCGCTAGCCACAGGAATCATACTTTGTCACAATCATCCGTCAGGGAATTCCCGACCAAGCAAGGAGGATGATAATCTGACAACACGGCTGAACAATGCTGCCAAACTGATAGAAATTAATTTGCTCGACCATATTGTGCTGACCGACGGTTGTTATTACAGTTATGCCGATGAAGGAAGAATCATCTCCGGATCAATCTCATAGCCAACATTGAATAATAATAATTCGAGCAAACTTGACATTCCAATCGGATTACCTTATCTTTGCCTTGAAAGCGAAGATAAGCTGCGCCTCAGCATAAAAAATGAACTTGTTCATTTTGTTCTGCTCTCGACATGCATTATCTTTGCAAAGTATTATTTATCTCAGAACAAAAAGAATATGGAGTTCAGCGAACAATGTAAACGAATTTTCGATCAGGCGACAAAGGCTTATCATGTAACTAACAATGTAGATGCTACGATGAACAATCCTTTTCCCTTGAAAAGTATCGAATATTATCTTTATCTCAAAAACTGGATTGATGCTGTACAATGGCATCTGGAAGATATTATCCGCAATCCGGAGATTGATCCCAAAGAGGCACTGGTCATCAAACGACGCATAGACAAATCGAATCAAGATCGTACAGATATTGTTGAGCTGATTGACAGCTATTTTCTGGATAAATACAAACATGTAAAACCACTTCAGGATGCAACGATAAACACGGAAAGTCCTGCGTGGGCAATAGATCGTCTATCTATTCTCACTCTCAAAATATTTCACATGCGAGAAGAAGTCCGCCGTAACGATGCATCAGCCGAACATCGAAAAAGATGCGAAGAGAAACTGCACGTTTTGCTGGAACAAGAAAATGATCTCTCAACAGCGCTCGATCAGTTACTAACGGATATCGAGACGGGAAAGAAATATATGAAAGTGTACAAGCAGATGAAAATGTATAATGACCCGGCACTTAATCCAGTGCTTTACGGACAAAAATAATGGCAAAAATATTAATCATCAGACTATCGGCTATCGGTGACGTTGCAATGACCGTCCCAGTAATCTATTCAGCTGCAAAAGCGAATCCCGAAGATACTTTTACGGTTCTGACACAAACTTTTTTGATTCCGGTTTTTATTAATCGTCCGGAGAATGTCAACATCGTTGGTATCAACACCAAAGGAAGTGAGAAAAAACTATCAGGACTGCTGAAGTTTGTTTCTGCATTAGTCAAATATCATTTTGACGTTGTCCTCGACCTGCATAATGTGCTGCGTACCATGGTGATCCGCTGGATGTTTCGATTGCATGGCAAACGTGTGTTTGTCATCAATAAAGAACGAGAAGAACGAGAAAAACTGACAACGCAAAAAAACAAACAACTGATACAGTTACCACTGATGACAAAACGTTATGCCGACGTTTTCCGAGCTGCAGGATTAAACTATTCGGAATCTTTCGTCTCTCTATACGACGAAAACCATCCTGCTGATCTTTCGCCTATGAAGCAACTAACTGGTGAAAAGACTGGTAAATGGATTGGCATTGCTCCTTTTGCCAAACATCGCGGCAAAATTTACCCAATCGATAATATGGAGGAGGTTGTTTCCAAATTGTCAGCACACGAAGACTATACTCTGTTTCTATTTGGCGGCGGCGCATACGAAGAGGCTACAATTGAACAATGGGCATATCAGTATCCACGGGTAAAAAGCGTTATCGGGCGATATTCACTAGACAATGAATTGGCTTTGATCAGCAAACTGGATGTATTGCTTTGCATGGATTCAGCGAATATGCATTTTGCCTCTTTGGTTGGAACTCCGGTCATTTCTATTTGGGGAGCAACACATCCTTATGCCGGATTCTATGGTTATCATCAGAACCCGCAAGATGCTATACAGTTGCATTTGCCTTGCAGACCCTGCTCAATATACGGCGACAAACCTTGCTTTAAAGGGAACTGGGCATGTATGACGCAAATAACGACGGAACAAATTGTACGTAAAATTGAGCAACATCTACAGCAATCATAATAAAAAGAGAAAAGATGAATATTGGATTTGATGCCAAAAGGATTACGCATAATGGAACCGGACTGGGAAACTATAGCCGCTTTATAGTACGTATTCTTTCTGAACAATTTGCAGACAATCAATATCATCTTTATTCACCTTCAAAAGGGAAAGTGTCGTTGCGTAGTAAAGTTGAAAAACTGCCAAATGTTGTACTTCATTACCCATCTTGTTTCTTCTACAAAATGTTCGGTTCGATGTGGCGCTCGGGAGGATTATTACCGGATCTGCAACGCGATGAGATCCAACTGTTCCATGAACAGACGAAGCTTCAGAAACCACGTAAGGTTCGCCTCGCCGCAATATATCACGCATAAACGAAGCAGAAGTAATGCCCCATTTCATCAAAAACTGT
>JGI20225J14565_1000471_pt1 | contig 9752 bp, 11 predicted proteins | sample BioMet4_FD_14565 | JGI IMG/M metagenome (IMG submission 14565) | reverse complement strand
CCGGCACAGGAGCCTCATTTGGCTGGGCGCCGCCGCGTTCTGCGGATTTTTCAGCACGGTTTATAATCACTACGGCCACGGAGTCCACTCGTTTTTCATGAGCTTTCTCTTCCTGTGGCCCCTGCTGGGGGCAGTGTGGTATCTGCTGCTGCCGGGACTGCTATCCGTACACCCGGGCAGAGTTTCCGCCAACGCCGTAAACGCAGGTCTCGCCACGTTGGCTGTGGGGAGCCTGCTGCAGGGGATCTTTGAGATTGCGGGAACCTCCTCGCCCTATGTACCCATTTTCTTCTGCATCGGCAGTCTGCTGTGCCTTGCGGGCGTGCTGCACCTGCTGCAGCACCGGAGTTGACAGCCTGCGGCCCGGGAGAACGCGAAGCTGCTCCCGCCGCAGTTTTGATATAGCCGCTCCTGTCCGACTGGGCAGGAGCGGCTTCCTGCTTTTCATGTCCGAAAACGTTTGCATTTGTTTATGCAAACGTCGGAATGTTTCAGATTTATTTTGTCATAAATATACCATTTATTTACTAATATTTGCAAAAAATCCGGAGTAAATACGCAAATTAGTATAGAATCCACAGATCTTTGCGTGGAGCAGTGTTTTTCCTTTTTCGAAGGGGATTGATTGAAAAAAGCCTTACGTTTTTTGTGTAATATATACATATATCGCCCCGGCATATTCGTATACATATGACAAAATTGAAGAAGTACCTTGACATAGATACCCCGGGATGATATTTTGATAGTAGATTTCGAAAACGTTTGCATAATAACGGGGGAAATCAAGAATCGATCCGTACAACCGAACGTATGCAAAATCGGAACACTGAGAGAGGGTGCAGAGCAAGCATGAAATCGGAAGATCTTCGTTACTCCAGGTCCAGACGGCTGAAAAATCAGATTCTGGCCGTGGTGACCAATCCCTACAACATCATCGTTGTGGTGACCGTCCTCCTGCTGACCTACCTGATTATTTTCCCATTGCTGGATATGCTATCCACCACATTTTCACTGTCACAGAGGGATCTGCGGCAAGTGACAGGCGGCGTTACCGGTCAATTCACGTTCTACTACTGGAAGCGTCTGCTGGCCAGTGAGCTGTCTGTGAACCTGCTGATCAAGCCACTGCTCAATTCGCTGCTCATCGGCTTCGGCGTGTCGATCGGTTCGATCGCGCTGGGTGCCGCGCTGGCATGGCTGATGATTCGTACCGATCTGCCCTGTAAGCCGTTTTTCTCTCTGGCGGTGATTATCCCGTATATGATCCCCTCCTGGTGCAAGTCACAGGCGTGGCTGAGCATGTTTAAGACGGCCCGCATCGGCGGATCACCCGGTTTTCTGGCCTCGCTGGGGATCCATGTGCCGGACTGGCTGGCATATGGCCCCGTGGCCATCATCATCGTGCTGACGCTGCACTACTACGCGTACACCTACCTGCTGGTGTCCTCGGCTCTGAACTCCATCAACTCCGAGCTGGAGGAAATGGGTGAGATTCAGGGCGCCGGCAAGGCCAGAATCCTGCGCACGATCACGCTGCCGCTGGTGATGCCCGCCATGCTGTCCGCCGTCATTCTGACTTTTTCCAAGGCAATCGGCACCTTCGGCGTCATCAACTACTTAGGGACCAAGGTCAACTTTGTGACGCTGTCCAGCCAACTGTACATGAACAGTAAATCTCAGAACACTCAGACCGCGTTCGCCATGGCGATTGTCATGATCTGCATTGCCTCGATCTCGGTGTTCATCAACCAGCGGGTCATCGGCTCCCGGAAGTCCTACGCCACTATCGGCGGCAAGGGCGGACGGTCCACACCCATCGGTCTGGGCAAGCAGAAGCCCATCATCACGATTGCCCTGTTTGCATTCTTCGTGGTGGGCATCATCGCTCCCATTGCGATTCTGGTGCTGGAGAGCTTCATGCTCAAGGACGGCGTTTACTCCCTGTCCAATTTCACCACCTACTACTGGGTGGGTACCGGCAATACCCACATCATGGAGGGCGTCCCCGGTATCTTCCGAAACACCAACTTCGTCCGGGCGCTGATCAACTCCCTGAAGCTGACGTTCGTCAACGGCATCTTCGGAACCATCTTCGGACAGATCATCGGCTATATCTGCGCCAAGGGCCGCGGCAAGTTCCACGGCCAGCTGGTGGAGCAGCTGGTGTTCATCCCCTATCTGATCCCGTCGGTGGCATTTGGCGGCATTTACCTGTCCATGTTCTCCCGTCCCCAGTCGCTGTTCGGCGTACAGCTGATCCCCGCGCTGTACGGCACCTTCGCACTGCTGGTCATCACCTCGGTGGTAAAGCATCTGCCCTTTGCATCCCGGGCCGGCACGTCCAACATGCTGCAGATCAGCGGCGAGCTGGAGGAGGCCGCCACCATCGAGGGCGCAGGCTTCTTCCGGCGGCTGGCCAAGATCGTGTTCCCCCTGTCCAAGGGCGGCTTTATCTCCGGCTTCATGCTGATCTTTGTGTCCATTATGAAAGAGTTGGATCTGATCATTCTGATTATGACCCCCACCACCTCCACGCTGCCGTATCTGGCGTTCCAGTATTCCAATCAGAACTCGCCTCAGGCTTCGAACTGTGTGGCGATCGTCATGTTCTCGATTGTGTTCCTGGTGTACGCGCTGGCGAACATCTTCGGTGACGCCGACCTTGCCAAGAGCATGGCCGGTTAAGACGGGCAAGACAGAGAAAGGAGTGCAACGAGCATGAGTAAGATTGAATTAAAAGGTGTTAATAAATTCTACGGCAAAAACCACGTCCTGAAGGATTTGAATCTGACCATCGAGGACGGCGATTTTATGACGCTGCTGGGACCCTCCGGCTGCGGCAAGACCACCACACTCCGGGTGGTCTCCGGCCTGGAAAAGCCCCAGAGCGGCTGCATTCACATGGATGGCAAGGAAATTGTGAACGCGGCGGAGGCATACTTCGCGCCTCCCGCCCAGCGAAACCTGAACCTGGTGTTCCAGTCCTACGCCCTGTGGCCCCACATGACGGTGTTCGACAACGTGGCCTTCGGCCTGAAAATCCACAAGGTCTCCGCCGACGAGATCAAGAAAAAGGTGGAGATGGCTCTGAACAGGATGCAGATCTCCGAGTTTGCCAAGCGCTACCCCGGCGAGCTGTCCGGCGGCCAGCAGCAGCGTGTGGCCATTGCCCGCGCCATTGTCTCCGAACCCCGGCTGCTGCTGCTGGATGAACCCCTGTCCAACCTGGACGCCAAGCTGCGGGTGGATATGCGCTCCGAATTGAAGCGGCTGCATCACGAGACGGGCACCACCATCATCTACGTTACCCACGACCAGGTGGAGGCCCTGACCATGTCCACCAAGATCGCGCTGTTCCGCAAGGGTGAGCTGGTGCAGGTAGCACCGCCTCTGGAGCTGTACGACAACCCCAAAAACCTGTATGTGGCGGACTTTATCGGCAATCCCAGCATCAATTTTGTCAAGTGTAAGGCAAAGCTGAGCGACGCCGGAATGGCGGTTTCGGGTGTCCTGGGCAACATGGAATTTTCCCGTGCCGACATGACGCCGGACGCTCCCCGGTCCGGTGAGTGTGACGTGACGCTGGGCGTTCGCCCTGAACAGATCACCATCCAGCGGGAGCGCACCTCCCCCACCGACGTGGAAGCCAGGGTCTACTCCGGCATGCCCGCGGGCTCTGAGACGCTGGTCAGCGTGAAGGTGGGTGACGTCCTTCTGACGGTGAAGGAAATCGGCTCCAGCCGGTACAGCAGCGACGACACGGTCTATCTCAGCATCCACCGCCAGAAGATCAACGTGTTCGACACCGCCAGCGAAGAGCTGATCAAGTACTGTGTGTAATCCGACGGCGAGGGCCGTTTGATGTAAGAGAAGAAATTTGGAGAATAATTAAGGAGGAAAAGAAAGATGTTTATGCGCAAACGCTGGCTGGCCGGTCTCTTGGCGGCAATGATGATTCTGCCCCTGACGGCCTGCGGCAACACTGGCACCTCTTCTGGCTCCGCATCCGGCGGCTCTGCATCCGGCAGCAGCGAGGCAACTCTGACGGACTGGGAAGTGAGTTCCAACATTTATGCCACCGACGAAACCGATGAAGCTCTGTATCAGAAGGCTATTGAAGAGGGCGGAGAAGTCACCCTGTACTCCATCTCCTCCCGCTGCTCCAAAATTGCCGACGCTTTCATGATATATCAGGTGAAGTATGACACGGTCTTTCGGACATTTCAGGGGACGGTGGAGCGGGACGACCGGCATCTGATTATCAACGGGAAGAAGATCCGCGTTTACAGCGAGGACGACGCCGCCAATATCCCCTGGGACGACTGCGGAGCGGAGTACATTGTGGAGTCCACCGGCGTATACTGCAGCACGGAGCGGGCAAGTGCCCATTTTACCCACGGTGCGAAAAAGGTGGTGATCTCCGCGCCGGCGAAGGACGAGAATACGCCGACCTTTGTCATGGGCGTGAACCACAAGCTCTATACGCCGGAGATGGACGTGGTGTCCAACGCATCCTGCACCACCAACTGCCTGGCGCCCATGACAAAGGTTGTCAACGACACGTTCGGCATTGAGCAGGCGCTGATGTCCACCATTCACTCCGCCACGGCCAGACAGAAGGCCGTGGACTCCCGGGCGGGTCGGGACTGGCGCACCGGGCGGTCCGTGATGGGCAACATCATCCCCTCCTCCACCGGCGCGGCAAAGGCGGTGGGCATGGTAATTCCGGAGATGAAGGGCCGCATGACCGGCATGAGCTTCCGCGTCCCCACCAACGATGTATCGGTGGTGGATCTGACCGCCCGCCTGAAGCAGTCCGCCTCCTATCACGATGTGTGTGTCGCCATTGAGAACGCCTCCCAGAACAGCATGAAGGGTATCATTGCCTACACCACCGATCAGGTGGTCTCCTCCGATCTGACCGGAAATGCCCACACCTGCGTCTTTGATGAGACGGCGGGAATCATGCTGGACGACAATTTTGTCAAGCTCATTGCGTGGTATGACAACGAGTGGGGCTATACCAGCAAAATCCTGGATCTGATCTCCCATATGTACGAGGTGGATCATCGGTAAGTGCAAAAAGGCCCGTACCATTCCGGTACGGGCCTTTTCCATATGAACCTTAATCTCCGCCGGTCTCTATCAGACCGTAGCCGCCGTTCTTCCGCTGGTAGACGATGGACAAAGCGTCGTCGTCCACATTGCGGAACACGAAGAAGTTGTGATCCAGCAGGTTCATCTGCAGGATGGCCTCCTCCGGGCTCATGGGCTTCACGGCAAAGCGCTTGGTGCGGACGATGTTGAACTCCTTCTCCTCGGTGACTTCAAAGTCGCTGTCCGGAGCGGGCACGGGGAAGGCATCGCTGCGCAGGCGCTTGGCAAGGCGGGTCTTGTTCTTCAGGATCTGGCGCTCGATATAGCCGCAGGCCGCGTCGATGGCGCTGCGCATATCTCCGTCCGGAGCTTCCGTCTGAGCACGGAACAGTGTATTCCCTCCGCGGATGGTGACCTCCACAGTACAGAGGCGGTTTTTCTCCACGGAAAATGTCACAAATGCGGAAGGGGCCTCTCGAAAATAGCGATCCAGCTTGGAAATATTCTTTTCAGCATACTCCTTGATCGTATTATTCAGAGTGACTTTCTTACAGGCAAACGTGCACTTCATAGGTATCGCTCCTTTCGTTTGAAAGAGAAGAGGGAACTCACTTCTCGTCTCTTTACCTGCAGTATACCATGGCCTTTGGCATTTGAAAAGGGCAAACCTAATGCTTTACAAAAAATTCAAAATGGTACCAGGAAAACAGCAAAAAGGGGCCGCCCGGTAATAACCTGGGCGGCTCAAGCGGGTGGGATATTGGAAAGCTTCCTTTATTATGATAGCGCGTCCCGTCTCAAAGCGCAACGGGAGCTTTTGCCGAAGATCCACTACTTTTGTCGGAAATCGGCGATGAAAAACGCACACGCCCTATGGCGTGTGCGTTCAAGGTTCGGTTATTTTCTTCTCCGTCCGCCGCGTTTTCCGTCAATGTTGCGGTTCAGATCGGCCATCTTCCCCTCGGAGGAGGACATAAACAGCTTGAGCTTGTCCTCAAAGGACATATCACCGGTGGACTGCAGCGGCTGCTGAAAGCCCCTGGAAAAGCTGCGGGGCTGCGCGGGCCGGGGCGCTGCACTCATGGCGGTGCGGCTGCATCGGCGGGCGGGGTCCCCGCGGCGCAGACGGCTCTGGCGGCGGCAGGGCTTTTTTGATGGAGAGGTTGATCCGCCCGCTCTCCGCGGACAGAACCTTTACCTTGACGGTGTCTCCCTCGTGCAAAAAATCACCGACGTCGTTGACAAAGGTGTTGGCAATCTCGGAGATATGTACCAATCCGGATTTGCCGCCGGGTAAAGCCACAAATGCTCCAAATTTGACAATGCTGGTGACTTTCCCCTCTAAAATGCTCCCAATCTCAGGCTCCATACGGTAACTAATTTCTCCTTCTCTAGTTTCAAAAAACTGCGTTAACGGCCGCTGACGCGCAGACGAAGCCCGCGGTGTGCGCCGTTGAATTCCCTGATAATAAATGCCGGTGCGGACAGGTGCGGGGGTACCCCCTCGTTGCGTCCGGCACCGGTCAGTTGCTCACATCATAAAATACCTTTTCACCGGGAGAAACCAAGCCCAGTTGGTCACGGGCGATTTCTTCCATCTGATCCTGACTTCCGCCGTTTTCGATTCCCTTGGACAGCGCGTCGTTCTCCTGCTGTTTTGCGGACACCTGCGTAGCCAGCTGTGCCTTTTCCGCCTGGGCGGTCTTCACCTGATTGTGGATACGAACCAGCTGCCAGCTCAGTGCGGCCAGCAGGACGAGAATCAGGAGCTTTGTGAAAAAGCCGGCTCTTGCTTGCTTTTTTCTCTTTGCCGACGCCTTTTCCGCTGCCATACGCTCCGCCTCCTTTGTGCAAAAAACGGGCCCGCCCCTGCTTAGTGCTTTCTATTGTATAGTATTTTTTGCAAAAATAAAAGAGATTTTTCTCCGCTTTCCACATTTTTTTGCAAACTGCCAGCATTTCCCGGCAGGGAATGGTCACCAGACGCAGCAAATCGGCCGCCGCATCGGCCCAGAAATCCCAAACCGGACGGAGGGGCACCGAAAAAATCCCAAAAAACAGTGCCCCTCCCCCGGCAATGCCCAGCAACACATAGAATCGGAGCTGCCCCTGCGCCTGCCGGAGCGTGAACAGGAACACGGCGGCGGCGGCCGTCAGGCAGTAGAGGCTGTCCAGAAATCCGGCCAGCGGGGGAACGCGGAGCCGCAGCGGGCGCAGCAGATCATACAGCAGGCCCGCCGCCAGCCCCAGCAGAATCGACTGTCCGAATACCAGCAGCTGGGCAGAGATGTGATTCCCCATAGGCTCAGCCGAACAGGCGATGCAGCAGGCTGCCCCGTGGCGCTGTCGGCTCCTCATAGGACAGCGTGTCAATTCGGCCGTCCACATGCAGCTCTCCCCCGTCCAGCGACAGCTTCCCGATGTGCAGATCCTCCCCGGTTACCGTCAGGACTCCGGCGGAGGTGGACAGGACGATTCCCGTCTCGTCAAAGCGCTCCACGTCCTCCACGCCGAGGATGGTCAGCCGTTCCCGGCCGTCCAGTTCTACGCGGTGCACCGTGGGCGGCGTATTGTTATACTCATTCATGCGCGTCCCTCCTTGCCTACACTCTATGTGCGGGCCGGGCCGGTTATGCGTTGCGGGGAAGCTCCCGGTACAGGGCAGCGGCAGCGGCCTGGCGAACGTTCTCCTGTACGGACAGCACCTCCACCGAAACGGTGCGCAAACCGAATCGCAGGGTGATCACGTCCCCCTCCTTCACCTCGTAGGAGGCCCGGGCGCTCTTGCCGTTCACGGAGATCAGCCCGTTGTCGCAGGCCTCGTTGGCCACCGTGCGGCGTTTGATGAGCCGCGAAGTCTTCAGATATTTGTCAAGTCTCATAAATGGTGTTGTCTCTCCTTTTTGTTTTGGGTGCAAAACAGTCATGAACGGCATGGCCGTTTTGCACGCCATTCAATGGCATATTCAATCTTTTCTTGAACTCCTGTCAAACGAGTCTCTCCAAAAAAAGCCGCCGGCCGCAGCCGACAGCCGATGGTGCCGCGTCCCGACAGAGCGTGAAAAGAAACAAAAGGGGGGCAATCGCCCCCCTTCAATCATCGTCTTACTCCGCGACGGAGTCCTTCAGCGCCTTGCCCGCCTTGAATACGGGAACCTTGGAAGCCGGGATCTTAATGGACTCCTTGGTTTTGGGATTGCGACCGATGCGCTCAGCTCTCTTCTTTACCTCGAAGGAACCGAAGCCAACGAGCTGCACCTTGTCGCCTTCCTTCAGCGCGGCGGTAATCGTATCCAGGGTGGTGGCTACGACAGCCTCGGCATCTTTTTTGGAAACGTCGGCGGCAGCGGCGACGGCATTGATCAGTTCAGCTTTGTTCATTGGTAAAATCCTCCTATCAAAATTTAACGGTATGGGTTCGGTCTTATCTCTCAATGCGGCTTCCCCGCATTTAAGACTTGTTTTCCTGTTCCTTCGCCCGCTTCCAAAGGGCGATCAGCTCTTCCTGGGTGTAGTCGGTCAGCGGACGTCCGGTACCCTCCTCCACCAGTCGGAACCGCCGGGCGAACTTGTCACAGGCCCGGTGCAGGGCATCCTCCGGGTCCACGCCGGCTGTCTGAGCCACCTTGGCAGCCATGTTCAAAAACTGTGCCTCCCTCCCCGTCGGTGATGTTGGACCGGGCGGCGATATACAGCTTGAACGCCTTGGGATTTTTTCCGGTGATCACATCGTTCAGCGCGTGGATTCCCTCAAAGATTGCCAGCTCATCCTTGCCCAGCTGCAGCGGCCGGGTGTTGACGGCAGAGCGCAGCTGGCGGGCAAACTCGAATTTGGGAATGTGGATGGTCTCTCCCCGATCCAGCATGGCGAAGTGCCGGTTCAGCAGCTCGATGTCCAGGCAGAACGGGGACTCGTAGTCGATCGCGCCGTCCCGGTTCCGGGGCGCGGTTTCCGGGTCCACGGACATAAAATAGTTGTCCATGGAGATGGTGTGGGTGGTCACACCAGCGAGGTTGAGCGCCTCCTCAATCTTCAAAGCGGTGGTGGTCTTGCCGGAACCGGAGGGACCGGACAGCAGGATGATATGGGATTCGCCGCGGTGCGCCTCAATTTTCTCCGCCGCGGCGGACACCTTCTTCTGGAACTCGGCGTCCGACTCCTCGACGAATCCCTGCGGATCACTGTGAATGGCCTCATTGATCTGTTTGAGAGAAATTGCCATCAGGTATTGGCTCCTTTCGATTCATAAAAAGCGGCAAAGGCCGTCTGATTTGACTTCCATTTTTCCGGGCGCGTCCCGTACTCCCCAGGATACTTGAGGTTGAATACCCGGGAGATGCGGCTTCCCGCCAAATCCACCATCTTGGTGGACCCGCCCGCACCCAGAGAAAGGACAGAGCACAGCTCCGACATGATATAGATATTATAAAGGCACTCCGTCCCGCTTTGGCACCATCCTACGTTCTCAAAGCTGCCGGACATGTATTTCTGCCGGTAGAGATAGTAGGGCCCGTAGCCGTGGGCACGGAGCGTGGGGTCGGCATAGTTCAGCATCTCCCCCACCGCCTCGGCGGACGGAATGGGGATTCCTCCGGTGAGAATCGCGCTGCCCTTCTTCAAAGAGAGGGTGTGGACGGTGATGTTGTCCGCCCCC
>JGI20225J14565_1000467_pt1 | contig 9793 bp, 9 predicted proteins | sample BioMet4_FD_14565 | JGI IMG/M metagenome (IMG submission 14565) | reverse complement strand
CATGAAAGCTTTTGGGTTTCCCATTATCGTATATTCAATTTACTATTTACAATTTACTTTTCCCGTCTGGCATCAGAGAAGAAACGATTCTTTCGTCTCTCCTCTTTTTACTCAAACCATTAATAATCACGTTCTACAGTTGCAATCTTGGCTTCAAGCGCAGCAAGACGTTGTGCGTGAAGAACTTTTTTATATTCGATAGGCATCACTTTGATGAACTGATCGACATAGGCGTCCCAATCGGCCAACATCTCTTTTGCTACAGTACTGCCTGTATAGCGCGCATGAGCTTCGATGAGATCATACAGCTCTTTTTTATCGATAGCCTCTTCTACCAGCGACAGCTCTACCATTTCCATGTTACAGAAGTAGTCGAAGTTGCCCTCTTTGTTCCAGACATAGGCGATACCGCCACTCATACCGGCTGCAAAGTTACGTCCAACCGATCCGAGAACTACGGTACGACCGCCGGTCATATATTCACAGCAGTGGTCACCGGCACCTTCAACAACCGCGGTAGCTCCACTGTTTCGTACACAGAAACGTTCGCCTACCTGACCGCTGATATACACTTCGCCGGTGGTAGCTCCGTAAAGCAACGTATTGCCGGCAATAATGTTTTCGTTCGATTTAAAGGTCGTTCCAACGGGAGGAACAACGATGATTCTACCACCCGATAACCCTTTGCCAAGGTAGTCGTTTGCATCTCCTTCGAGACGGAAAGTAATACCCGGAACGAGGAATGCTCCGAAACTTTGTCCGGCCGATCCGTTGAAGGTTATATTGATTGTATCGGAAGGTAACCCTTTTTCTCCATACAATTCGGTAGCTTTACCCGCCAGCATGCGACTTGCCGCCTTTGATATTTACCACTAAGCCTACTCCGCATCCGTCTTTTTCATTTTCGGGATGATACAAGCCTTGGGGCTGTGGAAAATTCGGATAGTTCATTCTTGTTTGTTCCATTTTTATTATTTGGCTTTGCATTATTGTCCTGTATCTATGTCAAATGATGACTTTTTTTAATCTTGGCACGACAATACGTTACAGATTATTCTTTTTTCGGGTACAAATGTCCGAATTTTTTACGTAATGTCAAAATTTTTGATGCGAAATAATGTGATTTTATGCAAAAAAATAGCCTTTTGTGAATATTTATGCAGTATAATCGGCGTCTTATTATGCAAATTGTAGTCAGACCTGATGGTGAAAAATAGAGTGTAAAAAAGGAGGTGCTTGTACGCGCCTCCTTTTCAATTGTAAGAAAAATACCAACTACACCTATTTCATAGGCTTATCCGCGACACTATTTATTCAAACTATTATGATTGCTGTGTGTTCGGGCGGAATGATAAGACAAACACGTTACTATACACATCATTTGCTTTTGTATCCGGCATAAAAACCGAATAAATAATGTTTTTATATTCTTAAATATAAAAGTTCCGCCTCTCTTCTGTCTGTTGCCGTTGAGAGGCTCTTTCGATGTAAAGATACGATAGCAAGATGCCGAAATCAATTTTTAGTCGTTAAAGATACTCAAAGGGGACTGCTTACTTTGTTTATTTGAAGCGGATGTTTTATTTAAAAGCGTTGCTATTCCCATCATTCTTTGGCATCTTTGCACTTTCAAAAAAATACGAATGAATCTCTTTTTTTCTATAGAAAATGCTCTTCCGCGTCTGCCGGAGGTGGCATTCGGCATCCCTTTCAACTGGAAGGTTCAAAGCGGTGAAGTGTGGGCGGTTGCTGGCCCGAACGGAAGTGGAAAATCAGTGCTGGCCGAATTTATTGCAGGTCAGTATGTGCCGGATCAAGGCGATATAACCTACCATTTTATGGAAGAGCTGCAACAGCAAAATCCGGATAAAACAGTACATGCATGGGAATTTATTAAGTTGATAAGTTTCAATTCTACCTACTCGATTGTCGATTTCCGACCGATGTATTACCAGCAGCGTTTCAACAGTACGGAGGCCGAAGACTCTCCGTTTGTGCGGGATCTGTTGGTTGGCAAGGAGTCTGCCAATCCGGTGACGGAAGAGATCATCGAAACGCTGAACATTGCCAGATTGCTTGACCGGAAACTGATTCAACTCTCGAGCGGCGAGCTTCGTAAACTGTTGATTGCTAAAATTATGACATCGAATCCGCGGATGCTTATTTTTGATAATCCGTTTATCGGATTGGATGTGGCTTCGCGGCAGCAACTGAATGAACTGTTTGTGCGGATGAACAAACAGGGAATACAACTGCTGTTTTTGGTGCCGTCGGTAAACGATCTGCCCGATTGTACCGAAAAAGTGTTGGTGATGGATCAGTGTCAAATGGCATCGTTCACTACAGCCGGAGAATATAGAGACAGGTACCGGCAAACCGTCGCCTCCGAAGCTGACGTGCATGTCGATTGGACCAAATTTCCTGTTCCGGAGGAGTGTTCTGAGATCTGCCGTGAAGTGGTGAAAATGGAAGATGTGGAAATTTCGTACGGCAAACAAATTATACGCCGCGGGGTGAACTGGACGATAAAAAGAGGGGAAAAATGGGCGTTGTCGGGTCCCAACGGATCGGGGAAATCCACCCTTTTGAGCTATATCTTTGCCGACAATCCTCAGGCATATACTAAAAAACTAACGTTGTTTGACCGGCGACGTGGTACCGGCGAAAGTATTTGGGAGATAAAAGCCCGGATCGGTTTTACCTCATCAGAGATGCATCTCTATTATCGCGAAAACGTACCGTGCCTGTCGGTGGTGGCTTCCGGCTTTTTCGATAGTGTGGGGTTGTTTCGTAAATGTTCTGATTTACAGTTGGATCTTGCCGCTCAAATGCTCGAAATATTGGGGTGCATTCATTTGAAAAACAGGTCGTTCCTTAAAATATCGTCCGGAGAACAGCGGTTGGTGCTCTTTGCCCGTTCGTTGGTAAAGAATCCCGAGCTGCTTATTTTGGACGAGCCGTTTCACGGTCTGGATGCTTCAAAAAAGGGACTGTGTCGTCGGGTGGTGGAGAGCTATTGTGCACAGCCTGATAAATCGTTGATATACGTTACCCACCGGAGCGAAGAGATACCTGCCTGCGTCGACCATTACATGAAACTGGATTGATATCCAAACCTATCGGTTCCGTTTGAATTTCTTTATTTGTATCTGAAGTACGACAAATGTGATGAGGCTGGCTATCAGGTCGCTGGTTGGAGCTGCCGCCCAGATTCCATACAATCCGAATATGCGCGGCAAAATAAACAGGGCCGGAATCAGGATAAGTACCTGCCGCAACAGGGAGAGGAAAATAGCCGTTTTTGCCATTCCAATCGACTGGAATAGGTTGGAGGTGACAATCTGAAAACCGACAATCGGAAAGACTATCATGTTTATTCGCAGAGCATTGGCTGCCATATCGATCAGTTGAGGATTGGTGGTGAATGCGCGGGCAATAGCGTGCGGGAAGAGTTGGGCAATGATAAATCCGATGGTGGTGGTGATTGTTCCGGCAATCACCGTTAGCCGGTAGACATGTATCATTCTGTCGTATAGTTTGGCTCCGAAATTATAACCTGCTATGGGTTGCATGGCCATGTTGAACCCTACTACAATCATTACAAACAGCATCAGAATCCGGTTGGTGATCCCGAAAGCGCCTACTGCCATGTTGCCTCCGTATGCCATGAAACTTTTGTTCATGATGATAACAATCAAACAGGCACAGAGGTTGAGCAAAAACGGCGACATGCCGATGGAGAATATATCGGCGATTATTTTTGACTTCAGCTTAAAAAAGCCCTTTTGAAAATGGATGTAATGAACCGGATTGAGAAAATGTTTCACTACCCAGAAGCATCCGATAGCCTGAGCGGTAACGGTAGCCGCAGCTGCACCCCGGATTCCCCAATGGAAAACGAAAATGAACAGGGGGGCAAGTGTCAGGTTTACTCCCACGGTCAATAACGACATTGCCATTGCCTTTTTGGGATACCCCGACGAGCGGATCATGTTGTTGAGGCCGATAAACATGTGATTGAACACATTGCCCAACAGAATTACCTGCATGAAGCTGCGCGCGTATGGGATTGTCTGATCACTGGCTCCGAAGAGGCGCAGTACGGGGTCGAGAAAGATCAGCATGACGATGGCAAACAGTGATCCGATGCATAAATTCATAATAACTGCGTTGCCCAGAATGTGAATAGCCCCGTTTTTATTTTGCCGGCCCAGATAAATGGATATCATGGTGGATGCTCCGGCTCCCACTAACGAACCGAATGCCGCCCCGAGATTCATAAACGGAAAGGTGATTGCCAACCCGGCAATTGCCATCGGACCGACACCCTGTCCGATAAAAATGCTGTCGATAATATTGTAGAGCGAGGTCACCGACATGGCCACAATAGCAGGAACAGAGTATTCTATCAGTAATTTTTTGATTCGTTCGGTTCCTAATTGTTGTGGCGCTCCCTGTATGTTGTACGGCATGTTGTTGATCCTTTTCTGTAGCTCCAAAAGAATGTTTTTGCCAGTCGCGGCACATTTCTTTCTTTCAGATCCTCTTTTTTGTGCAAAGTTAATCAGTAACCGGCTTTTTTCGATAGGCTCGGTTGCTCTCTTTTACAGATTGTCTCTTTTTGTAAAATAATTACAATTGCAACAGTTATAGTGCATTATGGTTTCATTTGAAATTATAAAATGCGCATATTTCATTATAATGTGCTACGTTTATTTGAAAGTTGCACATTTATAAAAAAAATGAGTAATTTTGTCGGCTCTAAACTTAATGAGTTTTTAATCGGATAGAGGGCGGTTGGTAAATCGGTCACTCTATCTCCATTTTAATTTGCAAATAATGATAACAAAAAAATCTTGTTTTATCTTGTTGCTCCTGTCTGCAACAGGCACTGCATTTGCCGGAGGTTTGTTAACCAATACCAATCAAAGCGTTCATTTCCTTCGTAATCCGGCTCGCGATGCGTCAACCGAGATTGATGCGGTGTATACCAATCCTGCCGGCTTAACCTATTTGTCCGACGGATTTCACTTGTCATTGACCAATCAGAGTGCGTTTCAGACCCGTACAATAACCTCTACGTTCGCTCCATTTGCCGGTTTCGGCGGGAGTGCAACCAAAGAGTTCAAAGGTGAGGCTTCGGCACCTGTTATCCCGAGTTTTCAGTTTGCCTACAAAAAAGATCGCTACGTGCTTTCCGCCGCTTTTGCTGTTTCGGGAGGTGGAGGAAAAGCGACGTTCAATCATGGTTTGGCCTCGTTTGAAGCTCCTATCTCTATGATTCCACTGTCGCTGAAAAAAGCAGGGCTTCCTACCTCAGCCTATTCCGTTGATGAATTTATGGAAGGGCGTCAGTTTATTTTCGGATTTCAACTGAATGGTTCGTATAAAATCAACGACGCTTTTTCGGGAGCCATCGGAATGCGCCTCAACATCGTCAATAACGGCTATCTGGGACACTTGCGCGATATTCAGGTGAATCCTACGCATCCGTTGCTGAATCCGACGGGGGCGATGATTCCGGCTACTACCTTTTTTACTGCCGCCGGCATGACGGCCAATGCTAAGGCTACAGCCGATAAGCAGCTCGATTGTACCCAAACAGGATGGGGCGTTACGCCGATTATCGGACTAAATTACCATGTTGCCGGATTGAATATCGGCGCAAAATATGAATTTATCACGCCGCTGAATATTCAGAATAATACAAAAATTGACGATACGGGACTGTTTGCAGATGGTGTGAATACCCCGAACGATATACCGGCATACCTGACAATCGGAGCGGAATATCAGGTTTGTAAAAGCTGGAAGGTTTCGGGTGGTTACCACCACTTTTTCGATTCGGATGCCAAGATGGCCAACGATAAACAAAAATATATTAATGGAGGGGTAAATGAGTTTTTGTTCGGAACTGAATATCAGATTGATGACATGTTTCTGGTGAGTGCCGGTGGACAGATTACCCGTACGGGTGTGACCGATGCTTACCAGACCGATATGAGTTTCAGTCTGAATTCTTATTCTGTCGGTTTTGGTGGCGCGATAATTGTTTCGCCGAAAATGCGTCTGAATATTGCCTATTTCTTCACCAATTACGACAAATGGACGAAAGCATCCGCAAATTACAATGGTACCGGCCTGGCCGGAACGGATGTGTTCGACAGGACGAATAAGGTATTCGGGTTAGGACTCGATTACCGGTTCTGATTTTTTTTCGTAACATATTTAAGTAAGTATGAAGGCATGGTCTCGCGATGAGACTGTGCCTTTCGTTTTTGAAACGGGATGCTTATCTTTGTCGCTATTAATTTTTACGCTATGACTTATTCCATACGTCCGGCTCAGGAAGCCGATTGCCCCGCCATTTTAAGTATCATCAAAGAGCTGGCTTTGTTCGAAAAAGCGCCTGAAAAGGTGACCAATTCGGTGGAGCAGATGCTCGAAGAGAAAGATTGTTTCCGCTGTTTTGTGGCTGTCGACGAACACAACGAGGTGCTGGCTATCTCGCTCTATTTCTTTGCCTACTATACCTGGGTGGGCAAATCGCTCTATCTCGACGATCTTTATGTACGCGAACCATTCCGCAAACAGGGAATTGCTTCGGCTTTGTTGAAAAAGATTTTTGAAGTCGCCCGTGAGGAGAACTGCAAACGGGTACGCTGGCAGGTGCTCAACTGGAACGTGAATGCCATCAAGCTATACGAAAAGTGCGGAGCCACCATCGACAACGAGTGGTCTAACTGCGATTTCGACCGGAAGGGAATTCTGGAATTCAACTTGTAACTATTCGCACACAGAAAACACGGAATAGACGGAAAATTGCAAAATGCAACATTTCGATTCGGTTTAGAATTGACAATGCCGGTTAATCTCCTCTTCATCTGAATGGGAAATTAATCGGCATTATGCGATAATCGTAAACTAAATATATCCGTGTATTTCTGTTTAATCAGTGTACTCCGTGTGCCTTGACAACACAAAAACGAGGGATAAGCTTATGAACACAGAAATCCATAGGTAAATAATTTTCTCTGTGTATTTCTGTTTAATCCGTGTCTTCCGTGTGCTCAGATTCCTCAATCCCGGAAGCGTTTGGTGATGTCGCCGAAAGCATCGGTGCGGCGGTCGCGGAAGAAGGGCCACATGCGGCGTACGGTTTCGGTGCGCGAAAGATCTATGTCGATAATTCTGTTTTCTTCTGTGTCAGAGGCTGCTTGTACCAATATTTCGCCCTGAGGTCCGGCCACGAAACTGCTTCCCCAAAACTGAATACCGTTGGTCACGCCTGACGGATCGGCCTCGTAACCAGTGCGGTTTACCGAAATGACGTGAAGTCCGTTTGCCACGGCATGTGCCCGTTGCGAGATAATCCACGCCTCGCGTTGACGTGCTTTCTCTTCATCGGTATCGGTCGATTCCCAACCTATAGCCGTCGGGTAGATCAGCATGTCGGCACCGGCAAGCGCCATCAACCTTGCTGCTTCGGGGTACCACTGATCCCAGCAAACCAGAACGCCCAGTTTACCGATCGAGGTTTGAATCGGTTCAAATCCCAAATCGCCCGGAGTAAAATAGAATTTCTCGTAGTAAGCCGGATCGTCGGGAATATGCATTTTGCGGTATTTCCCGGCAATAGAACCATCCTTCTCTATCACCACGGCTGTGTTGTGATGCAGTCCGGCAGCTCTTTTCTCAAACAACGAAAGCACAATGACCACGCCCAGTTCCTTGGCTAAAGCCCCGAACTCTTCTGTCGAGGGCCCCGGAATGGTTTCGGCCTGATCGAAATTGGCAGGGTCTTCCACCTGACAAAAATAGAGCCCGTTGTGCAACTCCTGCAACACGATCAGCTCCGCTCCCTGACGGGCGCAGACGGTGATGTTGTGTTTCAGCTTTTCTATATTGCCGCGGGTATCGGCGCTATTGGCTTGTTGGATAAGAGCTATTTTCATTGGTCAATAATGAGTAAAAAAATACTGTAACGCACAGATGTTAGGAAAATTGAAAAAAAAGTCTATCGATGTCCAATTTTTATACGCGTAAAAATTATTTGCAATATAAATTTATGAAGTAATGCAGCAAGAGGATAGGTGACTTGCCTCTACTCCTTGTGTTTAAAGACGAACATTTATGAATCATCTCTAAAGTGTCAATAGTATGTAATTTTTCAGTGCTATTAGTCCAATCAATATCAGTATCTTTTTTAGAATGAGATAATTCCTCAATCCAATTGTTAATTTTAGAAATCCATTCCGAAGCTGTTCTGCTTTGTACATACCCAAACATTCCACAGACAGATAAATGTGACGCATGTTCTCCTCTTTTAAATCGTTCGATTCCGCCTCTTAGACCACTAACATATTCTTTGTATTTGGTTGATTCTGAAAGCCTTTTGGCTTCAAATTCAACAATAGTAACAGGTTTTATATTTTTCGTCAATATAAACACTCCAATGTCGGTTTCTTTGTCAGAGTTAGGCTGAGTCGGATTTTTTCCAAAACTAAATGGGGGAAATCCTGCATATGGCTGCTCTCTCAAACAAGTGTTGAAATAGTAAACAAGAGAATCACTAATTCTATTTTCCTTATACGAATCTTTAATGCTTTGATAATAAGGTAAAAATCCTGCAATAGTACAGTCAATAAACTGCAACAAAACAGTGACCTCGTGTGTCGGTTCTACACTAAGGTCATCCGGCTTAGGCGCATTATATGTTTGTATATGGTTCCTAAGCATTAATAATAACGGGCTTTAATGTAGTCAGCAAATGCTTCATCGGCATCTCTCAAAGCAATGGAAGGCAACCAATAGCGAAGTTGCTTTGGCTTGGCAAGAATAATACAGTCCTTTCCATAGGCTTTCAATATCCGTTGAGTATGATAACTTTTATTCTCTTCTTTTTTAGGAGGAATAATTTCTTCCATATATTGTTCGAGTTGAGCAATCTCTTCTGTTTGCGGATTATAATCTTCGCTTGTATACTCAAAATGGACAGCATAATACTTTCCAGCATCCAATATCTTGAATAATCGGAATGCTTTATTATCTACTTGATAAATGCTGTTCAAAGTTTGGCAGAAAGTATTTGAGAAAACATTCAGAGAACTTTTATCAACATTGACTGACAGTTTTTTTTCTGAATTACTTGATAAAAAATATTTTAATGAATCTTCTACTAACAATTCATCAGAGTATGAAAGCTTGACATCTGCGAGATTCTCAGGATAAGGAATTTGAAGAATATCTTCATCGTATAGAGAGGTTGCTTTAATTATTTTTACCCGGCTACTAGTTGCTAGTATATATAAAAACGAAGTAATTTACCACTCGTTTTAATATATTTAGATAACCGTCGTAAATTGTCACCTTCACTTAGAGGAGCATGAATTCCTATAATGTCACTTTTGAAAACAACATCTTGATTTACGTATTCAGTAATTAGATTTGATGAGCCTAGGATTTTTCTAATAAGCAAATGTGGGGCTAAGAATATTTTTTGATTTGTTCTGCGATGGAATCTTTCTATTTCACATGCGCAGGTTCGAATCCTGCTACCCCCGCCAATATTAATGCAGCGCGCTGAACGCAGTGCGCAGTGTGGCGACATAGCCAAGTGGTAAGGCAAAGGTCTGCAAAACCTCTATCCCCCAGTTCGAATCTGGGTGTCGCCTCCAAATATTTAAGTTTCAATACTCAAAAGGTGTTGGAACTTTTTTTATTGTCGCAGACAACAAGGTTCCCGTGGACCCGCCCGAAACTTTAGCTTCGTGGAAGGGTGGAACAATTACTG
>JGI20225J14565_1000466_pt1 | contig 9797 bp, 7 predicted proteins | sample BioMet4_FD_14565 | JGI IMG/M metagenome (IMG submission 14565) | reverse complement strand
TAGTCTATGAAAACTAAGGAACCGCCGTGTACCGAACGGTACGCACGGTGGTGTGGGAGGACGGTAAATAAAATAATTATTTACCTCCTACCCGATTCGGAGGGGATTATTGTGAATACGAAATATAATCTAGTGAAATTAGAGGATATTTTGACTTTTAAATATCCATTATACGCGCATACACGTGATAATAAACCAACGGAAACGCTTCAGGATCATATAGATTTATGCCTAAAATACGCGCGAAAACTTTGGGATGATAAAAACATGGACGAACAGGTTGAAAGGTTCGCTAAAGCGCTATTACCGATGGATTGTAAGGAAGAAACGGAGCGTTTCTTTTATAAACTGATAATGGATTGTATTGTATTTCATGACACAGGAAAATTGAATACAGAATTTCAAAACATTACGATGAATAATCCCATTAAGCAAAAAGATCTCAGTGAGTATCTAAAAGGAACCTGTCATTCCATGCTTTCCGCCGTTTTATATTTGGACTATGAAAGCGGCGTCTTGCGTGATCTACTGTCGGCCGGAATGAGTTTGAGTCGAGAGGAAGAAAATTGTTTAAAACGTTTAATACTCATTAACGCTTACGCTATCTCCCGGCACCACTCCTCATTAGAAGCCTTTTCAGATTTTTTGGAGGAGTTCAGAGAAGACGGAGAGATCACGGCCATTATAAATGGAATCTATGAAGATGAAATATTAAAGGCATTATACAAAGGACCATTTTGCGACAGGATGGGTCGTGTCCTGAATATGGGCCGAAAATATAAAAAGTTGATAGAAGGCAGCAGTCGGAATAAAGACATTGATTTTTACATTTACGCGAGATTTCTATACGCGCTTATTGTGACTTGCGACTATTACGCGACAAGTGACTTTGACTCGAAAACAGAGATTAATTTCTATGGATCGCTTGAGTCGGGCGCACGGTTGAAGGAGCCGTTTGAAAATAGCGTTTTAACGCGAAAAATCCGGGAATATCAGGAGAACAATTATAATAAGAGTAAGACTGGGCAATTGTCGATGAATGATTTGAGGAGTGAAATGTTCCTGGATTCCGAAAAAGAATTAATGAAAGAAATTGATCAACGGATATTCTTTTTGGAAGCTCCTACCGGATGTGGTAAAAGTAATACAGCGTTTAACCTAAGTGTACATTTCTTGGAGAACGGAAGTCAAAAGATATATTATGTCTATCCTTATAACACTCTTGTCGCGCAGAATATTGAAGCCGCGAAAAAGTCTTTCGGTGATAATATTGATCAGGACTTGGCGGTCATAAACGCGATAACGCCAATTAAAGCGCGAGGGACATATTCCGAGGATAGTAAACAATATTATCAGGAGGCGCTGCTGAATCGTCAGTTTCTGAACTATCCAATTATTATAACGACGCATGTGAGCCTTTTTGACACGATGTTCGGAAGCTCGAAAGAAGCTTTGTTTGGCTTCCTTCAGTTGGAGAACAGCGTGATTGTTTTGGATGAAATACAAAGCTATGAGAATAAAATATGGGCCGAAATAATAATTTTTTTAAAAGCGTTCGCGCGTCTTTTGAACATGAAGATTCTTATAATGTCGGCGACACTTCCGAATCTGGAATTGTTAACAGGTGAGCCGGAAAGCGCGGTTCATTTGATTAAAAACAGAGACAAATATTTTCTGAATCCGATTTTTAAGAATAGAGTCATAAATAATTATGATTTGCTGGACACGGAGCTTACATTGGAAACACTGTGTAAGTATATCAAGGATTGTGGCGAGGAAGCGAATAAAATTCTTGTTGAGTTCATAAAGAAAGACACTGCCAAAGCGTGCTTTCAACAATTGAAACAGGATATTGTGGATCGTGATGTCGAATTATTGACAGGAGAGGATAATTCCGCGGATCGGAAAAGGATTATTGATAAAGTTAAGAACAACGATAAGATTATTCTGATCGCGACCCAGACCATCGAAGCCGGCATCGATATAGACATGGATCTTGGTTTTAAAAACATATCAAAACTGGACAGTGAGGAACAATTCGCGGGTCGTATTAATCGTTCCTGTTTACGGAAAGGGCGTGTATTCTATTTCAAATTGGATGAGGCCAAGAAAATTTATAGAGATGATATTCGGGTGCTGAATAAGGAACTGACGCTGGAAAATACTGAGGTACGGAAGTTGTTAGAGGAAAAAGATTTCGCGACATATTATAATCAGGTACTGTCTGTACTAATAAAAAATCGCAATCAAAACAGTGGGGACGAAGGACTTGAGGCTTTTTTTGAAAATAAGGTCAGGTACTTGAATTTTCCTGAAGTTGACGAGCGAATGAAACTGATTAAATCGGAGAATTGGAAGCAGACAATTTTTCTGTCGAGAAAAGTTACTCTGGAAAACGGAGAAATATTGGATGGGGAGGATGTTTGGGAAACATACAAAAATTTGCTGCGTAATCAGAAAATGGATTACGCTGAGAAAAAGTTCAAATTGGCGGCGATACGCTCACGTATGGATTACTTTACTTATCAAATCAATAAAAACATTGATATACAATACGCGGATCAAATCGGAGAACTTTTATATATAGACAATGGAGACCGCTTTTTTGAAAATGGTAAGTTGAATGTGGAGAAATTCCAGAATGAGATAGGGCTTTTTACGGAATAGGAGATCTTGATGGAAATAACCGGAACATTAATCAATTATTATGTCCATTGCGCGCGTCAATGCTATCTCCATGGGAATAGACTGAACCTGGAAGATAATAGCGAAATGGTAAAAATCGGAAAAGCGATGCATGAGGCTAGAGAAAATGACGCTTCCAACACAGAAATCGCGATTGATAATATTAAACTGGACAAGCTGACAAAAGAGTATCTGACAGAGATAAAGAAATCAGACGCGGATATTGAAGCGGGTAAATGGCAGTTGATTTATTATCTGAAAATACTTAAAGATAAGGGCATTACGCGCAAAGGCAAGTTGGAAATTATTGAAAAAAACAAGTCAGAGCGCAAAGTCGTAATTATTGAGCTAACAGACGAACTTGAAGAACAATTGAGTGGCATGATGGATGATATAGCCCGTTTGGTTCATGATACAAGGGTGCCACCGGTTCTGAATTCGCCAGGGTGTAAGAAATGCGCTTACTATGAATATTGCTATATATAATACGAGGATGGTGAAGAATGGGAAGCACGAGATATATTATGAGCGCGGGAGAGCTTTCGAGAAAAGATAATTCTCTTTGTTTTAATAAAAACGGGAAGAATGTATATATCCCAGTAGAAAACACAAGAGAAATTTATTGTATGAATGAGGTTTCCATTAACACTAAACTGCTGGATTTTCTTTCCCGCAATCATATTATTGTACATTTTTTTAATTATTACGAAGGCTACAGCGGAACCTTTTATCCAAAGGAAAAATACCTGAGCGGTAAGCTGCTTTTAAAGCAGGTAGAGGTCTTTAATGATTCCAGATTACTTATCGCGAAAGCAATTGTAAATAGTATTGGAAGTAATATGAGCGAGGTTTTATATCATTACTATAAACATGACAAGAAAGAAGTGAAAGAAACAATCGATTGGCTGAGGACAGATTTTATGTCACAAGTCACGGTGGCCAGGGATATCCCTATGCTAATGTCAGTTGAAGGGAGCGCTTGGATTAAATTTTATGAGAACTTTAAATACTTCCTTCCAGAAGATTTCGCGATGAACAGGCGCGTAAAAAGACCGCCGGATAATCCAATTAACGCGCTGATTTCCTTCGGAAATTCCTTGCTGTACACGAAAACCATTTCCGCTATATATCAAACTCATTTGGACCAAAGGATCAGCTTTTTGCATGAGCCGATGGAAAGAAGATTTTCTCTAAGTTTGGATATAAGCGAGCCGTTCAAACCGGTTATTGTGTATAGAACAATCTTTGATCTCGTAAACAATAGGCGCTTACAAGTAGATAAGCATTTTGAAAAGAAAGTAAATTACTGTTTGCTTAATGAAGAAGGAAGGAAAATATTTATTGAAGCGTTTGAGGCACGGATGGAGGGTGTATTTGTTCATAGCAAACTAAAGAGAAAAACCACTTATCGAACGGCGTTAAAACTCGATTGCTATAAACTGATCAAATATATTTTAGAAGGACAAGATTATGTTCCGTTTCTACTTAAGGAGAATCAGTGATGAAAAAAAGGCAGATGAACTACAATTACGCTTTTGTGTTTTACGATGTGAATGAAAAAAGAGTTCAAAAGGTGTTTAAGGTTTGTAAGAAGTACTTATCACATTTTCAGTACTCAGTATTCCGTGGTGAAATGACACCATCAAAATTTATTCGTTTACGGACTGATTTGAATAAGGTGATTGATCAGAACGAGGATTTTGTTTGCGTAATCAAATTAATGAATGGTGATGTGTTTGGGGAAGAGATCTTAGGAAAACCGGATAAGGATACCGGTGAAAGTTTGATTTTGTAATATTTTTACCAGGCGGATAAATGAAAAAGCGCTGAAAAGGCAGTAAAACCACGGAAGAATAGGCATGTATAATAAAGAGTGGTATTCTATGAGGCGCCTGGTAAAAAATGTAAAAACCTTGTATTTACGGCGATAATTAAGTATAGTAATTTTTAGAATGCTGAAATAGCGTTGGATGAACCGTAACATTGGATGTATTGAAATCCGATTACTATCGTCCCGATCAAAGTCGAATATGGATGAACCGTAACATTGGATGTATTGAAATAATTATCAAAGCAATTCTGGATGGGATTATACAGAAGATGAACCGTAACATTGGATGTATTGAAATGCGCCAGCGTCACAGGGGCGGGGGAAAAAACTCGGATGAACCGTAACATTGGATGTATTGAAATGAAATGACCTATATTTTTTTAGTTGACAAATGATGTGATGAACCGTAACATTGGATGTATTGAAATCTAATAAGGCGTAACAAGCGCCGGAACTGGAAAGTGATGAACCGTAACATTGGATGTATTGAAATTTTATAAATAATCCTGATGAAACAGTTCCATCAGTGATGAACCGTAACATTGGATGTATTGAAATTTCATTTAAGACCTCACAATCAAGGCGGACAGCAGATGAACCGTAACATTGGATGTATTGAAATTTATTATCCGGGTCCTCATTCGGGTCTGGCGTTACAGATGAACCGTAACATTGGATGTATTGAAATCTCATTAAAATACGGTTTTATTTTCTCTAATTCAGAGATGAACCGTAACATTGGATGTATTGAAATAAAAGAAACGCGTGCGTGATTTCGTGCCGTAACGGATGAACCGTAACATTGGATGTATTGAAATCCGGAATCCACCCGTCACGCTCCAGCGCGTCGATTGATGAACCGTAACATTGGATGTATTGAAATCAGTGTACGCTACATTGGACATTGACGGAAAAGAGATGAACCGTAACATTGGATGTATTGAAATCAGTAATTTGCTCGATAATCTCCCCATTCGTGTTCGATGAACCGTAACATTGGATGTATTGAAATATGATATGGAGATTGAGAAGATGCGAAACGCTTGGATGAACCGTAACATTGGATGTATTGAAATATATAAACAACACTAAGGAGACTTCTCATGCAGGAGATGAACCGTAACATTGGATGTATTGAAATAGTTGAACGCTAACGCTATGCCGAAAGAATGTTATTTGATGAACCGTAACATTGGATGTATTGAAATATAATATTTGATTTTAAATTGATCCAGATAAATGGATGAACCGTAACATTGGATGTATTGAAATATAGTAAACCATTTACGGCACTCTATTCGGACATTGATGAACCGTAACATTGGATGTATTGAAATATACGTAAACGATAATTATTCAGACGTAGGTTGGGATGAACCGTAACATTGGATGTATTGAAATACGAGATCGTTAAGTACATTCGGTTCGTGGATGGAGATGAACCGTAACATTGGATGTATTGAAATTCACCAACGCTGAGCGCGTCAAGCGTCGAGCTGGATGAACCGTAACATTGGATGTATTGAAATGAACTAAGCGATGTCTTAGTCGCATAAGTTTGCTGATGAACCGTAACATTGGATGTATTGAAATTATTGAGTTTGTAAAAGCAGTATATTTCAATAAAAAGATGAACCGTAACATTGGATGTATTGAAATCAAATAAAAGTGTGAAAAATGATTTACAGAAACCGCGATGAACCGTAACATTGGATGTATTGAAATAGAGCGGAGCGGTCTTAAGGCTCCCGTCGGCCATCGATGAACCGTAACATTGGATGTATTGAAATAAATCAGCAAAAACTACGAATCCGGCATCCGGGCGATGAACCGTAACATTGGATGTATTGAAATGCGATGGCCGTCGTTACGTCCGCGAACCCTACCCCGATGAACCGTAACATTGGATGTATTGAAATCGGAAACTCATTCCGCTATAATCCGATATACGCTTGATGAACCGTAACATTGGATGTATTGAAATAATATTCGCACACTATTATAGGCTGACACGCCCAGATGAACCGTAACATTGGATGTATTGAAATACACAGTTTCTGGAATTCGCGTCCATTAACGACACAGATGAACCGTAACATTGGATGTATTGAAATTACTGAATTCCGGTCGTCGTGTCCTTTGCTTCTCCGATGAACCGTAACATTGGATGTATTGAAATAGCAATATTTTAAAATCAATAGCTACTTTCGCCCCGATGAACCGTAACATTGGATGTATTGAAATTTGTGGAAGCGAGATCATTGAAATTAAGCTTTCCTGATGAACCGTAACATTGGATGTATTGAAATATCGTAAATTTCAAAGTCTCTCCAATGCTGCACGGGATGAACCGTAACATTGGATGTATTGAAATAGGCGTGGTGGGATCAGCTCGATCCGTCTATGCAGGATGAACCGTAACATTGGATGTATTGAAATCGCACGGCCTTCTTTCGGGTGTCTTCCGCTGGCTGATGAACCGTAACATTGGATGTATTGAAATACGCAAAGTAGATGAAAAAGTATATTTAAGCAAAAGATGAACCGTAACATTGGATGTATTGAAATATGCGAGAGAGTGGGCAAAACAAGGGCGTTCAGATGATGAACCGTAACATTGGATGTATTGAAATACATACGGATGATTTCGCCGGCCAGCGCCTTCTGGATGAACCGTAACATTGGATGTATTGAAATATGTGTCTTTGGATTCCGAGGGTTCTTGTGGAACGGATGAACCGTAACATTGGATGTATTGAAATGTCGAGAACCTGCTGGATTTTGGCGGGATGGTCTCCGATGAACCGTAACATTGGATGTATTGAAATACATATGGGAAGTATCCATGACATTGGAGGAGTTTGATGAACCGTAACATTGGATGTATTGAAATATCGATTTAATCATGCAAACTCGTGTATCTCCGTCGATGAACCGTAACATTGGATGTATTGAAATATACATGAATTTCATCGTTACGCGTCGCCGCTTTCCAGATGAACCGTAACATTGGATGTATTGAAATCCGGATTTTTCTCAGGCATATGGGACGGAATCACAGGATGAACCGTAACATTGGATGTATTGAAATGTTATAGCATGCGTTGTTATAACGCCAATTACATGATGAACCGTAACATTGGATGTATTGAAATCTGCATTCAACTGATTCATTTATGACGCCCGGAATCGATGAACCGTAACATTGGATGTATTGAAATAACACATCTAATGCGTAGCTGCCCGCTCCGATCGAGATGAACCGTAACATTGGATGTATTGAAATGAATTTGCAGATAAATTAAGGACGCCGGTCCGGAGGATGAACCGTAACATTGGATGTATTGAAATCGCTGTGCGCCTCCTTCGTCTGCTTCGTCTCACGATGATGAACCGTAACATTGGATGTATTGAAATACAAAAAGCCGCCTCTCCTCTCGGACGCGGAAGTGATGAACCGTAACATTGGATGTATTGAAATAACGTTTGTCAACAAGTTTATGTTTAATACCGACGATGAACCGTAACATTGGATGTATTGAAATTGAATCGGAAATACCTCGGGGAGTTCCGAGGGCGATGAACCGTAACATTGGATGTATTGAAATACAAGAATTTTTCTGTAGCAATCGCATTCAAAGGAGATGAACCGTAACATTGGATGTATTGAAATCTGTGTGGGAGGCGATAACTATCTGAGCGCCCACAAGATGAACCGTAACATTGGATGTATTGAAATATGCTAGAGAGTGGGCAAAACAAGGGCGTTCAGGATGAACCGTAACATTGGATGTATTGAAATTTTTGAGAGAATGGGGGCATTATGAGAACTGACTTAGATGAACCGTAACATTGGATGTATTGAAATCACATCACAATTTTTTCGTTCGTGTTAAAAAACGGATGAACCGTAACATTGGATGTATTGAAATATTTTGTCCACCGACTACACCTCCTTCAGCGTCAGGATGAACCGTAACATTGGATGTATTGAAATAAAATTGTGCGCCATGTTAAAAGTGGCCTACGAGAGATGAACCGTAACATTGGATGTATTGAAATATAGCGGCGACGCCTCCGGTCGTGGACTGCGTGGAGATGAACCGTAACATTGGATGTATTGAAATCCGGAATGGCCGATCAATTCCCCGATTTGTTCGTCCGATGAACCGTAACATTGGATGTATTGAAATATCCGTAATCTGATAGAAAGGAGAAACACATGCCAGCCACAGTAAAGTGATGAACCGTAACATTGGATGTATTGAAATTTACACGTGATCGCGTTGCTCCCGGGCGTGAGCGTGATGAACCGTAACATTGGATGTATTGAAATATATTTGTTTGGGCGCTGACTTCTCCATCTGAAGATGAACCGTAACATTGGATGTATTGAAATTAAACAGTCATTAACATTTTACAACGCCCCCAAACTGATGAACCGTAACATTGGATGTATTGAAATAGCCGAGCTTTTCCGTCAGAAATGTGAGCTTACTGATGAACCGTAACATTGGATGTATTGAAATAGAAATCATCTATGTGAGCGGACACCCGAGAATCAGATGAACCGTAACATTGGATGTATTGAAATATTCGTTTTTGGCTCTTTGGAATCCTCCTGTTGACGATGAACCGTAACATTGGATGTATTGAAATCGCCTCGGTTCGCGTAGCCGAGCGCCGCCACCTGGATGAACCGTAACATTGGATGTATTGAAATGCCCGTCTTTGCCATAGGCGTACAGACGGGTCGAGGATGAACCGTAACATTGGATGTATTGAAATCTCGATAAAATCGAGAGCGGGCAGATACCGAAGGAGATGAACCGTAACATTGGATGTATTGAAATTGTCGATATTCCAAGGAATCGCCGATTTCTTTCAGATGAACCGTAACATTGGATGTATTGAAATAATCGAATCCCCGAACGCTCCGCTAATTCCAATAAGATGAACCGTAACATTGGATGTATTGAAATTCAGGTCACGTGCTCTCTGCGCTCCCTGCTCTTTGATGAACCGTAACATTGGATGTATTGAAATCTTGATAATTATGCATTGTTTTAAAGGAGGGCAAAAGATGAACCGTAACATTGGATGTATTGAAATCTCTCTATTCCTCCTTTAGGGCGTTGTTGTCCACGCGATGAACCGTAACATTGGATGTATTGAAATTCCATGATCAGGGTAATATTGATGAACCGTAACATTGGATGTATTGAAATTCAAGCGCGTTAACAACAGCAACAGTAAGTGCAGGATGAACCGTAACATTGGA
>JGI20225J14565_1000463_pt1 | contig 9807 bp, 7 predicted proteins | sample BioMet4_FD_14565 | JGI IMG/M metagenome (IMG submission 14565) | reverse complement strand
GATGTATCGGAGGAAGTGTTCTGGAGATCGCTGTGGCCGTGGAACATGGCGTGAATGACGGATTCTATCCGCTTGGCTCCTGCACAATGAAATATAACCCGAAACTGAATGACGAGATGGCGGTTCTTCCCGGATTTACGGGAATTCATCCGCTGCAGCCGGAGCATACAGTTCAGGGATGCCTGGAGGTTCTCGCTACACTTGAGAGCTATCTGGATGAGATCACGGGCATGAAGGCGATGACCTTCCAGCCGGCGGCCGGAGCTCATGGGGAGTTCACTGGACTTCTTCTGATTAAAGCTTATCACGAGTCCAGAGGCGACGTGAAGAGAGATAAGATCATTGTTCCGGACACGGCGCATGGCACAAATCCCGCTTCCAGCACAATGGCGGGCTTTAAGGTCATCAGTATTCCCTCTAACGAGGATGGCTGCGTGGATCTTGACAAGCTTCGTTCCGTTGTCGGTGAGGACACGGCCGGATTGATGCTGACGAATCCGAACACAGTCGGTATTTTTGATAAGAATATTCTTGAGATTACGAAGATCGTGCATGGCAACGCTCTTGGTATCGACGTAAACCGTATCGAGTGGAAACGCGCGGTAGATATGAATGATCGTCAGCTTCGCTCGATTGTGGATGGCCTTGGCCCTAAAGGCAATGGCGTTCCCAGAGAAGATGGCTTCAATATTACGGTTGCTTCCGAGGTTATGGCTGTATTCTGCCTGGCTTCTTCCATCACGGATCTTAAGCAGCGTCTCGCGAAGATCGTTATCGCTTACAATTTTAACAATGAGCCTGTAACAGTCGGCGATATTAAAGCGCAGGGGGCGGCGGCCGCTCTTCTGAAAGACGCTTTCAAACCGAATATGGTACAGACGCTGGAAGGCAATCCTGTATTTATCCACGGCGGCCCGTTCGCGAACATCGCGCATGGCTGCAACAGCGTAGTAGCTACAAAGCTTGGCATGAAACTCGGTGAGTTTCTTGTTACGGAGGCAGGCTTTGGCGCTGATCTTGGAGCTGAGAAGTTTGTTGATATCAAATGCCGCGCGACGGGAATCAAACCCAGCGCCGCTGTGCTTGTCGCGACAGTACGCGCGCTGAAATACAATGGCGGCGTTCCGAAGGCTGAGCTTGGCAAAGAGAACCTTGAGGCTCTTGAGAAAGGTATCCCTAACCTGCTGAAGCACCTTGAGAACATTACGACAGTTTACGGACTGCCTGTTGTTGTAGCGATCAACCGTTTCCCGACCGATACAGAAGCGGAGCTCGCTATGATCAGAGAGAAATGCAAGGAACTTGGCGCGAATGTCGCTCTTTCCGAAGTTTGGGCAAAAGGTGGCGAAGGCGGCGAGGAGCTTGCCAAAGAAGTACTTAGCCTTGTTGAAAAACCAAGCACAATGACGTATACTTATGAATTAGATCTTCCAATCGCGGATAAAGTTCGTACGATCGCGAAACGCGTATACGGAGCGGATGACGTTGTATTCTCCGCGAAGGCGCTTAAGAAGATTAAACAGTTTGAGGATTGGGGATATGGCAACCTGCCGATCTGCGTAGCGAAGACACAGTATTCCCTGACAGATGATCAGAAGAAGCTTGGCAGACCACAGGGCTTTAAGATTAGCGTACAAAACATGACCGCTTCCATCGGCGCCGGATTCCTGGTAGCTTACACAGGCGATATCATGACAATGCCCGGACTTCCGAAAGTACCGGCGGCAGAGAACATCGATGTGGATGAGAATGGCGTAATTACAGGATTGTTCTAGAAAGGGGTCCCAGGATGCGTAAAGAATCAAGCATGGGAGATTACCGTGTTCGCGATTTCTTAGAGATCCTCGCTTCAGGAGAACCCGTTCCGGGCGGCGGCGGAGCTTCCGCCGCTGTCGGAGCGATGAGCGTGGCTCTTGGCATGATGGTTGCTAATCTGACGATCGGCCGCAAGAAATACGCGGAAGTGGAAGAAGACGTGAAGAAGCTTCTTGCCAGAGGCCAAGGCCTCATGGAAGAGCTTACCGCTCTTATGGATAAGGACGCGGAAGCGTTTGAGCCGCTATCCAAAGCGTACGGACTTCCTAAGAACACAGAGGAAGAGAAGAAAGCAAGAGAAGCAGTGATGGCAAAGGCGCTGTATGAGGCAAGTGTTGTGCCGATGGAAATCATGTCGCTTATGGGTACGCGACGCAGGTATGTATTCTGAATGAGAGTGGATATGTGGAAAAGATCGTTGCGGCGCACGATGTAGGCAGAGCGATTAATCCGCTTTCTGTGGAAGGCCAGATCGAGGGCGGCGTTGTTATGTCAATGGGCTTCGCTCTTACGGAGCAGTATCCTCTGGATCACTGCAAACCATTGGCGAAGTACGGAACACTAGGGCTTTTCCGGGCCAACCAGGTGCCTGAAGTAGAGAGTATTGTTGTTGAGAAAGAGGGCCTGAAGACGTCTTCCGGAGCGAAAGGAATCGGAGAAATCACATCTATTCCCACAGCGCCGGCAATCGCCGCGGCGTATTACAAACTGGATGGTAAATTCCGGGATGTTCTGCCGCTGAAAGATACGCCATACGAGCGCGCGGAAGCGGCGCCCAGCACGATTGTGCCGCTGAGCGAAGAAAAATAGAAGAGAAACAGAATATAAAGAGTAAGCATAAGAGCCGGCCGGTAATCGAAATTCGATTACCGGCCGGCTCTTACTCAAACTAACACGTACATTTATTTCGCAGGATACAGTTAAGTTATTTGTTACTTCAGATAAATCTTACAGATGAATCATCGTTCCGGTTTGGCCGTTGATGCCATCCTTGGCCTTCTCAAGGAGAGTAATCAGAGCCTGGCGACCCATTTTGGACTCCGCGAAGGATACAGCCGCCTCTACTTTAGGAAGCATTGATCCGGCCGCGAATTGTTTCTCTCTGATGTATTCTTTCGCCTTGCTAGTGGTAAGATCTGATAACCATTCTTCATTAGGCTTGCCAAAGTTTATAGCAACCTTCTCCACAGCGGTCAGGATAATAAGATAATCAGCGCCAAGTTCCTTCGCGAGAAGACAGCTGGCGAAATCTTTATCAATAACCGCGCTGGCGCCATTAAGGTGCCCATCCTGAAGGATTACAGGAATACCGCCGCCTCCACAAGCGATAACTACTTCGCCTGAATCAACAAGAGAGCGGATCGCATCGACTTCCACGATCTCAGCCGGTTTTGGTGAAGCTACGAATCTACGATAGCCTCTGCCGGCGTCTTCCTTCATAAGATGTCCATATTTCTTGGAAATTTCTTCCGCTTCTTCCTTCGATACGAACTTGCCGATCGGCTTGGAAGGATTCTCAAAAGCGGGATCATCCGGATCAACACGAACCTGTGTAACCATAGTGGAAACAGGCTTGTCGTTAATGCCGCGTTTTACAAGCTCCTCACGAATCGCGTTCTGCAGGTCATAGCCGATATAAGCCTGGCTCATCGCCACGCAAACGGAGAGCGGGGTGTTCGGCTGCGCCGGATCCTCGCGGGAAAGCGCCGCCATAGCGTTGTTGATCATGCCTACCTGAGGACCATTGCCATGAACAATTACTACTTCATGGCCTTCCTCAATAAGATCCACAATAGCTTTAGATGTTACTTTAACGGCCAGCATCTGCTCTGGGAGTGTGTTTCCCAGAGCATTGCCGCCAAGCGCTATTACGATTCTTTTATTCTTCTTCATGTTATTAAACCCCCAAATGGTTTATAGCGCCGAGCGTATCTTAAAGATACAGGCGTTTAATTATTCGTACACACGAGCCTTCTTATTAGCTTCGAGCTTTGTAAGGATATCCTGAGGATTCTCAAACTTAGCAAGGAAGATCATAGCCGCGATGATGTAAGGCTTGAAGCTAGCCTGTTTGTACAGGGGATCACGGTAACGATCGAATACGCTTCCGTCAACTTCGCCTTCCTCACAGCTTACACCGGAGATATCAGCGGGCAGGCAGTGAAGATAAAGAGCCTTGCCGTCTTTTGTTGTGGACATAAGCTCTTCGGTACAAGCCCAGTCTTTGTGCAGCGCGTTCTGAGCGAGAAGCTCTTTCTCAAGAGCGTCGATACCGGCTTTGTCACCCTTCGCGTAGAGATCCGTGCGTTTCTCCATTGCCGCGAACGGAGCCCAGCTCTTCGGATACACAATATCAGCGTCTTTGAAAGCCTCAGCCATGAAGGGAACAGGAACGCCAACCAGCTCGACCGATTGCTCAATCAACTCATCCAAAAGCTCGTTGACATCGTGGGTAATCCGTTTCGGGCCGTCCGCGGCGCTGTCTTCGTCATCCCTGCATTTGGTCAGCGATTTAATTGTGCTGTCAAAAGCCAGGAGATTTGTGATATCATAGTTAATGGCGAAGATATAACAAGGTGTACCGTCATCGTCCTTGATAAAAACGGTGCTTGACTTCAAGATACGGCCGCTGTCGGTTCGCGTGAGGTACGCGAGATGATCCTGCAGATTGTCCGAGTGATGTTTCATGGCGTCGAGAACAACCCGGGAAGGACTTCCGCCTTCCTTGCGGTCTGTTACGTGTCCGTTCTCAATATAGACGATAGAATTGCTGATGTGTTTTCTGGAGAGATCGTGTACCACAACCTCACAGTCGTTGCCGAACTGCGCGGCGAGGGCCTTGGCGATCTGCTTCAATACCTCAAGTCTAGATCCTGAAATAATGACCACCTCCAAGCGCTACAAAAAATTTATTAGCTAATAATTTGTTTGTGATTTAATAATATCATATAATAGAAAAAAAGCAATAGAAAATAAAAAAATTTTTAGCTTTTCAAAAATATTTTAATGAAAACTCATTGATTTTTTGGTTATATAATGATAGAATAAATTCAGTCGCAAAAATATTTTGGTGATATACAATATTTGATTGGAGGAAGAACGAAGATGATTGATTTAACCAAGAACGAACAGGGACTCGCTCACAATATCCAGAAGGCGAAGGAGAATAACATTATTATCCCGACCCTCGCTCAGATGAAGGATCCGAGCAAGATCCCCGCTCCTATTAAGGAGAAGCTTAAGAATGTAGGACTGTGGGACGTGAACCCGCTTAACCTCTTCCGTATTACATGGAAGAACGAGAAGAAAGAGAGCGGCGGACTTTATGGTGGCAGTAACTACATCGTGCTTCCTTCCGAACTTACAGGCGTTAAAGCTAAGATCTTTGTTATGACCGGTAAATGGTTCCCTACAGGATGCCATAAAGTAGGCGCGTCATTCGGCTGCCTGGCTCCGAGACTGATCACGGGACAGTTCGACGCTACATATCATAAGGCTGTATGGCCATCAACAGGCAACTACTGCCGCGGCGGCGCTTTCAACTCCAAGCTGCTCGGATGCGATTCCATCGCGATCCTGCCCGCTGAGATGAGTAAAGAGCGTTTTGACTGGCTGTCCAAGATCGCCGGCGAGGTTATCGCTACACCGGGATGCGAGAGCAATGTTAAGGAAATCTTCGATAAGACATGGGAACTGCGCAACACACGTAAGGATGTCATGATCTTCAACCAGTTTGAGGAGATGGGCAATTACCTGTGGCATTATAATGTAACCGGCAACGCGATCGCTGACGCGTTCGAGGAGATGAAGGGTGACGGTGATCGTTTTGCCGGAGCTGTCTTCACATCCGGTTCCGCCGGAACAATGGCTTCCGGTGACCGCCTCAAAGAATTGTATCCGGGCGCTAAGCTTGGTGTTGGCGAGGCCCTTCAGTGTCCGACACTGCTGAACAACGGATTCGGCGGACACCGTATCGAAGGTATCGGCGACAAGCACGTGCCTTGGATCCACAATGTTAAGAACACGGATTTAGTAGTAGATATTGATGATGAAGACTCACAGAGACTGATCCGCTGCTTCAACGAGCCGGTCGGACGCGAGTATCTTAAGAAGGAAGTTGGAGTTGACCCGGCTGTTGTGGACGCTCTGGATTACTTCGGAATTTCCGGTATCGCGAATATCCTCTGCGCGATCAAGATGGCGAAGTACTATGAGCTGACAGAGAACGACGTTCTCGCTACAGTAGCTACAGACTCCGCTGTTATGTACGGATCACGTATCCAGGAGCTTAAGGACGCGGACGGCGAGTACACAAGCCAGATGGCGGCGGTTGATTACAACGTGCATATGCGCAATATCCGCACGGATAACATGCTTGAGCTTACCTATGAGGATCGCAAACGTATCCATAATCTGAAATACTACACTTGGGTAGAGCAGCAGGGCAAGACATACGATGAGATCAACGCTCTGTGGTATGACGACGCTCATACATGGGGTTACGTAAGAAGCCTGGCTCCGCAGATTGATAAACTGATCGACGAATTCAACGAGCAGACAGGTCTTCTTAAGAATCTGTAAGCCGAAGCAAACAGTACATAGACCGAAGAACATCATGTCAGTGGGCCATTGGCGCCTACTGGCATGTTGTACGATATAGGAGGTAGTGAAAGAATGTTGAAGAATGTGAAATCCGCTGTCTGCGTGAAGTGCGGGCACGAGATCGAGGCTGATCCGAATATCACTGTATGCCCTAAGTGCGGTGGAATGATGGATATCAAATACGATTATGATTACATCAAGACACAGGTAAGCAAGGCGGATATGGCGGACCGCAAGGAGAACACTATGTGGCGTTACCGTGAGTTCCTCCCGGTAGAAGGCACAAGCAAAGTTCCCAAGCTTCGAGTGGGCTGGACGCCTTTCTACGAGACGAAGCGTCTCGCGGAAATTATCGGAGTGAAAGAGCTCTATGTTAAGGATGACGGCGTGAATCCGACCGCGAGTCTCAAGGACCGCGCGTCGGCGATGGCGGTCGTTAAGGCGGAAGAGGCCGGAAGAGACACAATCGCCTGCTCCTCTACAGGCAACGCGGCTTCCTCGCTCGCGGGCAACGCGGCCGCGGCCGGCTTTAAAACGTATATCTTTGTCCCCTCCAGAGCCCCGAAGGGCAAGGTCGCGCAGCTTATGATGTTTGGCGCGAATGTTGTCAGCGTTCAGGGATCCTATGAGGACACATTCCGTCTCTCAGCGGAAGCGATTGACCGCTGGGGCTGGTATAACCGCAACGCGGCGATCAACCCTTACCTGATGGAAGGCAAGAAGACAGTCGCTCTTGAAATCGCGGAGCAGCTGAATTGGAAGATGACGGATTACGTAGCGCTTTCCGTAGGCGATGGCTGCACGATCGCCGGTGTATGGAAGGGCTTTAAGGATCTGTACGCGGCGGGCTTTATCGACAGACTGCCCAGACTGATCAGCGTTCAGGCGGAAGGCTGCTGCCCTCTGAACAGAGCCATCGCGACAGGCAAGCCCTGGGAGCCGATGGAAGAGAACACACTGGCTGACAGTATCGCGGTTGGTGTTCCCCGTAACGCGGATAAGGCTCTTAACGCGATCCGTGAGTCCAACGGCGTTGTCGTGAACGTGTCCGATCAGGAGATCCTCGCGGCGATGAAGCTTCTCGGAACGACCTGCGGCGTGTTCGCGGAGCCGGCCGGAGCGACAGGCAGCGCCGGCCTTAAGAAGGCGGTAGCGGAAGGACTCATCCCTTGGACATGACGCTTCTGTAGTCAGTATCGTTACAGGAAGCGGGCTGAAGGACGTGGCGAACGCGATCAAAGCGGCGGGCGAGCCGATTTCCATTCCGGCGGATATGGGTCTGCTTCTTGAAGAGTTCCGTAAAGTCGGCGGTCCGCGATAGGAAATTCGTGAATCTAACAAATTTTGTTATTTTTTAACAAAAATAACGCGGGCATATAGGAAACGGCAACGGCTTTATGCTATAATAGCAAAGACTAAAGGTTTATATTTTCAAGGAGGGTTTTAAGAGATGACAGAGAACAGAATTTACAATTTCTCCGCCGGTCCGTCCATGCTGGCGGAAAGCGTGTTGAAGAAAGCGCAGGAGCAGATGATGAACTATGAGGGCTCAGGCATGTCCGTAATGGAGATGAGTCATCGTTCCAAAGTGTATGATAAGATTATTAAAGACGCGGAGCGTTTGTTCCACGAAGTCATGAATATTCCCGATGATTACCAGGTACTTTTCCTGGCGGGCGGCGCGACGGGCATGTTCGCGGCGATTCCTATGAATCTCGCTGTTAAGGGAAATCCGGACTATTGCGTAACAGGCAACTTCTCCGGCGGCGCTTTCAAAGAAGCGAAGAAATACGCTCCCGACGCGAGAGCGGCGGTAGACTGTACCGACGAGAATTTCGTTCGTATTCCGAGTCAGAGCGAGCTTAAACTTAATCCGGAAGCGGATTATGTTCATATCTGTGAGAATAACACGATCTTCGGAACGAAGTGGGGTTATGTGCCTGAGACAGGAAACGTTCCCCTGGTTTCCGATATGTCTTCCTGCATCCTTTCCGAGCCGGTAGACGTTACGAAATATGACGTAATCTACGCGGGCGCGCAGAAGAACATCGCTCCGGCGGGCGTTACGATTGTAATCGTTAAGAAATCCCTTCTTGGCAACGCGAAGCCTTACACACCGAAGATCTGGAACTTCAAGACAGAGACAGAGAAAGAGTCCATGCTGAACACGCCTCCCTGCTACTCAATCTACATCGCGAAGCTCGTTCTGGAGTGGATCCAGGAGACAGGCGGACTTGAGGCAATGCGGAAGAGAAATCAGGAGAAAGCGAAGCTTCTCTATGATTACCTTGACACGACAGATTTCTACAAAGCTCCGGTTGAGAAGGACTCCCGTTCTATGATGAACGTGGTGTTCCGCACAGGCAATGACGATTTGGACGCGAAGTTCGTCAAGGAGTCCCAGGCGGCCGGTATGTCGAACCTGAAGGGCCATCGTCTGACAGGCGGCATGAGAGCTTCTATTTACAACGCGATGCCTAAGGAAGGCGTTGAGTATCTGATCGATTTCATGAAGAAATTTGAGGCGGAGAACAAATAATCCGCGTATACGCAGGAGGAAAACACATGTATAGAGTATTAGCGACAGACGGTATGGCGAAGAGCGCCGTAGCGAAGCTGGAATCTATGGGGTATGAGGTCGTTCAGGAGTTCTACGAGCCGGACGTACTCGCTCAGAAAGTTAAAGAATTTGACGCGCTGGTTGTTCGTTCCGCGACGAAAGTTCGCGAGCCGATCATCGACGCGGCGGTAGAAGGCGGAAGACTGAAGGTTGTCATCCGCGGCGGCGTAGGCGTTGATAACATCGACGTGAAGTACGCGGAGAGCAAGGGCATTAAGGTTCGCAACACGCCGAAGGCAAGCAGCGCTTCCGTAGCGGAGTGCACGCTTGGCCACATGTTCGCGATGGCTCGTTTCATCGGCATCTCCAACTACACGATGCGCGAAGGCAAATGGGAGAAGAAAGCCTACAAAGGCGTTGAGATCGGCGGCAAGACGATCGGACTGATCGGCATGGGCCGTATCGCGCAGGAAGTCGCTAAGAGAGCGTACGCTCTTGGCATGAAGGTTATGTACACGGATATCTTCGAGATCAACGGCCTGCCCGCTGAGTATCAGAAGTCCACGCAGGAAGAGATCCTGAAGAACGCGGATTTCGTATCTCTTCATATCCCGATGCCAGCGGATAAGAAGCCGGTTATCACAGCTGACGACCTCGCTCTTATGAAGCCGACAGCTTATATCTTGAATCTGGCCCGCGGCGGACTGATCGACGAGGACGCTCTTTGTGACGCTCTTGACGCCGGTAAGCTTGCCGGCGCGGCTCTTGACGTATTCAAGGAAGAGCCCGCGAAGAACCAGAGAATCCTGACGAATGACAAGATTTCCATG
>JGI20225J14565_1000453_pt1 | contig 9889 bp, 8 predicted proteins | sample BioMet4_FD_14565 | JGI IMG/M metagenome (IMG submission 14565) | reverse complement strand
CATGAATTACTGGAAGTCAAGACGGCTTTTAAGGACTGGTTCCCGCGAATGACCGAATACGGATTTACGGACGGAATAGACTTCTGCTCATTTTTGAGCGAAAGTACCGGGGGCCGGCCAGCGCAAGATGCAACGCTCACGCTCGATATGGCGAAAGAAATCTGTATGCTACAGCGCAATGACAAGGGAAAACTCGCTCGGCAGTATTTCATACAGCTTGAAAAGGACTGGAATAGCCCCGAAAAGGTTATGGCCCGTGCGCTCAAAATCGCAGATAAGAAGATTCGGGTACTGGAAGAAAAAGTGGAAGTGGACAAGCCAAAGGTTCTATTTGCCAATGCGGTAAGCACAGCTAAAACATCAATTCTCGTTGGCGAACTCGCGAAACTGCTTAAACAAAACGGCGCAGAGATGGGGCAAAATCGGCTATTCGATTGGCTTCGTAATAACGGGTACCTTATTCGGCGGATGGGAACCGACTATAACATGCCCACGCAGAGAGCGATGGAACTGGGCCTGTTTGAAATCAAGGAAACATCTGTTGTCCATGCTGACGGGCATACCAGCATCAGCAAAACTCCAAAAGTGACCGGAAAAGGTCAGCAGTATTTTGTATCCAAGATGCTTGGAAACAGATGAATTTTCACAACAGGCTATTTCTTATACACTAAGGCGGTGAAACATTGACAGAATCAAATAACCTCCCGGCGCTGCTGCGGCAAAACGGCCTGTTCTGCTGCTGGAAATATGAGACCCAGCCGGACTCCGACAAGCCCACAAAGGTCCCGTATAACCCGCAAACCGGAGGCCGAACAAAAGTCTCCGCCGATGTGGCGGAGACCGGAAAGCTGGTGCTGAACGCAAAGCTATTCGGAGACATCATCCGCCGAATGCCTGACGACATGGTGACCTTATCTACAAACAAAGAGCGGCCTGTACATCTGTCCTGCGGAGACTCCAACTTTGAGATCCCCAGCATTCCGGCAGATGATTACCCGCAGATGCCGGAGGTGGGAGGGAGCTACCGCGTATCCGTCCGGCAGAGGGCGCTGCGCAGCATGCTGGTTACGGATCTCAAGAAGTACGAAAAGTACGTGCTGGACAAGGCATACTGTCCGATCACCGCCCAGCTGACGCAGAATCAGTTTGACGCGCTGGTAAGCTTTACGTACAACTGCGGCGGTGGGTGTCTCAAGACCCTGTGCAAGGACCGCACGGCGGCGCAGATCGCGGCGAAGCTGCCGCTCTATAACAAGAGCGGGGGGCAGGCCGTGGCGGGCCTGACGCGGCGCAGGATGGCAGAGCAGGCGCTGTTTAATAAGTAAGGTGCCCGAATTGGGCACAAAGGAACGCCCCCGGCGAGCATCGCGCGCCGGGGGCGTTGTATAAACATACTGCGCAGCTCGACAAACCCGAATTTTACGAGTTCCTCTTAGGGCAAGAAGGCGAATTTAGGTGGGCAAGCTATTCAAGCGATTTGCATGGCTGCCATATTTCTCAATAGTCCGCTTGGACGAAATACGATCATTTTGATTATTTAAAGGGCAGTTCTTTCGTATACCTCTTTTGTCACACATGGCAGCCCACGCTTTTGGTCAGTTGACGTAGAAGGTGGCATGGATCGGTATCTCGGGTATCTCATCTTTCCACACCCCTTGATTTTCGCATTGAGGATATAGCGCTAAGGAGAAACATTCCAATCCCCTCCAGCTGTTTACCACGCTAATGCGCACGCTGAAAGGCAGGCCGGGCATCGAAATTATAAAAAGGAGGTTTGATTCACGATGAGCCAATCCCTCTTTTTTTATTGTTCCACAGTCACACGATGGGCCAGCTTCGAGCGAATTAGTAGGTTTTCCGGCTGATCGTCTATCTTTTGCATGATGATCTTCAAAAAACGCACCTTGTCGTTGTAGGCATTTTTGGTTTCAATTCGGATCTCTGTTCCCGGAATTTGCCGTGGTGCGGCCATCTGATTCTGCTTTTTGCTTCCGTAAAACAGCGTCCGTAGTCCGTGCTCCTCTGCATGGCTGTACAATGTCTGAAAGCGGTGCGGGTCTTTTCGATAAATCCGCGCCAACGCTTCGAGAACAACTTCCTGCAAGTTTTGCGCGTGCACGTCCTCGTCCCAAAGGCGGAAACCATCTATAATGCATCCGTTCCATCCGGTGGGACTGTTGATTTTCGCTACCGGCTCACTGATCGGAATGTACCTAAACTCAGCGTCGTATTGATTGGTATATCGGACGCCTTTCCCCTCAACGCCGTTGCTGAGCGACTCGTGGACTTCAGCACTGGAGGTGGTTCCGGAAATGGTGAGAATGCCCTGTAACGTTTCGAATCTCTCTGCCGTTATACGCTTTCCGTCGATGGCCACGGCGTTGCAAAACGCTCGCATGAACTGCCGGATTTCCTGATCCTCCTGATTCAACTCCAGTTGCTCAAGCAGCGCGTCAAACTCCTGAAGACGCGCCTCACAATCATCCTCGTCTCTGCCGCAGAGTGCATCGAGCAGTTGGGGGGTAAATACGTCATTTTCATTGTGAACCATCGCGTTGTAGAGCGGCTCATAGGACATCTGGAGACACAGCACCGCAAACAGCATCACCTGCTTTTCTGGATCGTCCATGTTGGAATTCTGATAGATCATGGTAATTAGCAAGAAGGAATTGAGCAAGCGCTTCATACTGCGGGGGTTATAGCCAATGGAACACGTTACCATTTCAATGTATACGTCAAGATACTGCGTATCGAACTTCATGTCCAGAATGGCTTTTTCAATATACCGCTTGATCTCATAGTGAGCAATGGGCATCTTAAAGGGAACCTGAATGATCTTATCAAAAAAACTACGGCCCTTCTTTTCGTCGAAATCTTCTCCATACTTTAAACCGACACCCCGGCATACCACTGCGTAGTCGATGGCCAGCACAAACACGCACTTTTCACAGTCCAAAAAAATCTTCAGAATTTCAAGAACCTCAACCGCACGCTGAGGTGGCAGGCGATCCAAATCGTCAATGAACACCACCAGACGGTCCTTCTTCTTTTTCTCAAGCGAGCTGTCAACGCATTTTTGGAACTCGCCCTTCAGTCTGGCGATTGTCTCCACCAGATTCTCGTCGCCCTTTGTCGCGTCAATGATATCCAGCCCAAGCTTGTCGTTCAAAACGCCATTTCCAAGCTTCAGCCCTGCGGTCATGATGTGGCCGATGCATTCCTTGACCTTGGACGCCTCATTCTCTCCAGCGTTCAGCGTATCCACCAGTGCCGTCAGCAGGTTGATGGTCAGCAGATTTCCAAGGTTGAACTGAGAAAACTGCCAGGTATTGAACCAGACGGAGACGACATCCTCACCAACCTGCTGGCGGATCATGTTCATAAAGCTGGTCTTTCCGCTTCCCCAGTCGCCCTGTATGGCGATTGTCAATGGCGTATCACAGGCTAGGATAAACTTGCTCAGGCCATCTATGTATTTTTGTACACCCAGCACATCCTCTTCAACTTTTGAAATTGGCTTGTCCGTATTTGCTAACATAAGTTCCCCCCTTGCCGCGCTGTTTGCGGCAAATTTCATTATATTATACCATAAGTATCGGGAATTTATGGTATGTCTCCCCTGTTGACGGTAATCCAATGCTTTAAGGTAACCAAGAGGGGCTAATGCCCCTCTATGAGCAAGGCTCATTTGCTTTATTTTTACCCACACAAACTACCGAAGCCTCGTTAAAGAATCACTTTTAATAACCAAATTACCATTCGGAAACAAAATAATAGGGCTACAAATCTTGAACTGCTTGTCTTCGGTATCAACAATGATAGTCGAGGCATTCCCACTCACTTTCTCTTTATATTCCGTTTCAGATATACTACATGTAATTTCATAACTACTATCTCCTCCATACATTGCTATAAGTGGTGCACCTGGACCTGCTCGTAATTGCTTAGCACCTTTATTTATGTTATTTGTAATGTTTACCCCTGTTGAAATTGTTACCAGATTATCGCATTCATCAAAAATCGATAGCTCTGCTATAATCATAATTGCCTCCATTATCGTAATTCAATTTCAGAGTATTGCTACAAAAGACTTATTATATTTTTCCTATTTATCTATATATCCAATGATAAAGAAATCACTAGTATCTCCAAATTTGTTGCCTTCTTCAACCAGATCATCGCCATTGTAACGGTCACCATAATTTCTATCAGCAATGGTTTCCGCACTAAGGTGATATGGCGATTCCCATATATGAAAATTTTTATTGTTTGGAAGTACAACCACTTTTTTAACAACACATGTTTTGTTGTCAAATAAATGGTTATATCCAATTTTTTTTAAGTGAGTTAGAGTACACCCGAATTGCCGTAGATATTTAAATTGATCAGGCATTTTCCAAATAACAACCAGATCACCGTTAAACGTATTTAAAAATAAAATGTCAAACGAAGCATCAGTTGGCGCTGAAGATATTCTATCATAGCAATGTCGCAGCCTACTCATTATCTTCAAAGTCTTCATCTGCTTAAAAGAATAGAATGAGTAAAATTCACCTTTCATACTGCAAATGTCAAGGCTTAAAATATAATCAATATACGATTTTTTGTCTTCACATTTATAACAAATTTGGTTGCTATTAGATTCACCAATAATCATCTGTTCGCCACAAATCAGGCACGTCGTTACTTTTTCCTTAGCACAAGAGGGGCAAAGATTGTAGAATTCAACATGCATTGCAATATCTACTGGCATCCACACATTGCAAACTTTACATCTTGTATATTCGTTTTCTGCGCAGGAATCACATATTGGCATACCATCGTTTATGTATGGAGAGAGAATTGCATAATCGAGGTTGCAAAATTCATTGCATATAGAACAGACAAAATGCGTTTTGTCATAGCATGTCTTGCACTGATATTTCTTTGGATACTCTGATAAACAAATACAGTTTTCCAGTTCAAATAGCTGGCCACAATTTGTGCATTTAACCAGTTTCTTTAAACATTCAGGGCATTGATTCTTTCCAGCAGCAATGGTAATGTTAACTGAATGCCGTCCACATTTCTCACAAATATGTGATTTAGTCTCTTGCATAACAATCATGTTCAACTTGGTACTATCGGAAGTCAAGAGTTTTCTTGCATCATTGAAAATTTCAGGAAACGGAAACGCATGTATATCGGAATCTTTATCTGTACCAAATTTGACTATAACATTCACTCCACTAAAGCCAATTATTATACCATGCCCAAATGTTTTGTGCTGGACACTTTCTCCAATTGCGCATTTCGTATTATAAATCACCTTATATTAAACAAAATCGCATCGCATATAATATAACCCGTAATTTGCTAATCGTGTTATCTCGCTGTTTGCAAACCCAAGGGACACTACCCTTGGGCTTGTCCTATCATGATAAACGCAAATTATAGAATTGCTGTATCCAAGTCCGTGTTTATAATCACATTCTTACCTATTTATTGGCCCTCCTAATTCATTGAACCGATTTCTTCTAGTTTCACACAGCTCAGAATTGCCGGTGCAGAATCAAAACTTCTAGGATATTTCATTTCACAATCCGAAATGCAATCTTTCAGTTTTCCCTTCAATTCCTCAATGCTCTTAACTCCGAACAAATCAAACATATTTTCGCAGTATTTCCTTGATTTCATTTTTGTCCATTCATTCGGCCATGTTTTCACATAGACATAACAGGTAGGAAACCAAAGGGGTTCACGATACTGATGCTCATCTTCTGCGAGTTGATATGCTTTTGTAACCTGATAAAGAAATAGGTCGGCTTCAGCAATGGCTTCGCATGTATAAACTGGCTTCTTTTCTCGCTCTGTACAAAGTGTATGTCCTAAAAGTGTATATTTATCCTTGTTTGGCGTTGTTGGTTTATACTGTTCCTCAACCAGTCTGCTATAAAAACGAAATCTACAATAATTTGCTGGCTTAACTACATTATCAAGACATGATGATGTAAGAAAATAGGTATGAGTAAGCAGTTCGTAGATTGCCTTGTAGTTGTGCGTATGCCGCAAATAAGCAATTACACAAATAAACGATTCCCAGATATGAATCTTGTAAATCTCATAATCCGATTCACAAGCCTGCATCGCATTGGGATTAAATCCTTTTGCTGTTGTTAGAGTGTTGTATATCCGTTCAAAAAAATCACAAATAACATCCGCAAAATTCAACTCCGTTTCTGCCAGAGCAGATACAAAGTCAAGAAAAATATCGCGAATTACTTTCATTTCAACAAAGCACTCGTAAGTCTGCGCCCCATCCCTCGAACCCTGTCCGTTATAGGTTTTCAGAATTTCTACATATTCTTCAACGAATTTTGTGACACAACTTTGCTGCTTTTTTTCTGATTGAGAACCTTTGATTTGGCGAACTAAATCAATTAGTGCAAAAAAATCCTTGTTTTCCTCATCAACCCAGTCTGGACGAGTGCCGAGCATAGGCTTGCTGTAAAGCGGCTTTTCAAAAATGTTGCGAAGAAGTTTTTCATATTCTTCTTCATATTTTTCTTCATCGGACAGATTAATGTGTATTCTCGATTTAATGTATGCCGGTACATACGGATTTCCTTCTTCATCCCATTCCGCAATAACTGGAATAAATTTTTCCTGCTTCATATGCCCATAGACTTCGCCCGATATGATAACAGTTTCGTCGCCAACACCACCAGTACGGGAATTGGCTTTGTCAGCATACTTTTTATCGCAAATAATCAAAACTTTTGTAACATCAGGGTCATTGACGCATTGTTCCATAAAAGTATATTTATCTTGGCCTTCTTTTAAGTCCCACTTATCTAAAATTACATCGACACCATGTGAAACCAGTCTTTCCGCAAGAGGGACAACGAGCCAATCGCTGCTCCAAGAGTACGAAATAAATACTTTTGGAATTCTATCTTCGTGCATTTTATCAGCTCCTCCTTATTTCAACTAAATACCGTACAGTTCCTCCTTTTTTATGCAACATTTACATTGTATATATGCGGAGACTTTTGTGCGGATATTACGTGGTATTCTTTAAACAGCTTTTAAATTGCTTTTATTATATGTACCTTATAGTTATCTGTCGTGGTACGAATCGAATTGCGCAGTATTGCTATAGCGTGCCGTTGGACGAGCTTCGCACCCTTCCAAAAGACTATACCAGAATTTAACAAAATTCAACTATTTTTTCCAACAGCCGATGATGTGCCCGAATTGGGCACAAAGGGACCCCCGGCGAACGTGATGCTCGCCGGGGGCTTTTATAGGGCAGCATTACCAAAGTGATGTCTGATTATCTTCCGCCGTGGCCAGTAGCTGCGGCGGTATCTTTTTGAGAAGTTTCCGGCAGGCTGTCGGCTCCGTGATCCAGGTGTTGATCAGCTCCGGCGTCAGGACAACAGGCATACGCGGGTGGATGTCCCGCACAGAATCGTTTGCTTCCGTGGTGAGAATGCAGTAGCAGTTCTTACCGTCCCGCTCCTGATAGATTCCGGCCATATAGAGAACCTGCTGATCCGGAAGGCGAAAGAGATACTTGTGCTTGTCCTTGCTCCACTCGTAGAAGCCCGTGGAGGGGATCGCACACCGGCGCTGCTCTAAACTGCCTCGGAATAAGGACCTTTGATCTGCCGTTTCCGATCTGGCATTGATCACCAGCGCCTGGGGCGTCTGAAAGCCCCAATACAGCAGGTCGGGTGTGACGTTGCCGTGATCCTCCAGTAGCACAGGCGCTTTGGTGGAGGGATACACGTCTCCGGGCGTAAACTGATCACGTCCGCAGCGCTCCTGCACCTCCTGTACAATTCGCTGAATTTCTTTGCTGTCCTCCGCCGTAAACTGATAGCGTCCACACACTTTAGGCACCTGCTTTCCCCTTCAAATGAGTTTTCTATACCGGATATAGTATAGCACATTTGCCCATGCACTTGCATAGCAGCCAATAACTCCCACTTGCATAATTGGAACGTTTGTTCTATATAATATAAGCAGAGGGGGGTGATGGCATGGCGCGCAGCATTTTGCATGTAGATCAAAACTGCTTTTATGCGTCTGTGGAGATGCAGCGGCATCCGGAGCTTCGAAACCAGCCGCTGGCAGTCTGCGGAAGTCAGGAGGACCGACACGGAATCGTGCTGACAGCAAACTATCTGGCAAAGCCCCGTGGCGTGAAAACCGGCATGGCCATCTGGCAGGCCCGCCAAAAGTGCCCGGAGCTGGTGGTGCTGCCGCCGGATATGGCGGAGTATATCCGCTTCAGTCGGATGGCGAGAGAGATTTATTCGGATTACACGGATCAGATCGAGCCGTTTGGTCTGGATGAAGCATGGCTGGACGTAACCGGCAGCACGGGCCTTTACGGAAATGCTATGGAGATCGCTCAGGAGATCAGCCGCCGCATTAAGTTTGAGTTGGGGATCACAGCCAGCATCGGTGTGGCGGACAATAAGATCACTGCCAAGTTGGGCAGCGACTATAAAAAGCCGGACGCCATCACCCGGATTGAAAAGGACAACTACAAAGAGATCGTTTACCCGTTACCCGTGGAGGACTTACTTTATGTAGGTCCTGCGACCAAGGAGAAGCTGCGCCGTGGCGGCATTACGACGATTGGAGCGTTGGCCGAAGCGCCGGTGGAGTTTCTGCTGCACAGGCTGGGAAAGATGGGCGTGGTGCTGCACACCTTTGCCAATGGGCAGGATGTTTCCCCGGTGCAGAACACGGAACATATTCCAACCATCAAATCTGTGGGGAACAGTGCCACCACGCCACGGGATTTGATTAATAACGAGGATGTGCGCCTCATGCTGCTTTTGCTGTCGGAGAGCGTCTGTGCCAGGATGCGGGAGCTGGCGTCCCGCTGCACGGTGGTGGAGCTTTATGTGCGGGATACCGAGCTGCAATCCTTTATCCGGCAGCGCAAGCTGGCAACCCCCAACTGCTCCAGTACAGAGCTGGCCGATACGGCCTATGCGCTTTTCCTTGCAAACTATCACTGGGAGAAGCCTGTCCGCAGCATCGGCGTCCGGGGAAGTGGGCTTGTAGAGGCATATGAATGCGTACAGATGTCGCTTTATCAGGACGATCAACGGCGGCAGAAATGGGAGCGCATTGACGCGACGGTGGATGAAGTTCGGAACCGCTATGGCTATATGAGCCTGCAGCGGGCGCTGATCTACACAGATCCGCTGCTGGGGAGAATCAACCCCAAGGATGACCATACGGTGCATCCCGTTGGCTATTTTGCGTGAGGTGAATCATGAGAAAGGTATATGTGCCTGTAACCGTCAGGTTTGATACGGAGGGAAAGCTGCGGCCATTGCAAATCGAATTTGATCCGGCGCACCGCTACGCCGTGGATAAGGTGCTGGATGTGTGCCGGGCGGCCTGCCAGACTGTGGGCGGTGTGGGTGACCGGTACACCTGTCTGATCCGGGGACAGGAGTGCTATCTGTGGTTGGAGAAGGGAAGATGGTTCGTAGCGGCCAAAAGTTGAAAAATCTATAACACAAAGCAAGCCCGCCTCCTGGAACTTCCGGGAGGCGGGCCTGCTCTTTTAGGAAAAGATGAAAAGAGAATGAAAAAGTTCTTGCACCTCGCAGGTGGCTTATTCCTTTGAGGATGTTTATATCATAACCAATAAAACTAAAAACGGTCTTAAAAAAATGTGAATAGAGTGTAAACCACGTATTGTGCAACCGAGCCTGTGGCAATATTACCGGAGCACGTGAAGCTAGCCGTATTTCATTTCTTTAGAATCGCTGTGGATATTTCGCAGAGATCTGAAACCTTTCCATCTGACACGTCGTCTGATAAAAGGATTCCACGATATCAGGATGAAGGAGATCTTTTCTATGCAAAAAACATG
>JGI20225J14565_1000446_pt1 | contig 9972 bp, 8 predicted proteins | sample BioMet4_FD_14565 | JGI IMG/M metagenome (IMG submission 14565) | reverse complement strand
TGATCATTATAGGCCTTGAATTGATCCACATCCAGCAACAATACGGCCAGCGGCAGCCGGTGGCGCAAGGCGCGGTTCCATTCGCCTTGAAACGTCTCGTCGAACATGGAGCGAGTTCCAGCGGCGGCTGGGGCAAGCGGGCGAGATGGGCGTGGATCAGACTCAGGGCATCCGGTTCGTCGAACGGGGGCACGCCGACGGCCAACGTGTAGAGTGTGGCACCGAGAGAATACAAGTCGGCACGGGAGTCCACGGACCGGTTCATTCGCCCGGTCAACTCCGGAGACATAGAGGCGAGGGTACCAAGCAGGTGACTATGATGGACGAATTCAAGATGCTCCTCGGCAAACGTCGTGGCCAAATCGAAATCGATGACTTGTAATTTCCGATCGTGAGCGCGAAACAAAATATTGGAGGGATTGATATCTTTGTGAATAACACCGCGCCCATGAATTTGTGCGATAATGTTTGCCAAGCATTCCGCAAATTCCAGAAAGAATTCCAAGTCAGGCGATCCGCAAACGTTTGCTTGGCTCAGTGCGATGCCGTTGAAATCCTTTAGTTTCAAACCTTGTTTAGGATCATTTTGGGGAATCAGCTCCGGACAACCATCAATACCTTGAAGAAGCTCCAGAATCCTCCTCTCATTGCGCAGTGTATATATCTGCTCGCCGGCGCTTGAATCTTCAATGCGTGTTTTTATAATCAGCGGGCCATGCTCGGAGATCGGGACACGGAAAACACGATGCCGCTGCCCCCGGTATATTTCGCTCATGATCGCAGTTTGCCCGTTGAATTGATTCAATTCCTTTTCCCTGTCATAAAATTGGGCTTAAAGACTACTTTCCTTATAGGACAAACATATTCCGGTTTCAAGTCACCGCAACAGTATCCAGAAGCGAAGGCCGGCTGCGTGCAGTGGTTTCATGCAGCGGTCTGTTGCCGTGGTCGGATTGCTGCGAATGGTGCACCAGAAATGTCCAAACGCCCCACCGGGACAGTACGCCAAAGGAATTTTTAGGCTCACCAGTACAAAAAAGAAAGGCCCCAACTGCTAAAGCCGGGGCCAGTAATGGTGTAGTCAATTTCTTTTGTAGGTTATAGGGGATGCCTCAGCATCAAGCGTAGGGCTGGTGTTTACCACACCTGGAGTTTGCCAAGTATCCTTTGCTTATACTGGCCTAGTAGTGCCCTACATCAAAAAACTGTTCAACATCTGACTGGCCCATTGGCATCACCTCCGTTAAGGTTATAACCAACCTTTCCGAAAGACTCGACTACTCTATAGACCTGGGCAATGCCCCTGTCCAGAGTTTTTGGAGATGGTACTGAAAAATCCCGGAGAGACGGAGACGAAGAAGGGGAGGGACGGGAAACCTGGCGCCGGGTTGAAATCGGTTCCCATGGCATTGTTTCCACCAGACACAGGCGTGGCAGCTCGCCAGCGCATCGGCCCTGCCGTCGAACGCATCGTTCTCGCCGCCCGCCAGGAGCGCCTCCACGGTCGTGTCCGCCAGATTGCCCAGCACCCGGTCCTGAAAGCGGCCGCAGCGCACCACGTCGCCGTTGGGCTTGATCCCCAGGCTCAGCCGGGCGCAGGAGTCCCGCTGCTGGCACTCCTGAAGCGCTCCGCCCAGGAGCGACACGGCATAGTTGTCCAGGGGCGAGACGTTCACGCGATCCGGGCGCGCCACGTTCCAGGCGTCGAAATACCGGACGAGGCTGCCGCCGTATTCCTCTGGGGTGATCCGGGCGGCGCGGTCCGTGCCTTCCGGTCCGGGGATGACGGGATTGATCCGGAAGCCGCAGCCCAGGCCGCAAAAAAAATCGTAGACGTCCCGCTCCCGGCCAAGCGTCTGCCTGGTCACGACCGCAACGCAGCCGAACGGCACCCCGTAGTGCCGCAGCATCCCGAGGGCGTCCATGGCAAGCGCGTCTTGACAGGGTAGGCAATGTGTGACAATCAAGATTATATTGAGCGAGGCAAATGATATCATAGGGCTGACGTCAGATAGGATTAAGCAGAAACTGAGGGAGACTGTGCATGAACATACGGTTGGTCAAGTTTTTGGTAATGGCATTGGTGCTTTTTTTGATCTTGTTGTCGGCGGGCATCGTCATGGCTGGGCAGGCGAGCAGCTACACAGAGATAAATCTTGTCGATGGCCAATGTGAGCAATATGTTTACAATACAGCAATCGGTGGTGGCTTTACCGATGTTGTGGTAAATAATCCGTCTGTTACCTTTAATAGTGGACCATATCAGTGCGCTGGTCGTTGTATCACGAAGCACAATATTGTTTTTTTCTATTGTGTCGGCCCTTCTTCTGAGGAAGCGCATGGAATCGTTGAGTCGATGAAAATGAATGGGCCGTGGATGCAATAGTTCTATTTTTCTCAGGCTTGACAACAGCTTCGGATGACTCTTGCGCTGCATAATCGCTGGTTGAACTGCGGCGGTGACCAAAACTCGATATGGAGCGCTGTCGACCAATTTTTACAGGATTTTCCCCGGGGCCAACGCTGCAATCGGATACCACCTGGAGAAGCGTTTGCCTGCATCGCCAGGCAGGGTCGGTCGGGAATTTGTTCTCTTTCCCAAGGTTTCGTAAATTATTTCAATAGATAGATCAGGTGCCCGGTCCATGGGGTTTAGGGGGCGGAGGTTCAAATCCTCTCATCCCGACCAAGATTTTCAAGGGGTTAGGCCACGCGGTTCTGTTTAAGTAAGTGGGCGAGGCTTCTTCTGATTTACGTGTATTACGACTGCTTCGATTTTTGTTCGTCTGAAAGGCTGCGCATGCTGAGACCAATGCGGCCGCGCTGCCAATCAACGTCCACTATACGTACCAGGACCTCCTGTCCTACGGTTACGATTTCTGCAGGATCGGACACAAAACGGTCAGCCAATTGACTTACATGTATCATTCCATCCCGATGAACCCCAATGTCCACAAACGCCCCGAACCTTGTTACATTGGTGACGATGCCGGGAAGTTCCATTCCAGAACTTAAGTCACTGATATCGTGGACACCTTCTGCAAAAGAAAAAGCGCTGAAATTTGCTCTTGGGTCCCGGCCTGGTTTTTCCAGTTCACTCATGATGTCCGTTAAGGTAGGCAAGCCGATGTCCCCGGAGACGTAATCCGCAAGGCGTACCCTCGCCCTGGCAGAAGGATCGGACAGAAGCTGGCTCACGGTGCATTTCGCGTCACGGGCCATGCGCCGCACAAGGGCATAGCGTTCCGGATGGACAGCGCTCAGATCCAGCGGTTCCTCTCCGCGTACTCTCAGGAAACCGGCAGCTTGCTCGAAAGCCTTAGGACCCAGCCGCCGAACTTGACGCAGGGCATCCCGAGTCCGGAAAGGTCCATGCTCCTCACGATGCATCACCACGGCCTTGGCAAGGGCCGGACCTAACCCGGATACGAAGGTCAGCAGTTCCTGGCTGGCCGTGTTGACATCCACACCGACGGCGTTCACGCAACTTATGACCACATCGTCCAAAGCCCGGCGAAGTCCAGTCTGATCCACATCGTGCTGGTATTGGCCGACGCCGATGGATTTCGGATCAATTTTGACCAACTCGGCCAAGGGATCCATCAGCCTGCGTCCAATGCTCACAGACCCGCGCACAGTCAGGTCCAGGTCTGGAAATTCCCGCCGAGCGATCTCCGATGCGGAGTAGATCGAGGCCCCGGCCTCATTCACCAGGACCACGGGCAGGCCAAGGCCGAGTTCGCGCACGAATGCTTCGGTTTCCCGGCCGGCGGTGCCGTTGCCGATAGCGATGGCCTCAACCTTGAACCGCGTGCACAACTCCTTGAGTAACGTAGCCGCGGTTTCCCGCTGCGCGGTCGAGGTGGTGGGATAGATTGTCGTATGGTGCAACAAACCCCCTTGGGCATCCAGCACGGTGAGTTTGGCCCCAGTACGAAAGCCAGGGTCCAAGGCCAGCACACGTTTTTGCCCAAGGGGGGACGCCAAAAGGAGCCCACGCAGATTGCGGGCAAAGACCTGGATCGCCTCTGCGTCAGCCCGCGCTTTCACCGCGGCGCGTGTCTCATTTTCCAGGGATGGAGCCAGCAAACGCTTGCAACCGTCGACAAGGGCGGCATCCACCTCTCTCGCGTCCGGTCCCCCACCGCGCAGCCAGGACCGACGGGCAAGCTCAAGAATCTCCTCCTCGGGCGGACGCAGACACAGCGATAAAAATCCTTCGGCCTCCCCACGAAACATGGCCAAGGCACGGTGTCCTGGTATGGACCGCAACGGTTCATCCCAGGCGAACCAGTCGCGAAAGGTCGCTCCAGCTTCTTGTTTGCCTTTAACGACCTTGGACTGGAACCGACCTCGTCGGAGAGAGAGATCACGCACGGCTGCACGGAGACGAGGATCCTCAGCCATGTCTTCGGCCAGAATATCCCGAGCTCCAGCAAGGGCACTTTCCACATCCGCAACTCCCTGGTCCGGATTCACAAAAGGCCGGGCGATGACCTTGGGGTCACGGCCTTGCTGTGCCAGAAGCGCCTGGGCCAAGGGCTCCAATCCTCGTTCACGGGCCATGGCGGCCCTGGTGCGTCGTTTCGGTCGGTAAGGAAGGTACACGTCTTCGAGCCGAGCTCGGTCCTGGGCCTTCTCCAGGTTGTCTTTCAATTGGGATGTGAGAAGACCGCGTTCTTCCAGAGAGGACATGATGGCCTCGCGGCGCTTATCCAGCTCGGCGAGTTCCTCCAGACGGTCACGGATGGCGGCGATGGCCACCTCGTCGAGAGAGCCTGTTGCCTCCTTACGGTAGCGGGCGACAAAGGGGACTGTAGCCCCGTCCTGCACCAGTTTAGCCACCGCTGCTACCTGGGACACGGGCAGTGACATTTCTTTGGCGATACGAGGAGAGTAGTTTTCACTCACGCTATTGCTTCCTTGGTCCTGTGATCAAAAGATGCTAGGAAAATCGAGACTTGTTCGTCTGACGCAACGGATATTTCCAAGATAAAAGCTTTTACCTGGATCATAAAATTTTTCTAGCTATGGCGAGTTCTGTACCGTTGCGTTCATACAAGCCATATTTTGGATGCGGAACAGGAAGTATTTCTAATGCCAATTGCGTGATGATAGAAAGGAAGTCAGGGAAGGGTCAAGCGGAGAATATGTTCTCCGGCCGAGTCTAACCTTGGAAAGGCAGGCAATAACTATTCGATATATTAGTAATTTTTATCACAGCGCTGATTTCCAGGGGGCCTGTAACGAAAACTGTGTAAACCTCCACTAAGGGGCGAAAGCCCCAGAAGGTTTACACAGTTTTCGTTACAGGCCCGCCGAGTCCGAACTTATCCGTGGTATACCCGACGGGGTAAGGTCATTTCGACATCGTGAGCCTCTCCTTCTCAAAGGATTTTCTGTCCACGAATCGAATTAACTCTACTTTGAGCAAAAGGCAGCGAAGACAATTTTGCGAAGTTGACATTACACAAAATGGTCTTCGATACCCAATTGGCCTTATTTATCCTTGATGCTCTGGAGAATCTTCGGAACATCAGGATGGCTTCCTGTGACCGTGATCATGACGTACTGATTGTTGTTCACAAACAACGTCGATTTGCTATCCACGCCATTCTGGCTCTTGAAGGTAAAGGCATATCCACCAGCATCGACCGCCACCGGTGTAGAGCCCTTCAGTTGTGTCGCCATGGTCTTAGCCAAATTTTCGGTGGTCATACCTTCAGCGCTGTCGACCGCGACGGAAATAGCCGCAACATGGCCGGGGGCGAGAATGGAAACAACTTCGCCATCCTCTGCCGCTTCCCATCCCTGCGGGACATCAACTGAAAAATGCTTAAATGACTGTGTGTTGGCAAAAGACACAGTGGTCATAGACAACATAAGGCACAATCCGAAAACAATCGAAGCAATCCTATTCATTCCAAGCTCCTGGTGATGCATGGTTAAATGATCGCAACAAGCTCTAGACGTAGTACCCTGCAAATGAGCCACTCATGCCATATTAATTTGCTAGTGTAATAGCAACTCATCCGCCTACATAATAACTGTTGCGTTTATATTTCCATTATTCAAGATTTGCTGTGCCATCTGAAAGCAACGTGACTTTATGCACTTTGCTAAAATCAAGCTTCTTGAATTCGAGCTGATTCTTCTCGTCGTCCACGACGGCCAAGTCCCAGCCTTTCAAGTCGCCATTTACGGTGATCGTCATGGAGTCGCCAGGATTCAGAACATCATTCTCCAAGAAATCCTTCCCCCAGCTATTCGATTCGCTCGGCGACAACGCCATGCCGTGAAGAGAAAAGGACGTGCCGTTGACAACCACGATGTCCTTGGCCATGGCAAAGCCTGCCGAAATCAGGACCAAAAATGCGGACACCACAAACAAGCGCAACGCCTTTACAACCATCGTGAACCCTCCTTTTGGACGAATTATCAAATTGTCCATGAACTGATGCTAATACTTGTTGCCTTCATTACGGCTTGGAACGACAGCCCAATACAAGAGAAGAATCAGGCCAATTCCAGTAAAGGCCACAAGGAACCACCACCCAGAGCGTTTGACATCATGCAATCGTCTGATCGTGACCGAAAGACTGGGGAGGAATGTCGCCAGCGCGACAATAGTCGACACAATCTGACTTCCACCTCCCTGGCCGACATCTTTGGAAAACGACGTGTCAATGGCCAATGCTATAAGTGAGAGCAGCCAGGAGAATAGACTCCAGTACCAGAACTCAGCCCGCGTCGCCCTTCCGGCAAACGTTGCATACTTTTTGAAGCATATGCTGACCGCTTGAAAAAAAGTCATACCTCCACCTTGTGTTACTTGGCATAGCATGTCCCAAAATATGCAGTGCCAGTTTCGTTTGCGCTACGACTGTTCTAGCCGGAACGGCCTACCCTGGCACCGCAGCCCATGCGCCAAGAGAGCCGTTTTCTCTCAAACGTGCCTCGATCTATCTGTCCGGAGAACATTTGTCTGTCCGGTCTGGCCCGGACAGACGAAACACACCTTCATGGCAGACTATGGAGGTGCGATTTGGCGGGACAACGCTTGAGGACTGGAGCCTCGTGGCAATCTGGGATATTGCTGCCCGCCTATTCGGTGCTTCATGCGAGCACGCATTCCCAAAGGATCTTCCCGCACCCCATGCCAAACGTGTTGAAACGCATACTTCGACCGACCGTGGTCGCGCTTTTGAGTGTCTGGACCGTGTGTTCTGGCTATGCCGACGCGCAGGTCATGGCGTCGAAAGGAATCCTTGACCTCTCCCAAATCGATTTCTCCGGGACCCACATTGTCCCGGTGCAAGGCGAATGGGAGTTCTACTGGGACCGGCTCCTAACCCCCGGGGATTTCGCACCCGGTAAAGCGCCTCCCGTGCCGACAGGTCTGCTCACGTTGCCCGGAAGTTGGAAAGGATATCGGCTGCATGACCAAACGCTTGGCGGCTTGGGGCAAGCCACCTTTCGGTTGCGCCTTATGACGGGGAAGTCGCAGGACCTTGCCCTTCGGCTCGACGACATCCCACTGGCCTACCGACTCTGGGCCAACGGAAAACTCGTAGCGCAAAGCGGCGTCCCAGGTATCAGCCCGGAGACGGAACAACCGCGGCGGTCCGTGGCGATTGCCAATCTGGAAGCATCTGGACAACCTGTGGAGCTGCTGCTGCAGATTTCCAATCATTCCTTCCGCAAAGGCGGCGTTCCAGGCGCCATGCTTCTGGCTTCTCCAACAACATTGCAAGCAAGCCAGATACGCACCTGGGGCGCGGCCTTGTTTTTTGCCGGCAGTCTGTTGCTCATGGGCTGCCACCACATCATCTTATATTTTTGGCGGCGAAAAGAAATCTCAACGCTTTATTTTGGCATATATTGTTTGTTACTCGTGGGTTATACTTGCTGCTCAAACACAACAGATTGGGTTATTACGCTTTTTACAGACAACATATCGCCAATTTCTCTCGAACGATTTTCCATGTCATGCTATCTTGTTTCTGGATGTTGCCTTTACAGATTTTTTAAGAATCTTTATCCTTCAGAATTTTCAAATTTTATGCTGATCATATCAGACATGAGATCACTTATCCTTCCCATTATTGTCATATTTTTCCCAATGTATATAGTATACAAGGCCATCATACTTGGTTTTGTGGCCACCATAATATTTCCAATATACTATCTTTCAAAGCTTTTTATATGTTTCAACAAAAGATATAATGGTGCTGTTTTCCTTCTGATTGGCGCTATCTTGCTTTTTGCCACTTCCGTAAACGATATCCTCAGTCATAGTGGAGTTATCCAGTCTCCGTATATGATTACCGTCGGCCTGCTCGTCTTCGTACTTTGCCAAGCCATTGCCCTGGGACAAAACGTCTCGAAGGCATTTCTGAATGCTGAACGCCTCTCTGGGGAACTGGGGCGGCAAAAGACGGCTTTGCAGGAAGAAATTGTCGAACGGAGTCGATTGGAACGAGAGGTCGTCAATATCAGCGAGGAGGAACGGCGCCGTATCAGTCACGAGCTTCATGACGGGCTCTGCCAAAAACTGGCCAGCGCCCGATTATGGTGTTCGGCGCTGTTACAAAAGCCCCCACCCGAAGCCGCCGGAGATACCCTCACACACTTGCTGCGTGATGCGGCGGATGACGCCTATCGTATTTCCCGGGGACTGTGGCCTGTCGAACATGATCCGAGTGTGCCCGGGCCCTCGCTGGATGAATTGGTGAGCAGCGTGGCCAGGACCAGCGGTATTGCCATTGCCTTTCGGCAGTCCCTGCAATGTGCCAAATGCATCAACCCCAACGCTACGCCCCTGTACCGTATCGCGCAGGAGGCCCTGGCTAACGCCGTCAAGCACGCCAAAGCCAGCCGTATCGAGGTCTGTCTGTGTTGCGAAGGCGACGCGGGTCTCGTCATGACTGTCTGTGATGACGGCGTAGGTCGCCGCGCGGCCAAACGGTCCAACGGCGGCCTGGGACTCGCCATCATGGCGCACCGGGCCCAGATTATCGGCGCGGCCTTGCGTATAGACGATGCGTCAGGAGGCGGCACCCACGTGCAATGCACGGCCGCATGTCCCCTGGCTGACACTGCAGCGTTTCCCACAACGCAGGCGAAAAACCATGGAAATGCAAACTAACACCCCCCCTCGTATTTTGCTGGTGGACGATCATCCGGCCGTGCGGCAAGGCCTCACGGTGGTGCTTACCTCCAAAGGGTACGCCGTCGCCGGCGAATCCGATTCCCGGGAAGGTGCTTTGGCGTTGCTCGACCAAATCCGGTTTGATTTGGCCGTGCTAGATCTTACGCTTAAGGAAGGAAATGGCCTGGATCTGCTCGCCGATTTGAAGGCGTTCGACATTCCCGCCCTGGTCTATTCCATGCACGAATCGCCAGCCACCATACAACGGGCCTTGGACTGCGGTGCAAAGGGGTATGTGACCAAGCGCGAGGAACCGGCAATCCTGCTGGAAGGCGTCGACAGGGTTTTGCGGGGAGAAACGTATGTCCGTCCGTCGCCTGCCACGACACAGGACGTGGAGAGCCCGACGGGTGCTGTCAGCGTAAAAGAGGGGCTCAGCCGGCGTGAACGGCAGATCCTCGAACTTATGGGACAGGGGGAAATGAACACCGAGATCGCCCAGGCATTACACATCGGTGCCCGGACGGTGGAGACTTATTACTTGCGTATCATGGACAAGTTTGGCTTGGCCAATGTCAAGGACCTCAGAAAATTCGCTATTTCAAGACTCCGAAAGGATGCAGGTGAAAACTAATGGAGCCAGCATTCCGGGGAGAGATTTTACCAACCTCCTGAATTTGGAAAGAGATCGGCCCGGAGAACCATCCCCCTGGAATCCTGGGCCAAAAGGTTATCCACCCGGTTATCCAACGAGAAAAGGGCCTACGGTTATTCACCGTAAGCCCTTGAAATCTCTGGTCGGGATGAGAGGATTTGAACCT
>JGI20225J14565_1000438_pt1 | contig 10055 bp, 8 predicted proteins | sample BioMet4_FD_14565 | JGI IMG/M metagenome (IMG submission 14565) | reverse complement strand
CATGTTCCGTACTTTTGAGATCAGTACACTCGAAAACGACCCAGGCTAAAGCTGTTTTCAGGATTGGAAAACTGAGCTCGTGAACAGGCACATAGTCAAATTCTGAGGGATCAAGATCGAAAAAAGTCGAACGCACAAGGAGCAGAGGATCATACACTACGTTTGCGGCAAGATATTTTTCTTTTGAGACGTTTTCCCAGGTATGGGTGCCTTTGAAAAGCCGGACAAAAGTCCTTCCGCTTTTTACGATTATTCCGATGGGAGCAGCATTGGGGGATTCCAGGCCCGTGCTGATAATTGTTTCGGAAATGCCTTCCCTGATCCCAAAGGAATATAAATCGACAGAGTCAACAGACGAAGATTCGCTTCCGTTTATTCTACGTTCAGGAGAATATCTGATCAAAAGCGCAGTCCTCCCAGAAGGGCAATGAAAAGCCCAGCTATGATGATATCGGCTGTTGAACCCGGGTTTATCCTTTTCTTGAGAAGTTCGGAGTCAAACTCCTGTACAGCAGGAAGCAGAACTGCAAAGTCTCTGGTGGTATTACTTGAAGATTCAGTATTACCTGAAGCCTCCTCCCAGGCCGAGAGGATCTCGCCTGCTCTGGAGGAAACATAGTCTGCAGTAGCTTTATCAAATTTGGTTTCAATGAAAGTATCCCTGTGCCGGGACAGCAATTTCAGGAAGGTATATACGACAGCTTCGTTGATGCCTATGGCTGAACAGTTCGAAACTGAGTTCTCAGCTCCAGGATTTTGAGCCTGCATGAATTCTGTTATGCATTTTGCTCCCTCAAGGCAGCGTCCGAAGCCTGAGACCCATTCATTTGCAATCAGGTCATATCCCCTGGCAATATCCATAAGTTCGTAAAGGGTGACTTCCTGGGCTCTTAATTCGGCTGTTGACTCGGGGTCTCCAAGGCTGAATTCATCCACGCTGTTAACCCTCACCCCTGCTACTTCGAAAGCCCTGTAGAACTCGACAGCGTCTTCACTATCTGTTGCCTGAACAAAAGCATGTGCATGTGCAGCAAGGGCTTCGAATTCATCCGGTAAGAGCTTATAAGGGGCTTTTCCGCAGGAGTTGAAGAGTTCACCTGCAGCCATTGAAAGAGGGATAAGTAGCAGAAAGGCGCCGAAATGAGTATTTCCTCCTTTTTGCCAGGCAGAACTTTCGCAAACAGCACTTCTGATAAGTGCACCAATACAATTCCTGCTTCTTGCAGCCAGTTCGAGAACAGGGTAAACGCTTACCGAAGACGCTATAAAATGCTCAAAGCAGGTGTCAGGATAATTATGTTCCCTATCGACGTTTCCCGGTTTTGGAGAGGCCGATACCTCAAGTAGCATAGCAAGCTGGGCACAACGGGCAATAAGATTTGAAACCTGTGGGTTTTCTGCCAGTCCAGGTATCTGGCAGGTAAAACCAGTATTAATTGGATTCATTTACCGGAATTCTGGCATGATCCAGTACGTAATTTGCCAGTTGCTTTTTAAGCTTCATGTATTCTACGTCAGAGAGGCCAATTGTGTTTAATACTCCGTCTCTGATCCAGCAGGGCTTGGTGATTTTACAACACCAGACAAGGCTTCCAAAGCATGTGTCTTCTCCGTATTCCAGCATTGTGCCTTTCGCAAAGTCAAACTTTGTCCTGGCAAACTCTTCTGCCGTATATCCCAGTTTTTGGAACTTTTCATGTACAGGACAGGGTTTTACAGGCAGGCAGCAGAAAGCCAGTCCCCTGAAGTCCCCTTCGCTGCAAACGTGCTTGGGAGCATTATACCAGCCTATTGACTGCTGGTAAGAGGTAACGTTTTCTACCAGTTCCTGTATAAGCCCGGAATTTTCAAGGACTCCTCTGGCAGCGGAGACCATATCGGCTCCTCGGGTAAACATTTCCTTTGCTGACTCAAAGTCCTTGACCGAATTGTTTCCGATCAGGAAGAGCCTTGTAGCGTCCCTGTAATTAAGGATTGCATCAAGATCGGCACCGCAGCCTTCCGTTCCGGCATCAACATGTATGATATCCGCACCCGCCTTATCGATAAGCCTTGCAAGTTCTATATCATCGACCACGTTTGCCCTTACTTTTACTGAAAGCACAACTTCGGTTTCCTTTATCGCTTTGATCCATGCCGAAAGCCTTGGAAGGTCGTGGAGAAGAGCTTCTCCCAGCCCGGCTTCGAGCATCTCTGGCTGCCTGCAGTGAGCGTTTAACTCAAGGATCGCTCCTTCTTCTTTGACAATTTTTGCAGCTTCAATGAGGGGTTCAAGTGTAGTACTCCTGACATTTACTGCTACGGCACTTCCGGACGTTACTGCCCGGATTTCCTTTTTTATAAGCTCCATAGGTTCATCGGAAATGAACTCTTTTCTACCCCGGGCTACGAGGGCTGAAGCAACAGCTATTGAAGCCTTATCCAGGTTAAAGGCTCCAAGAATTACCAGCCCGGCATTGCTTGCATACTGGTTGGCAAAAGCACTATCGACAATTCCTGCCATAGGCGCCAGTGCAATCGGGTTTTTAAAACGAACATATCCAATATGCAAATCGAACAGACAATCACTCATGTTTTACCTCTTGAAAATAAGCCTGAAAACTGATATGAATTATAGCTATTGCCCGAGATTAAAGTACCTATAAGATTTTTCGGACAAGCCTTGAAGACGGAAAAAGTCCATCCATAACTTACGAATCATAATGCATATATATTAATATTTGGACGCACCCTAAACACACAACATTTATATAAACTATGGGGAATGGGCATACCTGTAACCGCCCAGAGACTAAAATAAAATGTGGTAATATTAAATAAAAGTATTATATCATTCCTGTAGAAAAACATTTCTCAGTCGTAAAATCCATTTAAGTCTTAAAACTCTTCTCAATCTCAAAACTCTTCTCAATCTCAAAACTCTATTCGACCTTTTGTAGATTGGGCATCCCAAAAATATATATAATTAGAAAAATATATAGGAGTCACCAAAAGGTAATATGCGAGAGAGGCTGGACGGCTGACGGGCCTTCTGGTCTGAGGAAAGTCTCCCCACCGCTCCGGATACACGAACATCTGTAAAGGATGTCGGGCGAGAGCCCGGGCCCTGGCACAGAAACGATAACCATTCTCTGAAAATGCGATGATGCGGAAGCTGAGGTCTCAGGGAAAATGGATGAAACGGCGAACCCTCGTGGGTGCAAGTTGGAAATCGGGAAGAAGATAATTCCGGAATCTCCCGGTTGTTTTTGGAAACGCATAGCCGAATGCCGTCACTGCAAGAGTCTTCAGGACCATTTCCTTCACTGATGGGTGGAGGAAATCTTTGCAGGAACAGAAGGGAGCTTACGTGCCTCACTCGCATAAACTTACTTTCCGTTGTTCCTTTTTCTACTCGTTTTTTCTTTATTCCGGTTTATTTATTTGTATTTCCGTGATTTTCATTTCTTTATTCGCTTTTCTGTTACTCCAGTTTCCTTTATTTTCCTCTATTTTTTATATCGATTTTTATTAGTTCCTTCCAGTGTAAGAGACTTTATTCTGGAGACAGGCTCAGTCAGGCAGAAGTTCAACAGCAACCAGCGGACATATTCTTTATAATTCCTGTTGGTTACCACCTCATCCAGATACTTATCCAGGATCTCCCTGTTGCTAATAGCCAGTTTGAAAGAGGTCTCAGGAAAGCGATGCATTATTTTGTCCAGTTTAAGAGAACTGGCAAGATAATTCCCGAATTCCTGCCTGCAACTGGACTCATAGGCTTTAAGGCTACTTAACTTCAGGCTGTACATGACAAGGTCGGCAACGGCCTCCGCAGCAAGTTGCCCTGACCGAATCGCATATGAAAGACCTTCTCCCGTGAAAGCGTCTACAAATCCAGCAGCATCCCCACTCAGAAGCAGCCTTGAATTGAGGATTTTTCTTTTTATCCCGCCTTTGGGGATAATATGGGAACGAACCGGAAAGTCCCCTGATAAACCGTTTTCCTCCAGAAAATCCCGCAGTATTTTTTTCGGATGCTCAAGATATTGAGCTGTCCCTACAATTCCTGCAGAATAATATCCGGCATGGGGAAAGATCCAGCCATAACCTCCCTGCGCGACCCCAAAATGAATATCTATAGTACCCGGAAATCGGTTCCTTATTACTTTATCGTCATCAGGAATTTCCGAAACCAGGCCCAGCCCATATCCTGTTTTTTTATCTCTCGGCCTTACTTTGTATTTAAGGGTTCCACCTGAGCCTTCTGAAATAAGAACGAACCTTCCCAGATAGGTATTATCCGTGGTTCTTACTTCAACGCAATCTTCTTTTTCAATCAAGTCAAGAACCTCTTCCCCGGTATGGACCTCAATTCCAGTCTCCCTGGCTTTTTCAAGCAAAAAGTTATCAAAGACTTTTCTGGAAACCAGCAGGGCCAGGTTATTTTCTTTCATTCCCTCAACAAACCGGTCCCTGAAATAAACTCTTACCTTTGGGATATTTCTCTCGATTATGGACTCAGGGAGCTCGAAATCCAGGCAAGATAAACAATAAGAAGAAAGAGCTCCTCCACAGGGCTTATACCTTGGGAAATTTTCTTTCTCGATTAAGAGGGTTAAAAGTCCCCTTTTCCCGGCTGTCTGTCCTGCCGATGCTCCTGAAGGTCCTCCTCCTACTATGATCAGATCGTACATGCTAAGACACCCGCTTACGGAATAAGTGCAGCTATATACAGACAGGAATAATCTGCCCTTAAAATATATTAAGGCTGGAGTGATAAAAAGATAGAGGAAAGAAAAAGAATACCTGAAAAAAGTTCTTATCAGTTTTATTACCTGAATTTGAAATTCAGAAGGGACCAACGAAGGTAATCCTTATAATCAATCTTGAAATCCACAACCTCAAGATATTTGTCCAGAATTTTTCTATTGTTTATAAACATTTTAAAAGATCTTTCCGGAAAACTATGGATTAATCTGGAAAAAATAAGGGAATATTTAAGGTGAGTTCCGAACTCTGCTTTACAAATAGATTCGTATTTAGAAAGATCTTTTAGTTTTCCTCTCTGCTGAGAAATCTCGGCAATCACGTTGGCAGCAAACTGCCCTGAACTTATGGCATAGGCTAATCCTTCACCTGAAAAAGCGTCTACAAATCCGGCGGCATCTCCGCTTAGAAGGACCCTTGAACCAGCAACCTTTCGCTTAATACCTCCCAGGGGAATCTTGTGTCCATGAAGTTTATACTCTCCGGAAAAGCCATTTTCCTTAAGGAACTCAAGCATGGATTCTTTCGGATGCGGAAAGTCCTTGCTAACTCCTCCTATTCCAACAGAATAATAGGTTTTATGGGGGAAAATCCAGCCGTATCCACCACTCGCAACTCCTAATTGCAGTTCCACGGTTTTTCCCAGGCGCTCTTCAATTTCTCTTTCTTCAGCAGGGATTTCAGTAACTACAGATATCCAGTATTCTTCTCTAGTATCTGTAGGCCTAACACATGTTTTGAGGAGCCCATGTGCCCCTTCGGCAACAATAGCAAATTTTGCCTGATAAGTTTGTTCTTTTGTAATTACTTCCACAAATTCAGGTTTTTCCGTACAGCTCAGGACCTTTTCTCCGGTATGTACTTCAATTCCGGTTTCTTTCGCTTTTTTGAGTAAGAAGTTATCAAAAACAGCTCGAGAAACCAGCGAAGAGATATTGTGATCCTTGTGCATCTCAATCATCTGATCTTTGAAAACACCCCTCACCCCTGTGACTTCCCACTCGATGATATCATGAGGAAGCTCGAAGTCAAGATAAGAAATAGCATGAGCTGAAAGTCCTCCTCCACAGGGTTTGTATCTGGGGAATTCTTCTTTCTCAAGCAATAATGTGTTTAAACCAAGCTTTCCTGCTCTTCTTCCAGCGGAGGCTCCGGAAGGCCCTCCTCCAATTATTATTAGATCATACATATCCAACGCCTTCGAAATTACCTGAGTTTGAAATTCAGGAGGATCCAGTGCAGGTAATCCTCATAATTAATTTTGAAATCCAGAACCTCAAGATATTTGTCCAGGATTTCTCTATTGTCTATAACCATTTTGAAAGATCTTTCTGGGAAACGATGGATTAATCTTGAAAACATAAGTGAGTACTTGAGATGAGTCCCGAATTCATCACGGCAGAGCGCTTCATATTCGCTCAGATCTGTAGGGTTTTTGCTTTGCAGGCAAATTCCTGCAATTACCTCAGCAGCAATCTGCCCTGAACGAATTGCATAGGCAAGTCCTTCACCTGAAAAAGCGTCTACAAATCCGGCAGCATCTCCGCTTAGAAGAACCCTTGAACCTACCACTTTTCTTTTAAATCCTCCCCAGGGGATCTTGTGCCCATGAAGCTCATACTTTCCGGAAAAGCCATTTTCCTTGAGAAAGTTAAGCATGGATTCTTTAGGATGTGTAAAGTCCTTAACAACCCCGCCAATTCCAACGGAATAATAGGTTTTATGAGGGAAAATCCAGCCATATCCGCCACTAGCAACTCCAAAATGCAGTTCCACAGATTTTCCTAGGCGTTTTTCAATTTCTCTTTCATCTGCAGGAACTTCAGTAACAAGGCAGATTCCGTATTCTTCTTTATTATCTGTGGGGCGCACAAAGGTTTTGACAAGCCCCTGGGCACCTTCTGCAATTATCGCAAATTTTGTCTGGTATGTCTTCTGACTAGTATCCACTTCAATAAAGTCGGGCATTTCCCTGCAGTATAGAGCTTTTTCTCCAGTATGAACTTCAATCTCTGTTTCTTTTGCCTTTTCAAGAAGAAAATTGTCAAATTTGTTTCTGGATACGAGCGCAGCTACTCGATGATCCTTGTGTATGTTGACTGATTGATCCTTGAAAATAACTTTTGCCCCTGTAACTTCCCATTCAATAATATCCTTAGAAAGTTCAAAATCAAGATAAGACATCGCATGTTCTGAAAGTCCACCTCCACAGGGCTTGTATCTGGGAAATTCTTCTTTATCAAGTAGCAGTGTTTTCATGCCAAGTTTTCCTGCCCTTCTTCCGGCCGAAGATCCGGAAGGACCACCTCCAATAATGATTACGTCATACATGAAACGCACCAGAAGAATATATTACTCTGTCACGAAAATTATTTTGTCACGCAACAGGCTAATTATTCTGTAATTTTTGCCATTATACGAGATTCAATATTAATTATTCAATAAAAACGGATTTATTATTTACATTTACCTATATATATTTAATAGAATAGAAAACTCGTCAACAATTGTCTTTTTGTTACTTGCTATTGATCAACGCAATGAGATCTCAAAAATATTAAAAGATATGAATAATTAATCTAAGAAAAGTAAATTAAATAAGAGGGATTCTCAAATAATAAGTTATGAAACTTACATCTGAGAACAAGTCTGTGTTTATTCCTCTGTAAAGAGGAATCAGTAAAAATTATTGGTCTTATTTGATGTGACAGTTTCATCGTTTTAAATTTATTTATAATACTTGTTATTAGAAATATGGGATTTATTCAGTATTAAGCTTAATAATATAACATGGATTTTCGAAAAAGATTGATCAAGCGTAAAGCCTCTGGACGCAGATTCATACATAATACTTACAGGTAAATAAGACATCATAAGATTAAATGAGAGAGGGAGATGACCATAAAAAAATTTCCCTATGTGATATGCTAACTTCAAACCTCGAATAATTTCTCTTTGATATCTTCTTTGTAGTGTTCGATAATCAAAAATTTCCGACTTTATACTTGAAGAAATTACCTCAGCAGCAATGGTACCACTTTTTACCGCATAATAAATACCCTCCCCAGTACAATACTCTCCAAAGCCTGCAGCATCTCCGACTAGAATACATGGAAAATCGGGTTGTTTATAGTAGATTCCATAATAAGGAATAATATGCCCTTTAAGTTCTTTAGATTCGGGTACAAGTCCAAGATTTTCAATATAATCAAAAAGGTATTTTTGGATATTTTTCATTTTTCTATTTGTTGTATAGGCTCCAACACAAACATATTGATCTTTAGGGAAAATCCACAAATAACCATTTGGAACCGTTCCGAAATCGAAAGTCATATTAAATTTACCAATATTATCCTTGCTCAAGGGGCAGTTAATTTCTATCGCAAAACCGTAAAGATCTCTTTCAACAATGTTAAATGTTCTATTAACAATACTGTTAGTACCATCAGCCCCAATCAAATAATTACATCGGAAAAACTGCTCCTCTGTTTTGACACTGAATTCCCCATTCTCCCAAACAACTTCAGTCACCTTCATTCCATCAAGAAACGTTGCTCCCGAATCAACAGCCTTTTTAATAAGGAAGTTATCGAATTCTTTTCTTTCAACCATTTTAGTAAGTGTTTTATTACCTGAGATATTATGAAAGATCTTGTTTTTGTATGAGGCTACAACATTATTTGTACTGTATTTTACCTCCTTGAAAATAGAAAAATCAAAAGATTTGAATGTTTTTACAGTTAAACCCCCTGCACAGGGTTTATAACGTGGAAACGGATATCTATCAATAACAAGCACATTAATTTTAGATCTGGCTAACACATATGCCGCAGATGATCCTGCAGGTCCTGCTCCAATAATAATAACATCATATTTTTTCATAGGAATCATTATAAAAGTGAAAATTTGAATAGAATAGTTATCAATCTTACAAAAATTTTACTAAAAATGAGACTAATATCCAATTGTGTAAAGTTAGTTGTTAACAAGAGCTTAAAGTACTTTATTTTAGATAGATCTACAGTGCTTTATACGAGGCTGACCTTTAAAAGCTGGTTGTGTTTGACTTGACACTAATAGTCTCAATACTGATCGATATTAATGAAGAGTGAGCCACAGAAAACAGGAGCTACTAAATTCCTTTTCCATTTTTCATACTCCCTACTTAAATATAATAATGAAACAGTAATCAAAAAAGAAGATAAAGGATATAGAGCTAACCTTAGGTTAAATTAGGCACACTCCATTTTTTCATAGCTGAATATTTAATTTAAATTCTATTTTTATCAAAATGTTTGATCGTTTCAATTACTTTCTCATAGTCCACTTTCGTATTATAACAACCATCGTTCAACAGAGGAACACCATAAGTCACAACTTTTTTCCCATTTAAAGCGCACATTCCTTTGTTGATTTCGTAATCACATGCTATTCCAAGTAGACCATCTGCAGGCTTATATTTCAGGATGTTGACGAGAGCCGAAGAGCCGGTAAAAATATATAAGTCGTACCCATACTTTTTGGCGTCTTTTCTCAATTGAGTTACAATACATTTCCCGCAGTCTCTACATTGAATTCCTAAAATTGTTGACGATGCAGGGCAATCTAATGCACGCACACAATGCGGAACAACAATTATGCGATTTTTGGTTTTTGAGAACTCTGATGCATGAGTTAGAGTATTCCAATCTGGTTGATAGGATTCAATGTAAGGCCAGTTGGGCCAGAAACCATATACTATAGTACTGTTAGGCGTAGCGAAATCTGTCACTGGTGTTTGTGGGGGAGCTACAGTAATTAAATTCTGTTTCGTCACCGTACTATTGCTTGCTTCATTTGCCACTGTTAAAGTAACATTATACATTTCTGGATTCGTAAAAGTGTGGGTTGCGTTCATGGATTGCTTTGGATTGATACAATCGCCGAAATCCCAGTACCAGGAGGTTGGCGTTCCACCATTACCGGTAGTTAATCGCTCACCTTGCGTGAGTCGAGTTTCAGTTCCAGCCGATGCCATACATGAGCCGAGAATTAAAAAAAATAAGATTGATGCTGTTAAAGGCATTGAATTCAATTTTTTCTTATTTGTCATCTATTTTCTTTCTCCACTCAACATCTAAAAAATATAACTAATGATTACATTCTAATATTCTTTAATCCTTTCCTTCTAATTTTAACCTGTATTGGTTAGGTACTCAAAATATGACTACATACGTCATCGGTTAAGCACCAAATTCCCTCTCTTGTATAGGTTTTTATAATAATATCTTAATACCTGTTTCTCTATGTCTCCTTGTCCTCCCCCT
>JGI20225J14565_1000436_pt1 | contig 10075 bp, 9 predicted proteins | sample BioMet4_FD_14565 | JGI IMG/M metagenome (IMG submission 14565) | reverse complement strand
TATTCGATGGGAAAAGAAAATTGAGAATTACCTTGCTATGCTTCATTTCGCATGTGCATGGATAACTTTCAGAGCAGCGGGACTTTTCGGATAGGCTCTTAATAGAATGTCATTTGACCACAAACCAGAACAAGATACTGATACCTAAATTGTTTTCAAGATGTTCAACATACTGTAGCAGTTGCTAATTGTACAAACTTCTCAATCGTGTCTTTGTATCAGCAAATATAAAAGTCTTAAAATTAAAAGATCTCAATAAGAATTCAATTTTCTTTTTCAACATCCAGGGAACCTGCATAATATATGACAAACGTACTAACTCTAACACCAGGAACATTTCTTCAGAGTAGTTTTGATAAAGTCGGCGATGGCCGTAAATACGAAGAAATAGAGCTCAAAACAACAGGAACGAAGACAACATTTACGGCCAAAACTCCTATTCAGCTACATCCTGGCACGACCATAACTGGAGATGAAAAAGCAATCATTCAGCTAATACCATATGCTTCGACATGCCTCTGGAAGCCACAGGTACCAGTTTTCAGTTTCTCTGGCGAAAATTATCTGTTTGAAGGGTTCACGTTTGATGGGCTGGCTGATAAGCAGAATGTGCTTCATGGGAAAGGTTACCATAATCTATTTGGAGGAAACAGGGCTTCAAAAGTCAAAATCCGGAACGTGAAAATTCAAAATTCAAATGGTGATGGTGTCAGGATTTTAGACTCCAGAGATGTAACCGTATCTGGAAACAAAATATACGGCGTCGGACATGATGGTTTCTATTGTGAAAGGTGTGTTGACGTAGAAGCTTTAGGAAATGAGATCTATACAAGAATCAATTCAGGCTTACGCTCTAAAGGTTCCAGGAATGTAATTTTCCGAGACAACACAATAAAGAGCATTAAAAAGTATAAACCTCGTACAGGTCCAGGTATTCAGGTTGAAAACTCCAGGGCAAACGAAACTACATCGAATGTCCGGATACTCAATAATGTTATTGATGGTTGCCAGGGTCCAGGGATCTGGGCGGTTGGTCATACTGCACCTGCCTTAGATGCAGCAACCGGACTTACAATTAAAGGAAATACCATAACAAACTGCGGGCAGATGCCTGTAATTGCAAACAAAGAAACTGCTGATAGACTTTCATCTGTCGCTGGAATCTGCCTGGATGGGTGGACAGAGGTAGACATTCAAAAAAATGTCCTGGATGGTAACTGTAATGGTATCCGAATAGGGACCTACATAACTACTTCTGCAGGGTCTGGGTATGTTGTGCGTCTTACAAGCAATGAAATAAAGAATACTATGGCTCCTTTTAATAGGGATGCGTACGCAGGGTATGCAATCGCTGTTACTGTGCCTTGTAAGTTCAATGTTATAAGTGAAGGAAACACGTTCAGAGGAAACTTAAAAGATGTCTTTGAAATTTAAGTAAAAACAGGTTTTCAATGAGCTATTGAAATCCCTGAGATTACAAAACCAATTAAGGAAATTACTGCTGAGTATCTTTGTAATAACGTATCTAATTTTGATTGTTTTAGCTCATCCAATCTCCGAGAATATTCTTCACAAATCTCATTATTGTCTTTTGAAAGCTCATGTATTAAAATTTTGATTTCATCCAAACGGCCTAGAATATTATTGTTAAAACCGTTTATCTTCTCAGCCTGGATGGAATCTAATTTTTCGATAGAGAGCGTATTTAGGCCCTCGATCTTACTAAGTTTCTCCAATTCCTCTTTCATGGTTTTAAGATCTGATATAACATTAGCCGAGTTTAGTTTGATTTGGGAAATATCAAAGCTTATGCAATTCAACTTATCTTTAACGCAAATAATTTCATCGAAAATGCGATCAAACTTTTGAAGTTTTTGATCCAATTCTTGCTCCGAGATTACTTTCATCGTGGGAATTTGCCCAATTACAAAAAGCAAGGCATCATATTGTTTCGCCAGATTTCTTTCATTTTTCATTGCCTCAATCTTGTTTAGAAGATATCTATTTTCAGGAAGATCTGCTATTTTCATTTTTAATAAATAAGCAATATCCTCTACTTTTTGTGTCATTTCTTCTTGGTTGCCGATTTCCCATTTTTGGATTTCTTTGTTAACAGTGCATGCAATTTCTTCTGTAGCAGTACCTTTCGATTCCTTGCACGCAACTTTTGCTTTCTTTTGAATTTCTTCAAAAAGCTCTTTTAGATTTTTATCTAGAATGGGTAGCCCTTTTCTCAGAACTTTTGTCGCAAACGGTGCCTTTTCGTCAGTGCATTTCATTAGTTCTATAGCATGATCACAGTATTTTCTATAGAAGTTAAGCTCATCTTTCATTCCAGACAAGTCTATATTTCCAATATTCTGGACTTCTGTTAATGCTTCTGCAAGGTTTTCAACAGCTTCAAAAAGCTGTTTTTTGCTTTCTGAGTCTTTAATTGCAGATTTAGCTTCTTCCAAATATTTGTTGACTTCTTCTTTAGCTTTCTGTTGCTTAAAAATTATTGTATAGAGTGAGCGATAAAAAGGAAGACAAAATTGAGCAGGATTAGAGTAAGATGTTTCCCAAAATAAAACCCGGTTAAAGTAAGATGCTTCCTTTGCTGCAGTCTCGAAAAATTCAATTGCCTTTTCTAATTCCTTTTTGTAATTTTCCTTTGTTTCTGCCTGGGAAGCCATGAATATTAAAACTCTCCCAAGAGAATGATTTGAGGAAGTTCTCACATAACTGTATTCATCATTTGTCAGTCTAATTAAGTTATTAAATGCCTGTTGCTTATGCTTATCTGGTACTTGAGAAAAAGCAGAACCAAGAGCATAGGCAGCCCAAGATCTCACATAACTGTATTCATCATTGGTCAGTTTAATTAAATCATTCCATGCCTGTTGCTTATGCTTATCTGGCACTTGAGAATAAGCAGAACCAAGAGCATAGGCAGCACTAGACCTAACATTCCAGCTTTCATCATTGATTAGTCTATGGAATTCATTCCATACCTGTTGTTTATCCAATACATGAGGATAGGATAAACCAAGAGCTTCGATAGCATTAGACCTCACATCACTTCTTTTATCGTTGGTCAGTTTAATTAAGTCATTCCATGCCTGTTGTTTATCCGATACATGAGGATAGGATAAACCAAGAGCATAGGCAGCGCTAGACCTCACAAATCTGTCTTCATCATTTGTCAGTTTAATTAAATCATTCCATGCCTGTTTCTTATCTGAAACTTCTGAGAATATATCACCAAGAGATGAGGCAGCACTAAATCTCACTAAACTTTTTTCATCACTTGTCAGTCTATGCAAATCACTCCATACCTGTTTTTTATCTGGCACGTGAGAAAACACATAACCAAGGACTTTAGAAGCACTAGACCTCACACCCCAGTATTCGTCATTTGTTAGTATATGTAATTCATTCCATGCCTGTTGTTTATCCAATACATGAGGATAGGATAAACCAAGAGCATAGGCAGCACTAGACCTCACATAACTGTATTCATCATTGGTCAGTTTAATTAAGTCATTCCATGCCTGTCGCTTATGCTTATCTGGCACTTGAGAATAAGCAGAACCAAGAGCATAGGCAGCACTAGACCGCACAGAACTGTCTTTATCATTTGTCAGTTTAATTAAGTCATTAACTGCCTGTTGTTTATCCAATACATGAGGATAGGATAAACCAAGAGCTTCAGCAGCCCTAAACCTCACAGAATTGTATTCATCATTAGCCAGTCCATGTAAGTCATTAAATGCCTGTTGCTTATCTGGCATAGAAGAGAAAAAAATCTTTAATTCCTCTAGCGCATGAATACGTTTTTTTGGATTATCGCTTAGACATTGATTGTGAATTTTCTCTTGGTCGACCAACTGCCAAACACCGTAGATTTAATAAAAAGTAATGGTTAAAAATTTTCCTTTTTGGGTTTAGAGAATAAAGAATATAGATAATTTTGTGAACGTTTATCAACGTCATTCAGCTCATTTTCGAAAAATTTATATTCCGTTGATATTTATATATCCTGTTGTAATAGTGAGATCAGCGGAATATGTCTAAAATATCTGCTATTAAATTGCTCTATTTTGCAAACAAAAGCAGAATATGGCTTTTTGAAACCCTATTGCAAAATAACTTCCAGCAAATAAGAATTGAAACAATAAAAAACGAAGGAGGACTATATATAAAAAAAGATGAAGATGCTTGGGATAAGGAACTTAAGCCAGACATGAAACACTATCAAGGCTGGCATTTGATATTTCTGGTTGTTCTTATGCTTGCCAACGTATATATAGAAATTAAATGGCTTTTCTTTAGCTAAAAATTGAAAAAAAGCTTCCAACAGAGTTTTTCGTAATCTCAGGAAAAAGTTTCATATTCAATCTACTGTTTTCCTGTATTAGGCTCTGGATATGAACATCCTGTTTCTGTGTAACTTCATTAAGCTGGCCTATCTGCTTGTTCTTTGTAAACATTTGCTTATAAAGTGCCTAGTTTACTTTTGACCTGAAACCAGAGCCCTCATTTATTCCCCCTTTCCAGAACACGGCTGTTAAGAGTAGACGGCTTATCAGCCTGCGTGTTCTGCTTATGTAATGTAAAGTACCTTTAGAAAATCCTAACTTCTTCCAGTCAACGTAAGAAATATTGAGAATCTTTTGCCTTATGTCATAGGAATCAATTCTTTCAATTTCATACCCAGGTTTAATAAAATCCAGTTTTTCTTTTTTGCTTGCTAATGTTCTTGAATATGCATATTCGAGAACTTTTAAGGTTTTCAGGAGTGGAATTCAAAAAGTTCCGTATGCACAGCTTTATACTGTAAAACCTATCTATTCTGAAGTGTTGTATCCTGAAGACATAACTTTAAAAAAAGTAAAAATTAGTGAACTACTGGTTCTTCCCATAATGCTTATAATCTACACTTCATCCAGGTACTTCTGCAGCTTGTCCGCAAGTTTGCCAATATGAATGCCATCAACAAATGCATGGTGGACCTGGACTGCAAACGGCATCATAAATTTGCCTTCTCTCTCCTGATATTTTCCCCAGTCAAATATGGGCTGCGCTTTTTCCCTGTTTCCGAAATCCGTGTGCGAAATATGAGTAAACGTTATCCACGGAAAGGCAGAGAATTGATATACATCGTCTTCTACAGGTCCTGTAAAATGTTCTTTTTGATTTTCTGCCGTTACGGTTGCCAGTTGTACAAACTTCTCAATCGTGTCCTGCATGGGAACATATACTACCTTAAATAACTCTGTTTCTTTATCCAGATATGTAAATGAGGTATCAATGGACTCATATAACACAACTTCATCATCAAGAAAACGATACCGAAACTCCTCGATTTCATTTGCGCATTTCGTAACAGCAAATATAAATGCCATCGTAAATGACCAGTTATTTTCTTTAACATGCTTTTTAAAATTCGTCACATCAAGTTCAAAACTCACACAATATTGAGGCTGCACTGCATTCCTGTATATTTGGCAATAATCTTTTCTTTTCCATGTTTCGAAATCTATTGTTTGGTATCTGTTTTCCATATTTACGCCTTCGACCAATACAATCTGCATTATAATATATTTCTTTTTTAGTTTCACGACCTTTTTTTGCTAAACTAACTCACAGTTATTTAATAACCAATAGTTATTTAATCATCAGTGGTTATAGTATAACTTAGAGTTACACAACTGATGGAGGAAATTAAATGGAAATGGAATCTGTGAAATTAGTTTATTTCTCACCTACCGGAACAACAAAAGCGGTTGTTAAGGGCATTGCGCATGGTATTAATCCCGGTACCATGGAATCAGTTGATATTACCAGACCGGATGCAAGAAAACAACCACTACTGGCCTCGGAAAATGAATTGCTTGTTGTTGGAGTTCCCGTATATATGGGAAGAGTGCCGGCATTATTAAATGAATGGCTGAATTCAATTCAGGCTCGTAATACACCAACGGTCTGTGTTGTTGTCTATGGTAATCGGGCATACGAAGATGCACTGCTTGAGCTAAAAAATACTGTAATGAAATGTGGGTGTATTCCCATTGCCTGTGCAGCATATCTCGGAGAACATTCATTCTCAAATTCCGAGACGCCAACGGCACATGGACGTCCCGATGAAGATGATTTACACCATGCAGAAGTATTTGGACAGAAAATACGTGAAAAACTGCAATCCGTTTCGTTAATCTCTCACGTTTCTGATGTGCATGTGCCTGGTACTTATCCTTATGGAGGAGTTACAAAATTGTGGACTGTTGATTTTATAGCAGTCAGTGATGAGTGTTCACAGTGCGGAATCTGTGCAGAGGTGTGTCCTGTAGGTGCTGTTGATGCGGAAAATTCCCGTTTGATTGATATAGAAAAATGCATTACCTGCTGTGCGTGTATCAAAAACTGCCCGCAAAGTGCAAGATCGATGAAACCCGGACTGGTTAAAGACGCATCAGTGCGTCTCCATACGCTTTATAGCCAGCGAAAGGAGCCTGAGTGTTTTATCTAATGAATATACCCCAAATATGTTCCTGTTGGTAAAAACGGAAAATTGGAATAAATACATTCGTTCCTTAAATCATATAATTAAATTATATAATTAAATCATATAGCTAAATCATATAACTAACAGTCATAATATTAATATGAGCCTATAAATATGGGTCAGGTGAAGTGGAACTATGGGAATCGCCGATAGAAGGCAACGAGAAAAAGAACAGCGAAAAACAGAGATTATCGATGCAGCCGAACGTCTCTTTTTTTCTCGAAGTTATGAAGATGTTTCCATGGAAGACATCGCCCGCGAGGTAGAACTGAATAAGGCTACCATTTATCTATATTTTAAAAATAAGGAGACACTTTTCGCAACTATTGTACTTCGCGGTATCCAGATCCTTAAAGAAAAATACATGGAATGCATGGAAAAACAGGTGCCGGGAATTGTCAAGGTAGCCCTGATGGGTCAGGCCTATTACCAATATGCACAGGAATATCCCGATTATCTTCAAATGATCCATTTTTACGGTTCCGAGCGTTTTTCCAAAGAGAACCCGTGTACCGCAGAGATTGGAAAGGGATATGGAACCTGCCGTCTTATCCTGCGGGATGCGATCCAGGAGGGTATCGATGATGGTACAATCTGGGCAGATCTCGATCCATTTCTTACCTCAATGTACCTTATGATCTCCTTCATGGGTATCCTGTCAATGGAAAATAAATGGAAACTGGTGATCGAAGCAGAGGGGTTCAGCTACGAGCAGTTTGCCAGTGAGTTTTTCCGGTTCATTACTCCTTCTATTTCTTCAGGTGATAAATCTCACAAAATGAATGTCAAAGATCTTGCATCATTTGGATTTTTTTTAACCGAGCCTTTGGCACCTGAGGAGAAAAAGAGAGAAAAATCTTAAATTTTTTAGAATTTGAGATTGAATTTTTTTCGCCTCTATTACATTTCATATTTTTGATTCTCGCCTACTCCATATGAGAAAGGCGAGTTCAGCCCGAGATCATAAAATCGCTGGTTTTGTTCTACAAGAACCGAACCCATTTGGGGCGATCTTATTTGCATTTGTTCTAAAAGCTCTATCAGAAAAAATATTGATTTTCATAAAAATACTGCGGAATGTGGGGCATAATACCAACCAGATACAAATTGACCATCAACCTATTCGGATGGGACAAAATAACACGTTTGTAATGATTCGTATCCTAATTAAAAGCAAATAAATATTATATTTATGGAAGAATCAAAAATTTTTATATAGTATAATTTACATTTTTTATTATGTGTGAGGCGCTCAGGCAAACTGGAAGATAAGACTGAACGCCTCATGCCCAAAGGGCATGGTTATTTGCTTTAATGAGTTATAAAGTTTAGGTAGTCTTGCCTCAGAATTAAGTGAAGAGGTAAGAAAATGAAGAATACCAGAAACAGAATAAAAATTGCTTTGCTATTAATGACGATGCTGATTTTAAGTATGGTATTTGTTTCGGGCGCAACTGCTGAAGCTGTAACTGATGAAATAGATCAAGAAGTAGAAGTAGCACTGATAGAACAAAATCCAGAACTTGATCTTAATCCTGACACCACAATAAAATCATACGATACTGAAAAACCTTATTGGTATTTACTTGAAGCAGACAAGAATCAACAAAAAACACTATTGAAATATATCGATGAATGCTATACTTCTAAACAAGAAAAGAATGAAATGAAAAAGTCAATGAAAGATATTTGGAATAGATACCCCGATAGTATTACAGAAGAAGATATGATTGTCTTAGGACAAATCGATGTAGCAGTTGCTGAATATTTGAACGATAAACATGGTGTAAACGACAGGGTCTCAGTAAAATGGACTGCAACTCCTCATCAAAAGATGACAAGAATTGCTGTCAAAAAAGTTGGAATCACTGATTATTACGCAGATATAGCATCAAATGCTGCAGATGATCCAGATACCTGGCCATATCCTCAAATCTGGCAATCATACAACCATTACTATGATCCTGTGGCAGACAACGGTCTTGCAGCTGTGAATTGCGACAGCCACGCTGGTATCGCCGCGGCATATTATGATGGGGGACAACTTTCAGCTGCATATACTGAGTTAGGATATGCTAGCCACTACTTGATAGATGTCGGGAATCCACTGCATACAGGAATGGTAACAAACCAGACTCTAAATCAATGGGTTCATTATGACTATGAAGATTATGTCACTGCAAATTGGAACAGCAATTATAACTTTGAATCTGTAGTAAGCAATAATAATAACGATTATTACGTGTCAGATCCAGAGGCTGCGGCACAAGATTTGGCAGAATATTCAAATGCATACTTGAGTTCGTTATGGATGGAAATTTATTACAACGAGAACACATGGGAAAGTAGTGCAACTGTAAAATTAGATACAGAAAGAGTTCTCTTAAAATCTGCCAAGTACAATATAGGTCTTGTTAAATACATGAGAAGATGAATCATCTCATTTTCTCATTTTTCAGCTAAGGATGATGAAACAGTGAAAAAAATTATCACTTATTTCTTTTTAATACTCTTATTGATAGTATTGAGTGGACTATACGTCGTTGAGATGAATCTAAGAGACTGGAGGGCTGACGAGTTAAGGCCACATTACGAATATACGGTAAAAATAAGTGGTCTTTCAGGAACTGAAGTATCGGGAACAACTAAAATTTTAGTTCCAATTCCTGCAACAAAAGAAGGAGTTTTTGCACTCACACCTTCTCAGGAAGAACCGTCTTTTTTCAAAAGTCTTCTACGAGAGCATGTCCTCCAAGGAAAATTTTCGTACAGGAAGCAAGAATAACCTCAGGAGCTCCTTTGGAATATGCATACAGCCCATCTTCGGAACTGTTCAGGGTAGTCATCATCTTCCTCTCGGAAGAAAAAGGAACTTCCCCTTTACGCTCGTGTTTCTCCTCAAGGGCGTTTTTCCAGATGCCTTCTTTAGCTGCTGCGACTACAAGAGCACCTTCGGTAGGGTCACCTGTTATATCCCATACACCTTCTTTCTCAGCCAGCCCCGCATCGTTACAGAGGGTTCCTGTAGCCAGCAGCCTGTGAAGATGAATATCTTCAGAAACAGGTTTGTCTCCGTTGAAAAAATCTCCTGTGGGTTTGTATCCTTCCCCTGTAACTTTTAAGAGAGTTCCGTTTACGTACACCTTTTCAACAGTCATCTTGTTCTGAGTAAGCGTCCCGGTCTTGTCGGTGCAGATGATGTTGGTGGAGCCAAGTGTTTCTACCGATGGCAGTTTTCTTACAAGGGCATGCCTTTTTACCATTCTTCGGACACCAAGTGCAAGCCCGACTGTCACAACTGCAGGAAGAGCTTCCGGAATTGCAGCAACGGCAAGGGCAACCCCCCAGAGAAACATCTCAAAAGGATCAAAACCCTCGATGATCCCGAGTATAGCCACAAAAGCCACAACTATAAGGGTTGCAGTCCCGAGCCAGCGCCCGAACTGGTCAAGTTTTTCCTGGAGGGGAGTTCTTTCCCTTTCAATTTCCTCTAAAAGTCCAGCCAGCTTTCCGAAAGCCGTACTCATG
>JGI20225J14565_1000434_pt1 | contig 10135 bp, 10 predicted proteins | sample BioMet4_FD_14565 | JGI IMG/M metagenome (IMG submission 14565) | reverse complement strand
AGGAGGACTGGTTCTTCGATCCGTACGGTGGAATAGTGGAAGACGGAAAGCTGTATGGGAGAGGCAGTGTTGACATGAAAGGGCCGTTTACATCAGCTCTTTACGCGGGGTATCTTGCAAAAAAGCTGGGATATCTTGACAATAAAAGCATATGCGTGTCGGCTTCTGTTATGGAAGAAGACTTTGAAGGAGAAGCAGTTTCGTTTCTTCTGGACAGTCTGGATTCCCTGCCGAAATATGCTGTTATCTGCGAAGCCACTGATTTAAATGTCGGCCGTGGTCATAAGGGTCGCGCGCTCATAAACATTACGGTGCGTGGAAAGCCGGCGCATGCGAGTCATCCCGAACTCGGCGTTAATCCGGCATACGCGGCGCGGCATTTGATAGGAAGAATTGAACAGCTGTCAGCGGATTTAAAGAAGGATCCGATGTCCGGGTCTGTCGCTCTTACTAAAATTTCGTGTATCACAGCATCCTGTAATTCAATTCCGCAGTCGGTCAGTGTCATCCTTGACAGGCGTTTAAGCATCAGGGAGGATGAAGCCTATATAAAAAAAGAAATGAATCAGCTGACGGAGGGTTTTGACGCGGAGTGGGAAATCTGCGATATCCATGGCAATGAAAAAATTCAAGTGTTGGAAGATCATTGTGGCCTGTCTCTGTGTTGCTGCCGGCTGTTACATACTGAACGGCTGTTTGTCATCCAAAACTTCCGCGAAAGAAAATGTAACGATTTATACCAGCATTGAGGATTACAGGATCGAGTACCTGAGCGAACGCATGGAGGAAGAATTTCCAAACTATGATGTGAACATTGTGTTCTACTCAACGGGCGATCATATCGCGAAGCTTTTGGAGGATGGAACCGGCACCGACTGCGATATAACCCACAGCCTAGGATACAGCTATCTTCAGCAATTGGACGCGAAAGGCTATCTTGCCGATCTCTCTTCCTATGACCAGTCCATCTATGATGAAAACCTTATCATCAGCGACGATTTTCTGCCGCAGGAGCGCGGCAGCGGCGCTGTCATCCTGAACACGCGGCTTTTGGAAGAGCTTGGACTCGACGAGCCGGAATCCTATGGGGATCTGCTCAAGCCGGAATATCGGGGCCTGATCTCCATGCCCTGGATATGAATAGTCGATTTCCGCGGCAATAGAGAGCGACATTTTCCGCGATCCTGTTAATTCCCTTTAATAATCAATCCTCAGTCGGAAACAGCAGCTCAATGATATGAAGCGATTCCTTGCCGCTCAGCTCCAGACCCTTCTGGCAGTAATGGCAATACGTGACTACTTTATCCGTTTCGATTTTTTCGGCGTGTTTTTTCATAAGCTCAACTTGTTCCTCCGCGGTATAGGTGCCGAATTTGCCAACGGTACTTTGAGGTCCATAGTGTTTCGGAGCCATAATGGGATTACGCGGAGGCTGGGGGCGAAATAAAGAAATTCCGCAGAAATCCTCAGGCTCTTTTATTTCCCGGATTTTGATATTCATCTTTTTCATCAGCGCGCGGACCGCTTTCTTTTCCTCAAAATGATCCGACGCTCGCCAGCAGTCCTGAATGGTCATTTCCTCGTTATGATAATCCGGATAGATAAAGTTCTCGTCGTTCAGAATCAGCTCGTATAAAGAAATGATTTTTACGCCTGGAATTGTCTCGGCTATAATATTCGTACAGTTATGACACACCGAAACGATCGTGTCCGTGTTCTCAATCGGAAGATGGTGGGGCAGGGATTTCCATTCATCGCGAATGGAAGGGTCTACCGAATCCTCAAATTCTTTTACCTTATATTTCGCGACGCAGCAGCGCGAAATAGGGATTCCAAGGCTTTTCACATAGGAAATGGCTTTTCTGCTGAGTTCCGGGTAATCTCTTGTCAAAACGCAGCTCGCGATATATTTGTAATTTTCTGTTTTCATAGGCGCTCCTTTCTCCTCTGTATTGATTATAGTTCCATTTTGATATATAATAAAGTCCAATATTTGGATAATTGATATCAATATTTTATATAGCAGGAGGGGCTTCATTATGGATTTACAGTCGATTCAATTCTTTTCCGCGGTAGCGGAGACCGGGAGCTTTTCCGGCGCTGCGCGGAGTCTGCGTTACGCCCAGTCAAACATTTCCACAAAAATTTCCGCGTTGGAGACAGAACTCGGCGCCGCTCTTTTTTACCGCGATAACAGGGGCGTGACCTTGACACCGAAAGGAAAAGAATTTCAGCAGTACAGTCAGAAGATTTTATTTTTAGTTTCGGAAGCCAAGTCTGTCATGGAGGAAGATGAAACAGCGAGAGGGCATTTGCGTATCGGCTCCTTGTCCAGTATCGCGGAAACGCGCCTGCCGCGTCTGCTGACAGCGTTTCATAAAGAAAATCCGGAAGTCGCGCTGTCGGTTACAACCGGGATTACCGATGAACTGCTTGCCGGTGTCCTGGACAGGAAACTGGACGGAGCTTTTATCGCCGGCAGCGCGCGGCATCCCGACTTAGTGTACCGTGATTTTGGCGGTGAAACGCTGCGCCTCGCCGCGGCCGGAAGCAGTCACATTTCCTCATGGCGGGAGGTCAGCGGCAGCACGCTGCTGGTTCTACCGGTCGGCTGCTATTACCGCGCGACGCTGGAGGCTTTTCTGCGAGAGAAACAGCTGCTGCCTCGCGAAACGATCACGTTTACCTCCTTAGGCGCGCTCCTTGCCAATGTCTGCGCGGGTCTGGGCATTTGTCTGTTTCCGGAGACCGTACTTCGGAAATACAATGACAGCCGGTATATTAAGACCTTAGAAATACCGGACAAATACGCGCGCGTGGAAACTTCTTTCATTTATCGGAAGGATCTGTTTCAGAGTAAAGCGATTCTGAATTTTATAGAAAATATATAGCCAGCGGATCACCCTCTCGTTAAGGAGGAACCCGCTGGCTCTTTCATGTGTCAGGACAGCTTGACGCCTTCAAATTTCTTCACGTTTATCAGGAAAAGGAGCATGACGGCAATACTGGTTAGATCAACGGCTAAATCCACATTTTTGATCGTAAGCGTCATCCGGTCGCCGATTATATAAAGCGTCGCGATGATATGAAAAATCAGCAATGTCACGATCAGCTTCCGCTTCAATTTTTTATTGTTGCCGTCCTTCGTCTGATCCAGTATATTCATCCCCGCGATCAGCTTGAGGCAAATAAAAGCGGCGGTTATTCCGACGATTACGGCAATTGCCGCGATCGCGAGTGTGACGTTGCCGTCCGCGGCGGAAGTGATTGACGCGAAATCAAACTGCCCATGCGTGAAATTCACGATCAGTCCGATGACATCGTACAATGCCATAAGAAAAAACAGGAAGCTGAAAATCTTAAGCGTCTTCTTCGTTTTGTCATTCATAATGTTTTCCCTCGTTATTGTGAAAAGCATGTTTACGGTTACTTAATTTGAACATACACGGTATTATACGCTTTGTCAATTTTGACTCCGACTATATACAATCTATTTGACAAAAAAATAAGCGACATGTATTATATTAATAAAAGCAAGTAAATAATTACATGTATACCAGGCAGGACCGGAAATCAAAATTCCCTTACGCCTCATGAGAGAGGGTAAGGGAATCGGGTATTAATTATTATATTAATTATCTCGCGCGGGCGCGGATCAAACGCTTCCCGCGGCTAAAGTGAAAGCTCGACGTGAAATTTGTTTTTGTCACCTCTGAAACGTGATAAAGAATATTCGATTACTTCGTTTTTTATATTATAGCCGATCGTGGTAATAAACTGTATAGGTTTCCCACGGTGTATTGACAGCAGCTCGGAATCTTCCTTATCCGCGGCTACGGCCTCGCAAACGCGTGATACGCGGCATATGCGGGTATCTTCATCCGCGGAGAGAATTTCGGAAACTTTCTCAACAGTAAAGTCATGTCCGAGGATGGCATGACATTTTTCGGCGTTCAGGTAGGTGCGATAACAAACCACAGGGTCGTCATTTACAAAACGACGTCGATATAAAAGAATGGCTTTCCCGGCCCAATTATGACTGATCGCCTGCATTGGTTCCGGCATATCAACAATTCTAAAGTCCAAGACCTCGGTTTTTGTAGTATAGTTGTGATCCATTGTTACCTCGCTATATGGAGGAAACTGCAGTTTGTTCATATATTCAAGTTGAAAAACAGGACTGGAGACAAAAGTTCCCTTCCCTTTTACTCGAGACAGACGTTTTTCATTGACTAAGGAAGAGATCGCCTGACGAACCGTAGTACGGCTGATTTTAAACATCGCGCTGAGTTCTAATTCTGTAGGTATCATGCTTCCTACGGGGTAACTGCCCTTATCAATTTCATCTTCAATTATTGTTTTCAATTGATAATGAAGAGGAATTGGTACGGATTTGTCCAAGGTTCTATTTTCAAGCATATTTACGAATCCTCCATCCGATTATACGGTAATAGTAACCATAATCATATGTAATAACATTAAAACATATATTGAACACGGTTGTCAAGTATACCGGGCATCTTTCCTAAATTGGAAATTGAAGAATAATAAAAACCGTCATTATGCACAAAAAACGTAGAAAATTATTTTGATACTTTGCGAATATGAAAGATATTGACGAATAAAATCATGATATGTTACTATGTTACTATGTTACAACATAACGACATATGATAAGCGGCGCGCGCGAATCACATAACCTAATGTTGTTTTGAAAATTCGGAAGACAGAATACGCCGATTTGAAGGGGGTAAGGATGAACCATTACAAAATAACCAAGATACGGGAACGATTATACATCATTGTTGAAACGTACGGCACACATCATAACGTTATGCAGGCGCTTATCGGAAACAAGCGGGCGGCATTGATTGACACAGGTATGGGTGTTACCGGCAATTTGAAGGAGTTCATTTCACAGATTACAGATTTACAGGTGGATTGTTTTATAACGCACATGCACCCGGATCACGCTGGAGCGGCCATATTATTTGAGAAGCGCTATATGAGCCCGGTTGACGATGCCTTAAGCGAATGGGCGCTTACGGAAGAAAAACGTTTTAATGATGTAATGGATGTATTTCAGACAGAACCGGAATTGGAAGAACAAGTAAAGAAGGAAATCATACCATCAACAGGATTTTCGTATAAGCCGATTTATGACGGTGACGTATTCAGCTTGGGTGACAGGACGCTTCAGGTATTTACTATGTCCGGCCATACGCCGGGCTCCGTAGTGTTTTATTGCGCGGAGGAAAACGTTCTTTTCGCGGGAGACGCGATCGCGCCTAAGACAATATTGATCAGTGAGCGCCAGAATAAATATATTAAGCTTATAGACTATGTAAATCAGATAAAACGTTTAAAAAGCTTATTAAATAAGGATACGATAGTTTTCTGCGGACACGCGGATCATTCTATGTCAGTATCGGTGATTGACGATTTACTGGAAGCCTGTGAAAAAGCGATTGACGGGGAAGCGAGGAAAGAAGCGAAAACACTTCCGAAATCATTATGGGAACAGGAAAAAGGCAGGACTTGTTATGAGGAAGATTTGGGACAGGTGAGGCTTATCTACGACGCGGACTCATTATAAAGACAGCGCGCGGCAGGCGCGCAAAAGGAGGAAATATCAATGAAAAAGAAAATCGTCGCTTTTATAACCATAATAGCTGTTTTAAGCACTATTTTCGCGGGCTGTGGAAACAGTTCCGATACGAGCGGCAGTAATACAGCCGCGGCGCCTTCAACGCAGGATATTTCATCATCGGTTGGCAGTAATGTAATCGGAACAGTAGCGGACACAAGTAAACAATATGACAAAATTAAGCTGGCGGTAAATTCTGATTGGGGAAATATGCTGCCGGTTGATCCGAATGAGGGGTCAAGAAGTATTGTTATGTGGAGCATCTATGAAACACTTTTTATGTACACGCCTACAAACAGTGGATTTGACATGTATCAACCATTTTTGGCGAAAGATTATGAAAAGGTTACAGTAGATGGTTATACTTCCGGTGATGTATATGACATTCATTTGTTTGATTATATACATGATACGGCGGGCAATACCATTGACGCGGATGATGTGCTTTATTGTTATAACTATTATTTTCAGAATGGTTATACCAATAAGTCGGATTGTGTCGATCATTTTGAGAAAGTGGACACTTACACTTTTAGAATGTATTTCAATAAAACAATTGACAGTGTAGGCGAGCTGGAGGTGCCGTGGTGTCATTATCCTGTAGTGGATCAGACCGTTTTTGAGGGCTGCGCGACGAATCCCATTGGAACAGGTGTTTATAAATGCAAAGAATTTGTTTCGGGATCGCATATCATATTCGAAGCGAATGATAACTATTGGCAGACGGATAAATCCTATATCGGAGAAAATTTCCAGAGTAATGTGAAAGAGTTTGAGGTAGATGTTGTACCGGAGGCTTCCAGTCAGGTCATTATGCTTCAGACAGGTGATATTGACTACTCAGAAGTAGTTCCATACGAAAATCTCGCTGATTTTCAGGAAAATGGGCAGTACAGTGACAAATATAATGTTGTCACAAGGCCCCAGGAATACACGTACTGTATCATTCCAAGCCATGATTCTCATAGCGTTTGTCAAAACGCGGATATGCGGCGGGCAATTTATTACGCGATTAGTAATGAGGCCATAGCGGCCGCGCTGGGAGGAAACGCCATAGCGGCGAAGTCCCTTGGCTCGCCTGTGCGCGCTGATTATTCAAAAGCGTGGGAAAATGACTCAACATATATTAATACCTGTGATCCGACCAAAACGGCGGAACTTCTAAAAAGCGCCGGATATAATGGCGAAGAACTTGTGATTTCTTATGAAAACGCGAAGCTTTTCCCGAAAATCGCGGAAATCATGCAGAATATGCTTGTGTCCGCTGGCATCAACTGTAAACTGAATCCTGTAGAAACCGCTCAGGCGAGAGCCATGAAATCGGATTCCGCCCATTGGGATATTTATCTGGGAGGTTTTGGAGGAAGTTTTCTTATAGGCGGTTGGTTTAAGTATTTAAATTATACGGATGATGGTACCGGGTATTGTGTAGGCGGCTATAAGGATGAAACGCTGCAAAAATTATTTTCGACAGCTTATACAATGGAAGGGCATACGGAAGAGAATATGACAGCGTTGCTGGATTACGCGATCAGCGATGATAACGCGTATATTGACGCGCTTTGTATCGCCTGTTCAAATGTGGTTTACTCTAAGGCGTTCAGCTCACTTTATTATGTTAATGGATCGTGGTTCTATCCGGGCTCATGCACATATAATTTCCAATAGTTATTTATATACCGGTATTGATATATGTAACGGAAACAGGAGACACATATGAAAAAATATATATTAAACCGTATCATTTGGCTGTTTTTTACCGTTATTGTAACAGCGTTTATGATATTTACAATTTTATATTTTATTCCGGGCGATCCTGCCGCGGCAATTTTGGGAGCGAACGCGAGCCCGGCGGAAGTTGAGCGCATGCGATCCATCATGGGACTTGATAAATCGTATTTGACGCAGCTCTGGGAGTTTTTATCCGGCATTTTTCACCTTCAGTTCGGAAACTCATGGGTATACGCGGATACGCCGGTCATCAGTATTATCGCGGAAAGACTGCCCAGGACTTTGATTATCGGATGCTGCGCGATGGTTATCAATATTATTGTGGGTGTGTCGCTTGGCGTCATCGCGGGAACGCATGAAGCGAAATGGCAAGATTCGCTCGCGATGACGATCGCGATGCTCTTCATTTCCGCGCCGGACTTTTGGGTTGCGCTGATTCTGATCGTTATTTTCGCGAAAAACCTGGGATGGCTGCCGGCAGCGGGTATTCAGGATGGCGTAAAAAGTTATATCCTTCCTGTTATTACAAGTTCACTGGGAGGAGTGGCGAATAACTCACGTCAGACCAGATCCAGTATCCTGGAGGTGTATCGAGAAGATTATATTACAACGGCCCGATCAAAAGGTCTTCCGGAGCGCAAGGTAATCGCCAAGCATATGCTGCCGAATGCCCTGATGCCGATTATTACGGTGGTAGGTACCGGTTTTGGACGGATTACTGCCGGATCACCGGTTATTGAGAGTGTATTCGGCGTGCCGGGTATCGGCCTTTATATGCTAAACGCTATGAATCAGCGGGATTATCCTGCTGTCAGAGGCTGCGTTTTGTTCCTCGCGGTATGGACCGCCGTGGTTATGCTTATTGTTGACTTACTTTATGGCATGGTAGACCCGAGAGTTAAGGTAAGATATGGAGGCGGAAAGAGGTAGAAATATGAAGAAGAGAAATAAAAAACAGGATCAGTACGAGAACTCTTCACTTCTTCGCGAGACTTTGACAAGAATGGTAAAGAGTCCTACTTCAAAGGTTGCCTGCGCCGCGTTATGTGTCATTGTCATTTGTTGTGTCGCCGCGCCATTACTAACTCCGTATAAGCCTACCGATATGGATGTGACACATATGTTCAGTGGTCCAAGCGCCGCGCATCCGCTGGGAACCGATTCGTATGGACGGGATATGCTGAGTCGTCTTCTATATGGCGGCCGGTACTCCATCGCGCTTGGGCTTGCCGCCGCGGTATTCGGGTCTGTCTTTGGTATTATATTTGGTTGTATAGCAGGCTATTTCGGCGGTAAAGTCGAAACGGTAATCATGAGATTGTGTGATGTTTGGACGTCTTTACCGGCGATGCTGTTATGCATTCTTATTTCAGCCGCTTTAGGCCCCGGATTTTTTAACACGATTCTCGCGCTGGCAATCGGATTCATGCCAATAGGCACAAGAATGATCAGAGGGCAGATATTGTCAGAACGGTCAAAAGAATATCTTGAAGCGGCGGAATCAATCAATTGCTCAACTTTAAGTATTATGTTTCGACATTTGCTGCCAAACGTTATTTCGCCGATTATTGTCGCGACGACAATGGGTGTTGGATTACAAATTACAATGGCCGCGTCGCTGAGCTTTATCGGGCTTGGCGTGCAGCCTCCGGCTCCGGAATGGGGAGCGATGCTGGCCGCTGGCCGGCAGCATATGCTTACGTATCCGTATATGATTATTTTCCCGGGCTTGTTTATCGCGTGTACAGTATTATCCGTAAACTTGCTTGGAGACGGGCTCCGTGACGCTTTGGATCCCAAACTGAGAAGTTGATGGAGGAATTGTTATGAGTAATGTTTTTCTCTCGGTGCGTGGACTTACGGTAATTTATCATTCCGGAAAGAAAATTGTCCATGCTGTAAATGATGTTTCTTTTGATTTAGAGAAAGGTGAAACACTGGCACTGGTTGGTGAGACCGGAGCCGGAAAAACGACTATCGCGAAGTCGATTCTCAGAGTACTTCCCAATCCACCGTCAAAGGTGGAAGGGGGAGAAATCGTCCTTTCGGGTAAAGAGCTTCTCTCTTTACCCGAAAGTGAAATGCTGAAGATTCGAGGCGCGAGGATAGCGATGATTTTTCAGGATCCGATGACCGCGCTCAATCCGACGATGACGGTGGGAAACCAAATCATAGAAGGGTTATTGCTGCATAATAGTTACACGCGGGCAGAGGCTTCGGAGAAAGCGTGTAAAATGCTGGAAATGGTTGGAATACACAAAGGCAGGATGAATGAGTATCCATTTGAGTTTTCCGGTGGTATGAAACAACGCGTGGTAATAGCGTTGGCTCTCGCGTGTAAGCCATCACTGCTTCTGGCGGATGAACCGACAACAGCGTTAGATGTTACGATTCAGGCGCAGGTTTTGGACTTGATTAATGATCTTAAACAGAAAAATGAAACATCCATGGTGGCGGACAGAGGAAAGAAGACATTGAGCGCGCTTCAATTCTCGCGGGCCTGTATGAAGGTGTTTATCTGGAAACTGGCTATTGGAGAGCGGAATATTACGAGATCCCTTTGAGAAATTATGAAGTTGGCGCTTCAAAGCTTTTATGGGGAGGTGGCGACACGGGAAGTCGTATCTGGTATCCGCAGGCTACACAACCGGGTCTTAAGTATACCGCGCCTACCCGCATCTGGTTCAACAGAAATAATTGGGCTCTTGGGAATAGAGAACTAGGATATCAGCCGGATTATTATGGCTGGTCAACACA
>JGI20225J14565_1000433_pt1 | contig 10138 bp, 7 predicted proteins | sample BioMet4_FD_14565 | JGI IMG/M metagenome (IMG submission 14565) | reverse complement strand
GGCGTAGGAGACCCTCCCCGTTGAATATACCCTAATACCGTTTCCCTTGTTTCAATACCAGTTTCACGTTCTATTTCTTCTGCAATATATTCGGCTGCATGGGGTTCTCGCTGTTTCACTATCGTCAAACATTACCTTTCTACGTAGCAGTGGAGTTGGTGATATCTTATATGCAGAAGCAAAAGAACGATATAAAGGGCGGAGTACAGGATTTTATCAAGTAGAAGTTACCAATCAAAATGGAGAATTAATTGCAGCTCTTGAATCGAGTATTTTTTGCAAAAACAAAGCTCTGCCTTTTCAACTATAAACAGTCTATTTTGGAACTACTGCGCCCATAGGATGCCGATATCCTTTAACACCTTTGAAAAAAGCTTTCGCTGAACCAAAATTTAGATACATATCAAGGCGGATCGGTAAATGGTTCTTATCATCGGAAACATAAAATGTAATCACTTCCTTCTCTTTGCCCTTTTTATATTCTACTAAAGAAAAAACAAGACATCGATAAGTAGAGTCATTATTTGCTTCAATGTTTTTCTTTCCACGGTAAATCAAGACCTGCTCTTCTACCTTTCTCCCTGTTGCCATGGGAAAGCGAATCCGATCACCTATCTTATAGTCTTCCGGATTGTAAGAACGAGCCTGAGCCAAGATGCTAAGCATATCATATATGCAGCGGCTATCATTATACTCCATCTCATTCACTTCCCCGTTGCGCCAAGTACGTTTTTGCTTTACATACGAAATCCCATTCCTATAAGAGAACCATGCCTCATCTACTGTATAACGATCACCTTCTTCAGCTCCTTTTCTAAAATACAGTGGCTCCATCTTATCGCTTACAAAGCACGTTAAGGTATCACGCATTTTAAAAAAGAAATCTGTTTTTTTACTCCCCACAGATAATAAATTAAAGCGAAAAGCAGGACGAGATTGGTAAGTCGTACTATACGTTGTCAAACTGGCCATGCCAACCTTCTTCCAAATAAATTTCCAGTTAAAATACAAATCATAAACAACTTGTTCGCCAGACTTGAAAGCATCATTCTTAGCAGTACATTGTGCATACGTAAAAGGATCAAAACTGAAAAAAAATGCAATTAACAGACACAAACTTCTAACGCATAAAGTTAGATGAACCGGTATTATTACTCCGATTTTTTTGGTTTGAACTACTTTTCTTCTTCTTATTTTCATCTGGTTTTTGTTTTTTTAGTTCATCAGGCTTCTGTTTATCCAAAGGCTTCATCATTGTATTCCAATCTTGTATCAGATCAAAATTTGCCTTAAGTTCCAAAACTTGATAATAATAATATACCATTTCTGGCTGCATTTTCTTTTTGTAGTTCCCCGGATCCCATTTCCCGTTCTTATTTCTATCTTCAACAAGTCGAGCTGCGTATTTTCCCGGATTCAAAAAATAGAAATCAGCTTTACCACCAACGACTGGAACTGTGCGGACTACCTTATCCTGAGCATCCAACAATTCCACAAAAGCAGGATTGGAAACATTCGTTATATTGAAAAATATTTGCCCGTATTCTTCCAACTTCTTCACTTTAAATTCTTTTTTTATCTTATCAGTAAATAATCCATATATTCCTTTAAAGTTAGTGGAATCAACACTAAATTCATAACTTTCACCAGGCTTCCAATCAGCATATAAATTATAGCGTTTTAAATCCAAAGTATCTCTATCTATATCAAAAGAAACGTCTTGCCACAAGGAGTCAACTCTCTGCCTCAAATGAATACTATCTTTTGAATATGATTTTATCGGTTCGGTAAATGTCAGCGAAATATAGTCATAGACATCCATAGAACCGGGAACATATGCATCAACCGGTAAAAATTGTACTTCTTTATCCGCTTTATCCTTAGATTTCTTCTTCTTTTCCTTAACTATATCCTTATCTAACTTTAGTTTATTTTTAGCTACAAGGTTTAAAGTATCAGTACGTGGAATCAATCTCTGAAGGGAATCTGTATAAAGATAACGAAGACTCAGCTTCAACGTATCCCGCTTATACAATAATGAATCTTTCAGCCAATAATGAATGGTATCATTACGCCCTGTAGTCTGTTCTATAACAAACGCATCATGCTCATTAAAGTTCAGGCCTTTTATTGTTGGTAATGTATCAGCTGGAGCTGAAAAATACAAAGAGATTTTACGAGGATCCAAGCGTTCGCTTTTAATCAATCGCTGGGAATGATTCACCTCCTTGAAAGAGCGTAGAATGAGATCATCCGGCAAATAATGAGTATAGACTTGATCTACAATAGTGTCTATAGTCAATGAATCTTGCCAAATTGTATCTTTCCGAGTACGTTGTTCCATCGAAGGAATAACTAAAGAGTCATTAAATGCAATAGCTTCTGTAGGCTGGCTATATGAAAAATTCTGATCTGCATCTTGTAATGCATAAATACGATATTTACCAGGAGCAACTCCACGAACTGTGAATCGTCCACGGCTATCAGTACGCCCAACTCGATCAAAAGGCTTAGTGGTGAAAACTGAGTCCACCAAATTATTATGCAACCCAACAAGCATACCTTTCACAGGCTCCAAATTAGAAGCATTAAGTACGGTACCAGCTACAACCATGGAATCAATTACAGTCCCGGTAGAGAAAGTAAAGCTAAAATCCGGTAATACATTCCCTTCATTATTATCTTGTATAGCATCTGCAAAATCAATTGTATAGGTAGTATTGGATTTTAATGAATCCTGTAGCTCCACCACAACTCTTTTCCCGTTAGCCTTTATTTCGGGTTGTTGCACCTGAGGTGGTGATATTACAACCTTTTCATTAGCCTTTTCAAGCTTTATATACTCATCAAACAAAATTGAAATTTTCTTTTTTGTATTATTAAGTGCTCCCGGATCCGGAGTACTTGCAATGAAATGAGGTGGAGCTTCATCAATTGGACCACCTTCAATACGACCGACACTAGCACATGAATATAATATGGCTATTATAGCAGCTATTGATGCAATCTTACGAAAATACATTCCCATATTAGGAAATTTACAATTTAACATGATGCAAAAATAAAGCTTATCCATAAATTAGCATCATGCTTTACAGTATTTTATCAATCTCGCTTCATTTAAACTTATTTCCATTGAACATCTTTTTAAAAAAAAACATTATAATAAAGGGAAACATTCCTAATTCGGCGATTTATATCCGGAATTAGCCGATTATTTACCATAAAATAGACAAATATATTAAAATGTAATTCATATTTGAAATACTTTTGCAAAAGCAATAGTTTTGAAAAGAGCAGAAACGAAAAACGTTTAGTAGCTTGATTTTATTCTTTTTTAGGTTCAATTGAAAGAAATATGGAAAAGAGTATAACATATAATTCAGAAAGAGCCGAGATATGAAAACATAAGTTAAATGTATCAAGAAAAAAAGCAACCTATTTAAGAAATAGATATTTTTGCAGACCGAAAACTGTTTCCCTTTATAGAGTTTTCCCTTTATCCTTTTCTCTAAATTATGACTCATAACACACATAACAGACTAGAAACATTAAGTATAGAATAATGATAATAACAACGAGTATGAAGAGCCAATTAATTTTATTAGGATGTTGCCTGGTATTGTTCAGCTGTGGACAAAGCGATAAAGGCAAAAACAACATTCCGGAATGTGCAGTAGCTGCTGTACAAACCACCGATGCAAATACTACCAGCAGTTATCCTGCTACAATCAAAGGTAAACAAGATGTAGAGATTCGCCCTAAAGTGGCGGGATTCATTACAAAACTCTATATTGATGAAGGTAACCTAGTTCGCAAAGGGCAACCATTGTTTTTAATCGACCCTCTCCAATATAAAGAGGCTGTTAACATTGCCGAAGCTAACGTCAAAGCAGCAAAAGCGTCTGTAGCAACACAGCAGCTTACAGTTAACAATAAAAGAGAGCTGCTTAAAAAGAATATCATCAGTGAATATGATATACAAATGGCTGAAAACCAACTTGAATCAACTCAGGCTACTTTAGCACAAGCTAAAGCAAATCTGATTAAAGCAAGACAAGATCTTTCTTACTGTACAGTAACAAGTCCATCTAACGGAGTTGCCGGAGCAATCCCATTCCGCGTAGGAAGCTTGGTCAACTCTTCATCTACGACTCCTCTGACAACGATTTCTGATATCTCACAAATGTATGTGTACTTCTCAATGACTGAAAAGCAGCTATTAGATCTCACACGTGAAGGAGGAAGCATGAAAGAAATGTTGGCAAAGATGCCCGCAGTTGAATTGCAACTCATTGACGGAAGCATTTATGAAAGCAAAGGTAAAGTAGAAACTATTAGTGGAGTGATCGATTCAAGCACAGGTTCGGTAAGCATGCGTGCAACTTTCCCTAACTCACGAAATATTTTACGTAGTGGTGGTACGGCCAAAGTTGTATTTCCTTATGAGCTTAAAAACATTATCATGGTCCCTCAGTCTGCGACGGTAGAAATTCAAGACAAGAAATTTGTATACGTTTTACAGCCTAACAATACAGTAAAAAACACAGAAATACAAATTTCGACTCTTGACGATGGGCAGCATTACTTTGTAACAAGTGGGCTCAAACCAGGCGATAAAATTGTAACTGAAAACGTGCAGAATTTGAAAGACGGAGATAAAATTAAGCCTATCACNCAAGCTCAAAAACAATCTGAATATCAAAAAGCACTAAAAGACCAAAAAGAAGGTAATCTTTCTACAGCTTTCAAATAAAAATCGGATAAAAATATGAAATTAGATAGATTTATTAACCGCCCGGTACTATCAACGGTTATCTCAATCGTAATAGTTATTCTAGGCGTCATAGGGCTAGCGACATTACCAGTCACTCAATATCCGGATATAGCCCCTCCTACAGTAACTGTTTCGGCTACTTATACGGGAGCTAATGCATCAACTGTATTAAATTCTGTGATTGCTCCATTGGAAAATCAAATCAATGGTGTAGAGAATATGATGTATATGCAATCATCTGCAGCTGATAATGGAACAGGTTCAATCAATATTTACTTTAAGCAAGGAACTAATCCTGATATGGCTGCAGTGAATGTGCAAAATCGCGTTTCCATGGCACAAGGACTGCTTCCTGCTGAGGTTACAAAAGTCGGTGTCACTACTGCAAAACGCCAAAATTCGATGCTACTTGTATTTTCTATTTATGACAAAGAAGATAAATACAAGATGGAATTCATTGAAAATTATGCTAAGATCAACTTGATCCCTGAAATACAACGTGTTAAGGGTGTAGGCGAAGCAAATGTATTCGGGCAGGATTATTCCATGCGAATATGGTTAAAACCCGAAGTTATGGCTCAATATAAACTTATTCCGGGTGACGTGACAACGGCTCTTGCCGAACAAAACGTAGAAGCAGCTCCAGGTCAATTTGGAGAGCAAGGAAACCAATCTTTCCAATATACGATCAGCTATAAAGGACGTTTGAAACAACCTCAGGAATTTGAAAACATTGTAATCAAAGCCCTTCCAAATGGGCAAGTTCTTCGGCTGAAAGACATTGCAAAAGTAGAAATGGGACGTTTGTCTTATGCTTGGAACAACAAAGTAAACGGACATAAATCAGTGACTTGTATCGTATACCAGATGGCTGGAACGAATGCAACACAGACAATTACTGATATAGAACAATTACTGAAGGAATCCCAAAAAACTTTACCGGCAGGTCTAGAAACCAGCATAGCAATGAACGCCAATGATTTCTTATTCGCCTCTATCCACGAAGTAATTAAGACTTTGCTTGAAGCTTTTTTACTTGTATTTATTGTTGTGTATATCTTTTTACAGGATCTTCGATCAACATTAATACCGGCGATCGCAATACCGGTAGCTTTAATTGGTACATTCTTTGTCCTGTCTATGATTGGATTCAGCATTAACCTTTTAACATTATGTGCCATGGTTTTGGCGATTGCGATTGTGGTGGACGATGCGATAGTGGTGGTAGAAGGAGTTCATGCCAAGCTTGATCAAGGATACAAATCGGCAAAACAAGCCTCCATAGATGCGATGAGTGAATTGGGAGGAGCCATTGTTTCGATTACTCTTGTAATGATGTCCGTATTTATACCGGTAAGCTTCATGGGAGGTACGGCAGGAACGTTCTATCGGCAATTTGGACTGACTATGGCAATTGCAATCGCTATATCCGCATTGAATGCATTAACTCTTAGCCCCGCATTATGTGCCATATTATTAAAGCCTCATGATGAACATGAAGAAAAAAAATCAACCTTTATCTCCCGTTTCCATACAGCATTCAATACTGCTTACGATGGTATTCTAAAGAGATATAAAAAACGTGTGTTATTCTTCATTCATAAAAAGTGGATCGCTTTCGGCTTAGTAGGCATTGCAATCATTCTGTTGATTATACTTATGAAAACGACCCCAACAGGTATGGTTCCCGGTGAAGATACCGGTGTAATTATGGGAGCAGTTACATTACCCCCAGGCACTTCACAAGAACGTGCTGCAGTTGTTTTAGCACGTGTAGATAGCCTCGTTGCCGCAGATCCAGCGGTATCTTCACGTACTTTGATTGCGGGATTCAGCTTCCTTGGCGGACAAGGGCCTTCATATGGCTCATTTATTATTAAGCTAAAGCCTTGGGAAGAACGTGCTATGATGCAGAACTCCACTATAGTGTTTGCATCTCTCTACATGCGCGCCCAAAAGATTATAAAAGAGGCACAAGTGCTCTTCTTTACACCTCCAATGATACCGGGGTATTCGGCTTCGAGTGATATCGAATTAAATATGCAGGATAAGACAGGTGGAGACATTAACAAATTCAACGATGTAGTAAAAGGCTATATTGCTGCATTGTCGTCACGTCCTGAAATAAAATCGGCGCAAACAACATTTAACCCGAAATTCCCTGAATATATGATTGATATTGATGCTGCTGCATGCTCTCTTTCTGTCCTGCCACTACCCGCACCGATAAGAATAAATCCGGCACAGTTGCATTCAATATTATAATAAATACCATCCCCTGCAGGTATTGAGAAAAATTCAACACAAGCATCTTTCCAAACGGGACCGTTATCTTCTCCAGCTAAAGCACGAATACTTGCTTCTTTTACTTTATATTGAAGCAATATGGCACTTTCAGTATGAGCGATTCTAAATTGCACCTTCGGGATATAAGAAAACTGGCTCCAATTAACAACATCAATCATCTGGAAAGGGATATTTTCTTTATCGAGTAATTTAGGAAGCTTATCTGGTGAAACAGAAGTTCCATTTATTTTTTTTACAATCAATTCTTTCATTCCATTTTTATAAAAATCTGTTGCTGATGAAGTATTCTCCCAAAATGAAAAAGACACAAGACACAGCACAAATGTGATTTTAGACTTTAGCTCAAAAATAGTTCTTACGAAGTACATCATTTATGGATTCGCTTTCTGAAAAGCCTTATTTTCTTCCTGAACCGAACGAATCGTTTCATTCAATTCACTTACGGGTAGATCAAGATTATACCAATCGGAATAGCAATCCGTAACATACCACTTGCCAGCTATCAATTCAAAAACAACTCTAAGAGATGCTTCTGACTCCTCATACCCCGCTTCAAACTCTTTATGTGTCGGTTCGTTTACCGTATATTTTGAAATATAGATGCCACCTTCTTCTTCAGTAATATTTCCTTCTGTAAGCGACTCTTTATCTAATAAAGGCCATTTCTCTTTGGTAAAAGAGAACGTTTTCTCAGTTTCTCCGTCGTCATCCAAAAGAGTAATTGGTGATTTCATCGGAAATTTCAAACGGGAATACTGAAAAGAAGCACTGGAAGTAAATTTCTTGAGGAAAGTTTGGAAATCCTCATCACCGGCAGCGTGACTAGTCATCGTAGCCAACACAAAAGCCGAAAATAGGCAAAACGCAAGACGGATTGCTTTCATCCTTTTTAAAAAATAAAAAGTTAATATGTCTGACAAAGATAATGTTTTTTTTATATTTCATATACTATGTCATTAGTATTTGCGTGGAACCTTCAAAATGATATATCTATTTTTGCTTCAAATACTCATAACCAAACCTACAACGCAGGCAATCTTTTTTATCGCAATATTCCTTTTGCAACTGCAACAAAGCTTGTGAGTCAGCAGCCGTATGAACTGATATTCCAGCCCCGCTCCATTGCCGGATAACATAATTATCTTCAGCTTTTAGTTCTTCAAGAAAGCGGGTTGCCCTTTCACATAAAAAATCGTTTGCCTTATGTAACCCATAAGTATATAAAAAAGGGATCACCGTATTGATCACAATTAAATTAAGCGCTTTTTCACCAATCTTCTTTTCCCGCCGAGGTGATTCTCTACTAAAAGTGAAATGTGTCTCCCAATAAGAAGATGTAGTACCTGCTAACAACTTCCTGACTTCCAAGAGGCTTTCTGCATCCATTACTTGAGAAAATAATGACTCCCTTACATTGTACAAATACGCCAATTGAGCCAACCTTATATGAGGGAAACTATCGGGACGTAAGCGAAGAAAACGCCAAACAGCTTTATTCATCGGTAAAGGTAATTCAAACTTGCATCGTAAATATTCATATTCCTTTTTCAAATTTTGATAATACAGATCGTATAGAGAGTCTTCCCCCTGCAGCAATCCTGCTTGCCCAAAGAAGAAGGCCTCAACTTGTAACAAGTTATCACGATGTTTATCCACTGCACGAAGTTGAAGACTACTTGCCCAAAGTTCAAAAGCGTCTCCATTTAATCCAAAACCAAAATTACGAGCCAAGGTAATGAAAAATACATCTTCCCAATTATTAGCACACTTATCCAACCTCCGAGCAATTAATGCTCTCTTTTGTTCCAATCGCTCCATTTGCAATGCAGACAACCACGAATGGATCATTAATTTTGAAAGAGATGGAAGAATAGAATAGCAAGGGGGAGAAAAGTCCATTCGATGCAACTCATCATAGTGCCGGCGAATAGTTTCCGGGCAAGAAAGTTCCATTTGGGGAATCATTTCACCATTTGTGCGGCAAACATCTACATCAATAACTTCCGCAACATGCAAAATAACGTTATCGTAAGCAGCATCTTTATCATGTCCGTGTCTATACCAATCGGACGTTTTTGTGTGTATCTCAACATTCCCAACCCACAGCATACCATCTATTTTCAACTTGGCATTGAAGAAGTCAGGACCGGCATTTGAATTAGGTAAACCTGGATCTATTACTTCGACCGGCTTGCCGGAAGTCGTCCGGAGCATTTTCAGGGGGAAGATTTCATGCTTCCACAAGTAATGCAGTAACTGTTCCATTGTTAACAAGAAGTAAATCTGTAAGCAAATGTAAGAAAAAGATTATCTTTGCGACTTATAAAACGCTGATAAAGTGATTTTAACCCAAAAGAAGATGAAAATAGCATTAATAGGTTATGGAAAAATGGGCAAAGAGATTGAACGAATCGCCCTCAATCGTGGACATGAAGTAGTCTGTATTATTGATATCAATAATCAGGAAGACTTTAACTCCGATGCATTCAAGAAAGCAGATGTTGCAATCGAGTTCACAAATCCGGAAGCAGCATACTCCAATTATATAAGAACATTCAACGCAGGTGTCAAAATTGTCTCAGGAAGTACCGGCTGGATGGATCAACATGGCAATGAAATTAGAGAACTTTGTTTAAAGGGAGGTAAGACACTATTCTGGTCTTCCAACTTCAGTCTAGGAGTAGGAATATTTTCTGCCATGAATAAATATCTAGCAAAAATAATGAATCAGTTTCCTGAGTATGAAGTTAGCATGACCGAAGTGCATCATATACACAAATTGGATGCTCCAAGTGGCACTGCCATAACTCTTGCAGAAGATATCATTGAAAATATCGATAGAAAATTACAATGGGGAAAAGGCACACTACAGGCACCGGACGGAAGCATTTCGGGTTCTACGGTGCATAGTAACGATACTCTTCCCATTAATTCCATTCGCGAAGGAGAAGTTCCGGGCATTCACAATATACGTTACGAATCGGAAGCAGATAGCATCACAATTATTCATGATGCAAAAAACCGTAAGGGCTTTGCCCTAGGTGCAGTCCTAGC
>JGI20225J14565_1000431_pt1 | contig 10168 bp, 9 predicted proteins | sample BioMet4_FD_14565 | JGI IMG/M metagenome (IMG submission 14565) | reverse complement strand
GCGCTGATGGTCCGGGGTGTGCTGTATACCGCCCTGACCCGGGCTAGAGAACTTTTGATTGTGGTGGGAGACGACTCCGCTGTCTCCGCCATGGCGGAAAACGACCGCCGTCAGCGGCGATATTCGGGTCTGAAGTGGCGGCTGTGCAACGGCGCTTGTGGTTAGCGGAAGACCGTATTTTTTGGTGCTGACATTTAAAACGCGGGGCCTTTCCCAGTGGGAAAGGCCCCGCGTTTTTTAGTCTTGATTTACCGCTGGCCCTTGTCGTATGGGATGCCCTCCGCCTTGGGTGCGCGGGACTTGCTGGACGTGAACGCCAGCACCACCAATGAGATGATGTAGGGCAGCATATTGTACACGCCGCTGGGAAGGTTCAGCGCCACCAGGAAGTCAAAGCCGGTATAGACGTTGCTCAGCGCCCGGAACAACCCAAACAGCAGCGCCGCAAGGGCAATGCGGGTGGGTCTCCACTGGCCGAAAATCATAACGGCCAGAGCCAGAAAACCGAAGCCGGCGGCGCCGGTCTCGAATTTCCATTCGCTGACGCCGGCGGTGATGTAAACGATACCGCCGAGACCTCCCAGCATACCGGAAATCAATACGCCCGCATAGCGCATTTTATAGACGTTGATGCCCACGCTGTCCGCCGCCTGAGGATGCTCGCCGCAGGCCATGAGCCGCAGGCCGAAGCGGGTCTTATACAGCACCACATAGGCCAAAACCAGCATGATCACCGCCATCAGCATGAACCAGTTGAACTCGAAGCTGCCGATGCGGACGATGAATGCCTTTTTGGCAGCTACGTACTGAATGGTAGAGGACACGTTGTCAGGGCTCTCGGCGGTGTTGATAGCCTTGACGATGACAGTGGCCGCCGCGGTTCCCAGCAGGTTCATCGCGGTGCCCACCAGAGTCTGGTCGGCCTTGAAGTTGATACAGGCCACCGCCAGCAGCAGGGAGTACAGCATCCCCACCAGAATGGCGCACAGCACCACCACCAGAATCATCTCCAGCGCCGGAGCGCCGGCGGGCAGATACTTCATGGCCAGCGCGCCGCCCATAGAGCCCATGACCATAATTCCTTCCAGCCCCAGATTGATGACGCCGGAGTGCTCAGAAAAGCAGCCGCCCAGAGCCACTAAAATCAGAACGGAGGCAAAGATCAGAGTGTACTGAATCAGAAGCAGCATTACTTCCGCCCCCCTTCTTCAGTCTTCGCGGCGCTGTCCGCAGCCAGTTTTTCCTTCTCCTTCAAGGACTCCCTTTCCTCTCTTCGGGCGATGCGGCTGTTCATGAAGTACTTGAAGAACAGCACAAAGCCGCACAGGTAGATGATGAGGGACGAAATCAGATCGGAGATCTGGGAACAGTACAAAGTCTTATCCACATAGGCGCCGCCGCTGGTGATGTGCTGGATAAAGTAGGAGGCGAAAACCGTGCCGATCGGGTTCAAGCCGCCCAGAAATGTAGCGGCAATGCCATTAAAGCCCATGTAGCCGCACAGCTCTTCCTGATAAACCGCGCAGTAGACGTTGTCGGAATTATAGTAGTCGGTGACTTTCCAGTTGGCGGGGTTATAATCGTACTTGTCGCCCAGAGCGGCGCCCAGAATATCGCCGGCGGCAACATCCAGAGCAACGAACTTCACTTCGGGATAGGTGGCGGCGGACTCAACAATGGTGCCGGCAAACGCATAGCCGGGCATCACGATGACGTTGTATCCGTCTGCCACAGCCTTGTCCACCATGGCCACGCGGTCGGCGGTGGAGTCTCCGGCGGGCTTATAGTATGTAAAATTGACGGTGTTGCTCTCACAGAACTGCTTGCAGGCCTCATAGGTGGTCTGGTTAAAGGACTGGTCGGTAATATCGCCGTAATCGGTGATCATTGCCACGCGGTAATCGGATGCTGCCGCAGCGCTTCCGGAAGCGGACGCAGAACTGCTGCCGGAGGCGGCAGCTGAACTGCTGCCGCTGCCGCCGCAGGCGGCCAGAGACGCGGTCATGACCAATGCCAGCGCCAGTGCAAGAAACTTCTTCATTGGAATCAAACCTTCTTTCAAAATTTTGGCTCGGGAAAAACAAAAGGTCGCCCTTCCCACGGCCATGGAAAATTATATCAATTCTTTGCGAGAATTTCAACTGAATTTAGAATAGTTTTCTGTTTTAACATATTTTTGTAAAATCGCCGGTCATTTTTTTGCCATTGCCACGGCGGTATCCAGTGCGATCTCCATCATCTGGGTAAAGCTGGTCTGCCGCGCCTCGGCGGGCAGGCCCTCGCCGGTGACGATGCTGTCGGACACGGTGCAGATGGTCAGCGCCCGCTTGCCCGCCTCCTGCGCGTTCCAATAAAGCGCCGCGGACTCCATCTCCACCGCCACCACGCCGTAGTCCGCCCATTTCATGTATCTGGCCGTGGCCATCGATCCGGTACTGTCCGCCGACCTCACCGTAGAGGGACAGACGCTGGATCAGGTGAAGCAGTTCGAGGCCAGCCAGGCCAAAAATGCCGCCTGATTGTTCTGAAGGAGACCGCCCCCGCGGCACCCGAGCCTGACATACCTGCATAAATGAAAACGTCCGGCATCCCAAAGGCGGGATGCCGGACGTTTTTGTGCGCTTCTTCTATTTTTCCGTCGCGGATAGCTCCACCAGCCGTCCGCTTTCGTCCATCTGGGCGGGGATAATGGTGTTGTCGGTACACTTGGCGATGTTGTCAATCCGCATTTTCGCCGGGTAGTCCGCGATCAGGCTCACCGCGATTCCGTGACGCTTCGCCCGACCGGTACGGCCGATACGGTGGACATAGTCCTGATTCTCATCGGGCACATCGCAGTTGAACACCACGTCCACATCGTCCACATCAATGCCCCGGGCCGCCACGTCGGTTGCCACGAACACCTGCAGCTGGCCCTTGCGGAATTTGTCCATCACCTGCTCCCGCTTCTTCTGGGGAATATCACCGTGGATACACTCGGCGTCCATACCCCGCATCTGCAAAAATTTGGCGATGCGCTCTGTGGACCCCTTTGTGTTGCAGAAGACCATGGCCCGGTCGTAGTTCCCGCCGTTCATAATTCCGGCGATGGCCTCCGCCTTGCCGTCGTAGCTGACCTCCAGTCGGTACTGAAGGATGTCTGGCTTGTTCTGCTCGTCCGCCCGGACGGTGATCTCCTCCGCGTCCCGCTGATACACCCAGGCAATGTCCAACACCTCCCGGGAGATCGTGGCAGAGAACATGGCCCAGGTTCTTCCGCTGGTTCATCCGGTCCAGCAGACGGGTCACATCATGGATGAAGCCCATGTCCAGCATCCGGTCCGCCTCATCCAGCACCACGGTCTGGGCGGTGTCCACCCGAACTGTGCGGCGCTTCATGTGGTCCGCCAGGCGGCCCGGCGTGGCGACGACAATCTGGGGCTTCCTCTTCAGAATGTCAATCTGCTTGCCGATGGGCTGTCCACCGTAAAGGCACACCATCCGCACACCCGGACGGAACTCCGCGATGTCCCTCAGCTCGTCGGTGATCTGGATGGCCAGCTCCCGGGTGGGCGCCAGAATGACCGCCTGAACGGTCTCGTCCTCCGGGGCAATGTGTTCCACGATGGGAATGCCGTATGCAAATGTCTTACCGGTGCCGGTGGGAGCCTTTGCGATCACGTCCTTCCACGCCAACATGGGAGGAATACACCCGGCCTGCACCGGGGTGGATAGTTCGATATTGCGTTTTTCAATGGCGCGCATGATCTCCGGTGACAGTCCAAGACTCTCGAACCGGACGCCTTGTGTCAATTCCATAAGCTGTTTCTTCCCTTTTCCGATTTGGTTTTTCAGCGTCTCCGAGCCTGACCGGGACGCGGTTCTTCATATTTGTTACAAATCTCTGTTATTATATCCGCTTTGGCGGAATTTGTAAAGTCTGGTGCCTAAAAGTCTGTTTTGAACAAAGTATTTAAAAAAATGAAGCGCAGTCTCATTTCTAAGACTGCACCTCGAATTATAATTTGTGTTGTCTTTATCCGCTCGTAAAACAGAAATGTATAAGAGCTAAGTGTCAAAATGCTTTTCTTACCTGTGCGCATCTGTTTCCGCTGCTTCTCTGGTCTGCGGGAAACCAAATAGCCAAAGCAGCCCGCCAACCAAGGCATAGACAGCGGGGAGTTGAATGCTGACCATCCCAATAAAAGAAACAATTTCCTGATATACGGGAACATATGGGAAACTCATATGAGTGCTGTCAGCGGTAACAGATTTAATCAACACAACCACCGACCATATCGCATAAGGCAGCTCCAAGACAAAACAGAGCAAAAGAATGATTAGGATGGCCTGCCTCGCTTTTTTCGTCCATGGTTGATTCAAACCTTTTGACTGTATTACGATGCTAATTCCCTGCATTATCCACCACCCAAGCATAAGCATCAAAATCGGATCATAGAACATGCTCATAAGGAAAGACGGAGTTGTTATGTATTTTTCTGCTTGCAAGGAAAGGCACAGAGGATGCAGAATAATTGCTCCAACCACCATCATCAGGAGAACGGCAGAAGAAACCATCATCCTTCGGAACGCTGTTTTCCTGCTTTCAGGAACAGGAATCCCATAAAAGACAGCGTTTGCATCTACGTTCAATACATCTGCAATCCTCATAATCATATTCATATCGGGTCTTGTTTTGCCGTGTTCATAATTCGATACGGTCTGCCGCGTCACAAACAGTTTAGCAGCCAATTCCTCTTGGGTCAGTTTATTTTGTTCCCGCAAATTGCAAATGTTCTTTCCAATATCACGCATGATATCGTGGAAGACCTCTTTGATGAGGTCCAGTCCCTTGTGGGACACCAGCCGGCTCACCACCGCAAGAATTGGCGTGTCCGGCTCCTGGCGCAGTTCCATCATCCGCTGCAGCTCCGCCTTGTCCTTCACCTTCCCGCTCAAGTCTCCGGCAGTGTAGTTCGCCGCGATCAGAGCGTCCGTCTGCGGGTTGTAACGCTCCATGTCGATGCCGTTGAGCACACCGGAAAGCTTGTAGCCGCACTGGCGCATGACGCTCTCCATCCCGTGGGCAAAGAAAGCGTATTTCAGCTCCTCGGCGTAGGACGGGGACACGGCGGTGACGGCGTCGGCGCAGAGAATGGCGGCCTTCAGCAGATTCACGTCGCCGTCCATGATAATGGTCCCGTCGTCCACCCAGCCGTGGTCCAACCCGAACAGGTCGCCCATGACCTCCGGCCCATACCGGCCCTGATACTCGATATTGTGGATGGTCATCACCGTCCGGATGGAGCGGAAGCGCTCCTCCCTCACACCGTCGTCCTTCAAATAGATGGGAATGAGCGCGGTCTGCCAGTCGTTGCAGTGAATCACATCCGGCCAGAAGGCCATGTGGGGCAGCATCCGCACCACGGCCCGGGAGAAAAAGCCGAACCGCTCCCCGTCGTCCACATAGCCGTAAAGGTTCCGGCGGTTGAAATACTGCTCATTGTCCAGGAAATAATACGTCACCCCGTCCCGGAGAAGGCGGAACAGCCCACAGTAGCAGCGCCGCCACGCCAGATTCACATAGTCGTAGCACAGGTACTCCAGCTCCTGACCGAACTGCTCCCGTACCCGCTGGTACAGCGGCAGTACCACGGCCATCTGGACGCCCTCCGCCGCGATGGCGGCGGGAAGGGAGCCGGACACATCAGCCAGTCCCCCCGTTTTGCAGAAGGGCACGGCCTCGCTGGCCGCATATAAAATTTTCATGGCAGTTTCCCCTTTCCGTTCTCATTTTACCCGGTCCGAAGAGGCGGACCGCCCGGGCTGCCTTACACGCAGGCCCCCTTGCTCAGCACCAGCGGGTAGGATGAGTGGCCGATCAGCGTCCGATCCGCCAGCACCTCTACCTGCTTATCCGCAATGATATGCGCCAGATCCGCGTTGCGGCGGATCACGGTGTCCGGAAACAGCACGCAGTTGCGCACCCGCGCACCCTCTTCCACCACCACGCCGGGAAAGAGAATGGAGTTTTCCACAACCCCCTCCACATTGCAGCCGTCTCCCACCAGAGAGTTGACGCAGTGACCCGTCGGGCCCGCATAGCTGGAGGATTTGTCGGCATTTTTCGCCCGGATAGGCCGTTCGGGGGTGAACAGGTCCGCCCGGATGGCGGGGTCCAGCAGCTGCATACTCCGGTCATAATACTCCTGCACGGAGCGAATCTGGGCGGCGAAACCAGTCCATATGAAGGAACGGATATTCAGTTCCCCCACCTTGGCCTGAAGTATATCGTGCCTCCAGCTGTACTGATCGCGGCTGATGCACTCGTCTACCAAATTCTTCAAAAGCCGGGTGGAGATGATATAGACCTCTAGCCCCCGATAACCCCGGGGCGTGTGCATATGATAAAGAACCTCGCGCACCCGCCCCTCTCCGTCGGGTTCAAAATAGGTGCCGTTGTCCACGGCGAAGCTGTCGTTTCCGCACACGGCGGTGATGTCCGCACCGGAGCGGAGATGTTTTTCCAGAATCTCGGACAGGGGCAGGTTCACCACAAGGTCGCCGTCCATCAGCGCCACATAGTTCTGACGGATGGTGTCCAGATAGCTGCGGACCCCTGAAAGCGCCTCCATCTTTCCCCGGAACTCCCCGGTTCCGCCGCGCTGCCGCTCATAGGCGAAGGGAGGCAGCAGCTTCAGCCCTCCGCGCTTTCGGCTCAGGTCCCAGTTCTTGCCGCTGCCCAAATGGTCGATCAGGCTCTGATACCGCCCGTGCAACACGATGCCCACGTCGGTGACCCCGGCGTTCACCAGATTGGAAAGGCCGAAATCAATGGCCCTATACCGCCCTCCAAAGGGCATGGAAGCTGCGGAACGGGTATCCGCCAGCTCTCTCAGGTCATTTCGCTTCTCATAGCAGAAGATGATGCCGTGCAGTCCATTCATCTTGCCACCTCCTCGCCGTTTTTACTCAGCATGGTCTTGGGCGGGACGGCGGTCCCCGCCTCCAGCGCGCAGCCCGGGGCCAGCACTGTAAGGCCCCAAGCCAGCGGGTCCACGCCCTCTGGCGACGCGCCTACCCGGCAGTTTTCTCGGATCAGGGCATCCTGCCCGATGATGGCGTATTCCACCGTGGCTCCCGCTTTCACGGTAACGCCGGGCATCAGCACGGAATAGCTGACTCTGGCGCCCTCCTCCACATTGACTCCGGCGGAGAGGACGGAATTTTCAACGGTCCCCTCCAGATCGTCGCCGCGGTTAAAGGCACTGTGGCTCACCTGCGCGTGCCTGCCCAGATAGGCCGTGGGTATGGAGACGGATTTGGCATAGATGGGCCAGGACTCGTCCAGCAGGTCCAGCCCGGATTCCGGGGACAGCATATCCATGTTGGCGTCCCACAGGGACTCCAGCGTCCCCACGTCCTTCCAATAGCCCTCAAAGCGATAGGCCGCCATCTTTTCCCCTCTGCCCAGCATGGCGGGAATGACGTTTTTTCCAAAGTCGTTCTCCGATTCAAGGTCCGCCTCGTCCGCCTCGAGATAGGCCCGCAGGGTCTTCCACGTGAATACGTAAATCCCCATGGAGGCTAAATTGCTTTTGGGCTGTTTTGGCTTTTCCTCGAACTCCTCCACCATGTCGTGTTCGTCCACATTCATGATGCCGAAGCGGGATGCCTCGGCCCAGGGGACTTCCATGACAGAGATCGTGCAGGCGGCGCCGGACTCCTTGTGCCGCTTCACCATCCGGGAGTAATCCATCTTATAAATATGATCGCCGGAGAGAATCACCACATATTCCGGGTCGTACCGGTCCACAAACGCGATGTTCTGAAAGATGGCGTTGGCCGTGCCCTTGTACCAGGTTCCGCCCGCGGCGGATTGATAGGGCGGCAGAATGTGGACGCCGCCGGTGCTGCTGTCCAGATCCCAGGTCTGTCCGTTGTCCACATACGCGTTCAGCTCCAGCGGGCGATACTGGGTCAGCACACCCACGGTATCGATGCCGGAGTTAGCGCAGTTGGACAGAGGGAAATCGATGATGCGGTACTTTCCGCCAAAGGGGACTGCGGGCTTTGCCATCTCGCCGGTCAGCACGTACAGCCGGCTGCCCTGGCCGCCGGCCAGCAGCATGGCGATGCATTCTTTTTTCATGCCTCTGCCTCCTTATTTTACGGGCTTCGCCGCCGGTTTTTTCGCGGCTTTCTTCCCTGTTTCTCTCTCTTTTTTCGCCGTCGGACTCGCTTTGGAGGATCTTGGAGCTCTTGCCGGTTTTTCTGCCGTGGGCCTCGGTACCTCTGCCGGCGCGGGCTTTTCGCCTTTTGCCGCCGCCTTTTTCGCCGGAGACTTTTCCTCGCTCCGGAGAAACACGCCGCCAAACGGCGGAATGCGCAGGGATACCGAGCAGTCCCGCCCATGCACATCCGTCCCGACACCGACGATGAGAAATTCAGCGAATTTCTGGAGGGCTGGCGCGTTCAGGAGCTGGTGCGCAAATACTCCGACTACATTCGCTTCCCCATCCGCATGGAGGTCAGCAAGACCCGCAAAAAGGAAGGCTCCCCCGAGGGCAACCCGGAATACGAGACTTACAGCGAGGTGGAGACGCTGAATTCCATGATCCCCATCTGGCAGCGGCAGAAGTCCAAGGTGAAAAAAGAGGAGTACGATAAATTTTATCGGGACAAGTTCAGCGATTATGCGGAGCCCCAGCGGGTCATTGCGGTGTCCGCCGAGGGTTCGGTAACCTATAAGGCCCTGCTGTTCATTCCCTCCCAGCAGCCCTTTAATTACTATTCCAAGGACTTTGAGGCAGGCCTGCAGCTCTATTCCAACGGCGTGCTCATCATGGGCGCCTATTTTATCTGGTACTTCCACTATATGCCGGTGGGCAACGACGCAGTTCCGGAGCTGCTGCCCACGCCGGAACAGCGGAAAGGCACCTATGAGCGCATTCGTCATTTCAGAGCTTCCAAGCCCCTGTTTGCAATGGACTTCCAGAACGACGCCGAATATGTGGGCGGCTGTATTGCCGGCGGCCACCGGTATCTCCATATCAACGCCAACGGAGACGTCGATCCCTGCGTCTTCATCCACTACTCCGATTCCAACATCCGGGAAAAGAGCCTGCTGGATGCGCTCCGGTCGCCTATGATGATGGCTTATCACAGAGGACAGCCTTTCAACAAAAACATGCTTCGTCCCTGTCCTATGCTGGAAAATCCGCAGCGGCTCAGAGAAATGGTCGCAAATGCGGGGGCCCATTCCACCGATCTCCAGTCCCCGGAGTCCGCGGAGCATCTGTGCGCAAAATGCGACCGGTACGCTGAAAATTGGGCGCCCGTTGCCGAAAAGCTTTGGGAAGAAACCCTCGCGGCCAAAGCAAACAAGGCTTAAGGCATTTGACTGAGAAAACCAACAGGAATGCGGCGCAGGTATGCCTGCGCCGCATTCCTGCTCTACCCGCTCAATGGTCAGATGCCGAAGGACTCGGGTCAATTTCGGCCGCAGGTTCCGAAAATTCCTTTTGAGCTTTCAGGCGTTCTTTTCTGCCGGCTTCCGCAAAGAAATCGCAAATCTTTTCCGCAAAATCAAGGAGGTCATTTGTCATTCCCTGGTCCAGCCAGTCCAAAACAGTCCCTGTCAGCATGCACTTGTAAAACCAGAGCAAAGCATCCCTGTCTTCGGTGGAAACAGTAGCTTCTCCCGCCGCATACTCCACATAGGCTTTGACAATATGACGGTTGATTTCATCCAAATAGTGCATAAACGCTTCGCGGTGAACAGAGCGATAGATGTGGAGGATGGCGCCCTTGCGTTTGATGCACCCCTGGATAAGAGGTATAATACAGCTGGCAGGCGAACCAAACTTATAATGCTGCTGTATTATTTCATCCGCCCAGTCTTGAATCGTGTACTCCGTCAGTGATGGAATATCCTCAAAGTGATAATAAAATGTGTTACGATTCACCTGGCAGCGATCCACTATGTCCTTTACGGTAATTCTGTTATACGGCTTTTCCTCTAAAATCTGCCAAAAAGCGTCGCTGATATCTTTTTCTGTTCGATTCATAATGCACCTCGTGCAGCTTCATGATCATCAGACTGCTCCTGCTGCTTATCTGACGGTATCGTTCCATCTGTTCTTCAAACGCCGTCCGGTTCTTCAGGCCTGTCAAAATATCGGTATAA
>JGI20225J14565_1000430_pt1 | contig 10184 bp, 10 predicted proteins | sample BioMet4_FD_14565 | JGI IMG/M metagenome (IMG submission 14565) | reverse complement strand
TTGGACATTAACAGTTTGACACTCCGTTTATCAATTCAAATGCATAAGTCCTATCCCAATTATAGAACCAAATTTAATTTTAAGACACGCTCTTAGAATCCTGTTGTGCCCTTTTTCAGAGAGTTAGAATAAGGATAACAAAAAGTGCCAGGATAAAAAGGGCTTTCCAGTCACTTTTCTGCATGGAAAGCTCATATATTGAGGTCCTTCGGCTTCCCTGATAGCCTCTGCTCTCCATCGCGAGGGCCAGTTCTTCAGCATCTCTGATTACACCTCTTAGCAGGGGAATTGCAAGAGCAGGAATTGAGCGTAGAGGATTTTTTACGAAATCCATTCCTCTTGCCGCCTGAGCTGCTTTTGTTCGCTCTACCCTCTCAAATAGAAGAGGAAGAAACGCTATAGAGATGTTCATCATCGTAGCAAGCTCAAAAGAGCTGATTCCCAGCCAGCGCAATGGCAAAGGCCTTAGCATCCTTTCTATGCCGCAGGTAATTGCTGATGGGTCGGTACTGGCTGTCAGGAGGGCGGCAAAAAGCAAAAGTAGTATAAATCGGGCAGCAAGTTTGAGCCCTTTTTCCAGTCCTTCCAGACTTGGCTGCAGAATCCAATACGAAGCAAGGAGTCTTCCGTCCGTAAAAAATAACTGCGTGAGAAAGATAAAAAATATAAACAGCATCATAGGCCTTACTGCTCTGAAAAACACTTTCATTGGCAGTCCTGAAAGTAAAGCAAGGGCAAAGAAAAAAGCGAAAAGAGCCCCTATTCCTGCAAAATTCTCAATCCTGAATGCCAGAATTCCGAGCAGCATTACGGCTGCAACTTTTGTCCTGGGGTCAAGCCTGTGGAGAATGGAAGTCCCTGGTACGTAACTGAACACAGGTTCCTGCATATTCCCTCGCATTTGGTTTTGTAAAAAAATTTATGAGTTTTTGGAGCTTCCTGTCTTAGTTCCTTTCCGTTTTAATTCCCTTCCGTTTTAACTCTCACTATTTTCGTTTCCAAGAATTGATTTTAGTCTCATAATCTCTTCAAGAGCGCCTTCAACCGTGAAGACTGCAGTGTCTACTGGCAATCCTCTTGCTCTAAGTTCTTTCATCATGGAAGCTATAGGCGGAAGAGGCTCGAATCCTTTTTCGAGGTAGCTTTCCCGGCTCCCCTGAAAAATTATTCTTCCTTCCCTTATGAGCACTATTCTTTCCAGCAAGGGGAAGAACCCCTTAAGATTATGGGTTACAGTTATGACCGCAGTACCCTTTTCTTTTATTCTTTTAAGTGTCTCAAGAATGTCCTTTTTTCCGGCCGGGTCAAGCCCTGTTATTGGCTCGTCCAGTACAAGATAGTCCGGCCTGAGGGCAAGGGCGCTTGCAAGGGCAACTCTTTGCATTTCTCCTCCACTCAGGCTGAAAGGGTCTCGAGAAAGCTCACTCTGGTCAAGAGCAACAGCTTCAATTGCCTCATATACCCTTTCTTCGGTTTCTTTTTTCGAATACCCAAAGTTAAGGGGCCCAAAAGCTATTTCCTCATATACGGTCTTACAAAAGAGCTGGTCAGCAGCCTGCTGAAAAACCATTCCTATCCTACGTTTTGTCTCTCTTAAAGAAGGATCAAGTACGTCCACGCGAACGGTTCCGGTTTCCGGCTTCAAAATCCCGTTGAAAAGTTTTGTTAGAGTAGATTTCCCTGCGCCTTTTTCTCCCAGTATTCCCACAAACTCTCCTTTCTCTATCCGCAGGTTGATATCTCTCAATGCGAGAGTTTCGAGAGGAGTCTTTCTGGAGTAGGAAAAACTTACGTTTTCAAGAATAATCGGCATATTTCCTCTGCAAAGATATGGGGAGAAGAGGTTTTTTCCCAGGGAATTACTATTCCATGCATTTTCAGGTTCTCGGCCAGTTCAATCAGGGAAGGCAGGGCAAGTCCAAGGGTCTTGAGGGAAACATCGGAAAAAATGCTTTTCGGCTCGCCTTCAAGCCTTATTTTCCCTTTTTCCATGACAATGATTCTGTCTGCGTCATGAAGTTCTTCGAGATTGTGAGTGATATATACAATGGTTTTTCCTTTCCTGTGCAGTTTTTTTATGGTTTCGAGGACAGTTATTCCGGACTCAGGGTCAAGCATGGAAGTTACCTCATCAAAGATAAGGCATTCAGGCCCCATTGCAAGAATTCCTGCCAGAGCTACACACTGCCCCTGTCCTCCACTCAGGGTTTTCGGAGAACGGTGTCTGTACTTCTCAAGCCCGGTTTCGGCAAGCGCCATATCAACACACTTTCTGATTTCCACAGGGGGGAGGCAAAGATTCTCTGGGCCGAAAGCCAGATCTTCTTCGACTGTCCTGCCCACAAATTGGGTTTCAGGGTTCTGGAATACTACACCTACGAGTTTCCGGATTCCTGGAAGTTTTGAAGGGTCACGGGTATCAATTCCTTTGATCATTACCCTGCCAGCCTGTGGTTTCAGGAGTCCGCTTAGTTGAAGGGCAAGTGTGGATTTTCCACTGCCGTTTTTTCCTATTATCCCTATGAATTCCCCTTTTTTTATAACCAGATTTATATTCTCAAGCGCAGGGGTACCATCAGGATAACTGTAACTCACTTTTTCAAGCCTGATCATGTCTACTCTAAATTTTCATTATATCGTTTCAAATTTATTAAAAATTATTATAATTTTTATTGAAAATTTGAGTTTCGCCTTTATTTTCTGCTTATCTATAAAAAATTAAAAGAAAGTAGCTTTAGAGCTTGTAATTTGAAGCAATATATGCGGCAACTCCGGTTTTTATGATTTCTCCAGGCAGAAAAGGAATGACACCAAGAGCAAGGGCTGTTCCAGGTCCAATGTCAGCTACGAACATCAATTGAATAAATCCGCATGCATAGAGAATCAAGACTCCTGCACTCATATTAAGGGCATTGATAAAGAGACCGGATTTATCAGCCTTTTCAGCCTTCTCGGAAAGCTTTCCTATAACATACGCCGCCAGAATAAAGCCAGTTATGTACCCGCCTGTGGGCCCAAGAAGCACTCCTATTCCAGAACTGCCTCCTGAAAACACAGGAAGTCCTGCTATGCCGAGAAGGGTATAAACTATCATGCTCAAGCCTCCCCATTTGCTTTTCAACATGCTTCCTGCAAGCAGGACAAAGAATACCTGCAGTGTAACAGGGACAGGAGAGAAAGGTATAGGAATCTGTATATAAGCCCCTACGGCGGCCAGGGCTGCAAAAAGAGATGCGAAAACCATCATCCTTAGTTCAGGAGTCCGGTTGAAATAAGGATCTTTGTTTTTCATGTACACATTTTTTCCTCTTATCAATTTTACTCAGTTTTTCTCATTTTTTCGCCTTTTTTAAGCCTGTCAAAGCTTTTTACATCTCTGAATTGGCAGGCAGGAAAATTCAGTGCAAATTTGAAGCTGTAATATGTAATATAGAAACATAGAAACTGAAGCCTCGAGTAACCTTGTCAGCTTTATAATGATAACTTCATAAAGGTTAATTCCAGTCCTGAAGGCTATATAGCAGCTGAAAATCGGAGATATTGTTAACCGATTTGAGGTTAAAGGTTTACATTGGATTTAAAACTTTCCTGAAGTCGCAGTTCGTGTTTTCCAGGCCATACATTTCCCCCATCCGGAGCGATAATTAAATATACATCTTATACCGGTATTATGGATCACCTGAAATGCAAATTCAGCAGGTAGTTGAAAGATTGTATTTTCGGGAAGTTTTTCATGGGCGCGTGGCCTAGCCAGGATATGGCGGCAGCCTCCTAAGCTGTAAATCGGGGGTTCAAATCCCTTCGCGCCCGCTAATTTCCTTGCTAATTTCCTTTAATTTATATTTATCTTAACCCTTATTCCTTTAACCTGTTTTTTCAGTTATCTTAAGAAATAATAGTCTATTTTCGAACTCCAGGACTTTCAACTCTAAGGCGCTATGGACATTCTGCCTGTTCAGAAGAACCGGATATTTCTGAACTACTACCTGTGTAAATATTCGTGTAAACAATGGAAAATTTATTATCTGGAAAGTAAGTATTCCATAGCAGTATAACAATACATTTTTATTGATCATAGCTCAGTGCATTCTATTTTATTCGAAAAGAAAAATGCTAACCCAGAGGAAACACGAATTGATCAGGAAAGCCAGAGTAAATGACGTAGTTGTAATGAAACAAATCATCAATACTTATTCGAAGGAAGAGCTAATGCTCGCCCGTTCGCTGAGTGAGATGTACGAGAACATCAGGGATTATTACGTCTGCGAGATTGATGGAGAAGTTGTGGGCTGCTGTGCCCTGCATGTAGTGTGGGAAGACCTCGCAGAGATACTTGCCCTTGCCGTGAACCCCGTATGTGCAAGAAAGGGAATAGGTACAAAGCTTGTCTCGGCCTGCCTTGAGGACGCTAAAAACCTTGGTATGAAAGAAGTTTTCGCACTTACTTATGTGCCTGGCTTTTTCGAGACATTGGACTTTAAGGTTGTGGACAAGAATACTCTTCCCAGAAAGATCTGGTCCGGTTGTTTGAGATGCCCTAAGTTTCCGGATTGTAACGAAGTTGCTGTTCTAAAGTCGATTAATCCCTGAATCGCTTCAGATATCCTTCTTTGGAATCCTTATTTTCTATTTTTTCGAGTTTAAGACTTTAAACTCGAAACTACAGGATTTCGATTTGCAGGATTTAAAATAAATATAAATAGCCAAAGATCAAAAATTATTTATTCAGGCAGTTACGTTTTTAGGTTATCCTAATTATTAGATCTGGAGTCAGGCATATGCCGGCAGGATGATGTAATGCATATAGATCGATTTGAAGAATATCTTGAAACTATTCTCTACCTCATTAGAAAAAATCAGAGCCCTGCAAAGACCAAACAGATCTCTGAAGAACTCAACGTATCTCCGCCAAGCGTGACGGAAATGATAAAAAAGTTACATTCTTCGGGACTTGTAGAGTATACGCCTTATCAGGGAGTTGAATTGACAAAAAAAGGAACTGATCAGGCTATAAAGATCAAAAGGAAACACCAGGTACTTGAAACTTTCCTGGTTGATGTCCTTGATTTCGATAGGAAGGAAGCCCATAAAGAAGCCTGTGAACTTGAGCATGCAGTCTCGGATGCCGTACTTGAAAAGATCTACGAATTTCTGGGATGCCCCGAGTATTGCCCTGACGGTAACCCTATCAATATTGATAAAAATAATATCGTGCAAGAGGAAAAATTTGTCCCGCTTGATGAGATGGAAGAAGGAAGTTCAGGCAGAGTTGCCAGGGTGACCCTTCCAAGAGAGACGAAAGAACGCCTGATCTCCCTTGGCATTCTTACGGGAGAAGATATCAAAGTCAGGCGAAAGCAAAAACAGGGCTGTATCTCGGTTATAGCAGTAGGGTCGGAAATTGCTCTAGGAAGGGATATTGCAAAGAAAATTTTCATAGCTCCGAAGGGCAGAAACGCGTAAAAAACACAGAGAAGGCATATAACTGGCATGGAGTAAAATAACCGGAGATATGATAGGAATTTCCAGCTCATGCTGCGCTTCCGAAAGCGAAAGTCAGAGCAAAAGCCCCTATGATTTGACAATAGCTTTCATAGGCAACCCAAGCGTTGGAAAAAGCGTTTTTTTCAGCAGGCTTACAGGGGTAGGAGTTGAAGTATCAAATTATCCTGGCACGACAGTTGCACTTAAAAAAGGAATTGTAAAAGCCCGGGGAAAAACTATTGAAATAGTTGATCTGCCAGGAATTTATTCCCTTGGGGTCACAAACGAAGATGAGAAAGTAACCAAGCAATTTTTGATTGAGGACCGGCCGGATATTGTTATCAATGTCGTTGACGCGAGCAGGCTTGAAAGGAATCTTTACCTGACCCTGCAGCTTCTTGAACTCGATATCCCTATGGTTGTTGCGTTAAATCAGGTAGATCTGGCTGCAGACCTCGGGATTCTCGTTGATACAGACGAAATCTCCGAACTGCTTGGCCTGCCTGTAGTACCAACGGTTGCGACCTGGGGGGTAGGGCTCGATGAGGTAATGCTTGTAGCCCTTGACGAACAGAATAAGTCGCAGGAGCACCACCAGGTAAAATATAGCCAGTGGATCCAGCAGGCTCTTTCTAGCCTTGATTATACCTTTCCCAATATACCTCCAATCGTAAAAATGGCAGCTCTGCTAAACGATGCCGAGTTTGTAGAACTCTGCTGTATGCCTCCGGAGGCTAATGCCTTGCTCTCTACTGCCAGGAGGTTAAGGCAGAACCTGGAGATAGAACAGGGGATTTCGGTACCTGATACTGTTGCAAGAGATCTCTATGGGGAAGCAGGATATATTGTGGACAGCGTGGTTTCAAGGTTTGAACCTAAAAAAAGTATAAAGGAAAGGATAGATGCCATCCTTACTTCCCCGAATTTCGGAATTGCAGTGCTCATATCTGCCCTGCTCATTACTTTCCTTCTTGTTTTCCGGGTAGGAGGCTTCCTTGAGACCTGGATTGTGAATGAGATCTTTGAGCCCCATGTGATTCTTCCTGCCGAAGCCGCAACTTCTGGCATGCCACCTGTCCTGAAAAACCTGATTGTCTATTCTCTTCGGGGAGTAGAGGCCGGGTTTGCAATCGCAATTCCGTATATTGCAGTCTTTTATGCCATTCTTTCAATATTCGAGGATTCAGGTTATCTTACCAGGGCAGCTTTTCTGCTTGACAATCTTACCCATAAGCTTGGGCTTCACGGAAGAGCAGTGATTCCGCTGGTTCTTGGCTTTGGCTGCAACGTCCCTGCAATTATGGCAGTGCATTCCCTTGGCACACGGCGGGAAAAGAGGATAGCTTCCCTTCTTATAGCTCTAATTCCCTGCTCTGCGCGGACTGTCATTATCCTTGGACTTGTTGGAACATTTGTAGGTTTCTGGCCTGCGGTTTCAATTTATATTCTGGAGATTATCATTATTACCGGCATGGGCTTAATTCTGGGAAAAAGTCTGCCAGGCCAGAGAAGTGGCTTCATCATGGAAATGACACCTCTCAGAAAACCGGAGTTGAAATCTACCCTCAAAAAGACGTGGATGAAAAGCCGAGAATTTCTATATATAGCTTTTCCGCTTCTGCTCGTTGGAAGTGCTTTTCTGGGGGTTGCCGATGCTCTGGGCCTTCTTTCAATCTTCCAGGACTTTGTAGAGCCTATATCCGTGGGCCTGCTGGGCCTTCCGGCATTTGCGGCAACGGCCCTGGTATTTGGGATTCTCCGAAAGGAAATGGCGCTTCAGATCCTTGCCGTACTTGCAGGTACGGCCAATTTTGCAGCTGTAATGACACCTGTCCAGATGTACCAATTTGCTGTAATTACGACCATCTATATGCCGTGTGTAGCAACGATTGCAGTACTGAAGCACGAACTTGGAACAAAGGATACGGCTTTGATAGTTATTTTCACCATACTGCTGGCTCTTGGAGTGGGTATCTTGATCAGGATTTTCGGGCCTTCTTTCCTTTGATTTCTTTTTCCCGTTTTTATACTCTGTTGCAGATTTTCTTGCCCCAGTTTTCCTCAAAAGTAACTATCTTTCTCTACAGTCTACGTGGTTTATTTTATGAAAGGCAAGTTTCTCGAATCGGGCATAACATTTATATATTGATAAGTTTGTTTTCCTCTTTTCAAAATATTCTGCCTTTACCGCAAATTATTAATATTCGATACATAGTGTTATTCCCGATGACCCGAATCACCACTCACTTACACAAAAACGTGTTGAGTGTTATTATGGATATAATTGAAATGGATCATTTCCGCGAGCCTGAACTTGATGAGGTTCAATTTTTCCTTGAAAGCACCGGAACTCACGGCTCCGTTGTTAATGAAACTGCTGCGGAAATGGACTGTACCTCCTCCAAAATCCAATCAAGAGAGAATGTACTGGTCGATTTTGAGAGCTCCTTTTCATCCATGAACTAACACTTCCCCCAAAAAGTTATTACCCTTTCATGAAATCCAACTCTTTAACTCCTTGTATTTTAAAGTTAAGCTTGGGTTTCATTCCTCTATTTTGTAGTATTATGAACCTTTTTCTCTCTGGGCTTCCCTGTGAATCTACCGGGATTTGAACATCATTCTTGCTCGACTTGTTCAGGGATGAAAGACTTGCGCAGGTATATCCTATTTGTTGCTTTTTAATCACTGATATCGAAAAATATTTATCCAAATTTTCATTCAAGTTGTTTCTCTTTGTTTCCTAATCCTTTTTGTTTCCTAATCCTTTTTTGTTTCCTAATCCTTTTTTGTTTCCTAATCCTTTTTTGTTTCCTAATCCTTTTTTGTTTCCTAATCCTTTTTTGTTTCCTAATTTTCATTTCTGGAAACTTTTTATCTCAGATTTCCTGCATATCCAGCCCGATTTACTGAGTATTTCGACAAAGATTAAATAAAAAGATTTTTGTTCCTCTTTATTAAGAGTTATATAAGGCCAGAAAAACTATCGATTACCATATATATTTAAAGAAAGATTACATGTACTTTGTACATATTATTTAAATTCCTATGATCTAATCAATATAATTATTATTGTGCTGGCTGCCTTTTCACCAGAAAATTCCAGGCTGTCAGGAAATCGGAACCCGAACTTATCATAAGAGGTACTTTTATGAGAACTGGACAGAGGGACGTGCATAATACACCGCTTAAAAGGCGACTATCGATAACCTATGAGGAGCTAGAGACTCTCAAAAAATCGATTAAGGTTTCGGTTCTCAATGAACTGCGGGCCGAAATGGAAAATGTTTCCGATCAGGACTCCATCAAGGATCTTGTCCTCTCCGAAATCAGGACAGAGCTTATGGGAATCCCTAACCCTGCCTTACTCAAGGCTTCAATCCTGAACGAATTAAGAACAGAATTGAAAACATCAGGAGAAAATGACTCGGAAACGGCTGACCGGAAGCTGAGGGAACTTGCAGGCATTCAGGATGGGCTTGTCCGCGAATTGCTTGACCAGAAAATGCTTATAAAGAAACTGGAAACACAAATAGGAGATTTCGCTAAACAACTGGAAGACGCAAAAAAGACTGCTCCGGTTGCTCCACCTTCTGTAGTTCCGTCTTCTCCTTCTGTTGTTCCATCTTCTATTAATCTGACTCTTCCTGAAGACCCTCTGGATCTTCCGCCTCTTTCCAGAAAACCCAAACAAAGACCTGAGCTCAGAAAAGAAAACCCGGTATACAGATTGGGTAAATTCAAAGAAGCCCCTGCCTCCCTGCCAGGTACAGGCGCAAAGATTCAGCTGAAGCTCAGAGAGGTTGAGCCAGCAGATCTTGACAGAGAAGAAGCAGAAACGAAGTGCGAATATATTATTGCAGAAAGTGGTGATAAAAGAGGGTTTAGAGGCACTGTTAGACAGGGGACGTCGGTTAGACCATCGATTAGAGAACCTGCCAGGCAACAACCGCCGCTCAGAACACAATTCAGGCAGCCACCTCCAGTATCGTCATTACCTGAAAGGCATCTTTCTGCTGTTAAAAAGAGCCCTGTGGAAACCAAACCTGCTGATAATTATAAATGTGAATATATAATTGCCGAGAGGCCTTCGAAAAAGCACTTCGTAGAAGAGTCTGTGGACGTGCGGGAAAATGAAGATGCCGAGGTTATCACATGTAGCCGGAAAAATTCTCGGGAGAAATAAAGCTTAAAAATACAGAAACTTTCTCAAAAACGTAAGATTACAGAGGCATTCTGTGTATATAAAAGAGATTGAATTTGTTAATTTTAAGTCTTTCGGAAAAAAAGTAAAGATTCCCTTTTATAATGACTTTACTACAATTTCGGGTCCGAACGGGAGTGGGAAGTCTAACATAATAGACGGGATTCTTTTTGCACTCGGGCTCACAAGTTCAAGGACCCTTCGTGCTGAGAAACTTACCGATCTGATTTACAACGGCGATGCGTCAAAAAAGCCTGATTTTGCTCAGGTTACGATCCGTTTTGACAACTCTGACCATAAGTTACCTCTAGAGCTTGACGAGGTTGAAGTCTCAAGAAAGGTTCGGCGGACAAAAAACGGGTATTACAGCTATTTTTATTTCAATGGAAAATCCGTAAGTCTTGGAGAAATCCATTCTCAGCTTGAAAAAGCCGGGATAACGCCTGAAGGTTACAATGTGGTTATGCAGGGAGATGTAACGCAGATTATCTCCATG
>JGI20225J14565_1000414_pt1 | contig 10343 bp, 8 predicted proteins | sample BioMet4_FD_14565 | JGI IMG/M metagenome (IMG submission 14565) | reverse complement strand
CATGTATTGCACTTTTTCTGCTTGCAGGAGTTGTCGCTTTTGCTCAACCCAAAATAGTAGATAAAAGTGGCAAAAAACCAAGCTGGGTTAATGGTCTTGAGAAGGACTTTGTAATTGTTAGTGGTTCGGGTCCAACCATTGAAGAAGCTCAGAAAAATGCGCTAATGCTTATAAAAGAACGCATTGTTCTTTCTGTGGCTGAGAATGTGAAGGCAAAAAGTGAAATGAAGACAGAGGAAGCTAACTATAACAACTCGGTTTCTACATTTCTGGAAAAATATTCTTCCCAAGTAACCAGCCAGTCGGGGAAAGTTCCATATTTGCAAGGAATTTCCCTTTCCAATGCGAGTGAATACTATTGGGAAAAGGTTTACAATAAAAAGACAGAACAAACCGTCTTTAACTATCATATTAAGTATCCTTTTTCTGAATTTGAACTGCAGAAGCTGGTAAGCGATTTCAAAATGCGCGATCAGGAGATGACCAATAATCTCAATAAGTTAGAAGAGGAGGTTGATACGGTAACTTCAATTGAGCAGATAGAGAAAAATCTCGACGAGCTTAAAGCATTACAAGATGCGTTTGTGGATGCAAGAGCAGATAAGGTAAATGTAGTAATTGCTCGGTATAGAAATTTGTACCAATCCATCGAATTGTCGGAGGTGGAGAGCAGCCTTGGAATCCTTAAGTTTAAGCTTCGCTTGGGCACTCGAACTATTTCAACGGTGAAAAAGCCCGTGGTTAAATCGGAATGTGCTCGTATAACTGGGGTGCAGAATAATGTAACAGATTGGGAAATCACTTATGACTACGATAATTGTTACGAAGATCCCGAGAATAATATTATGGTTACCTACCGCTTTGGAAATGCCACGGTAAGCAAAAAATTCTTTTTTGATGTGGCTGCCAATAAGGTACAGGTTTATGTAACCGAGGCGATTCAGTTTGTAAAGACAACCGAGGATAGTGATAATGTTACTGCGTCTAATTGTAACTTAACGGTAGTTTCGAGATATGACACCCCAGTTGTAATTGAGAAGGTTACACTTGAGTTTAAGGGAGTGCCACCGGTGGTTGTGGAAAACATTAATCAATCATTTTCTGGTAAAGGAAACCATTCCTTGAAACTCGACATCAATAATGTATTACCAAAGCAACTTACTTCTGCAATTGGTAAGGCAAATCCTGTTCTTTCTGGATCGATACAATATCGAAATCAATCTTCAGGCATAGTTTCAACCTATCGCATATATAACCAGCAATATAAAACAAATTGGTAAACAAGAGGGCTGAATTTCAGCCCTCTTATTTATTCTATTCTATTCTTCTTCAGGAACGGGAATTAGTTCAATGGGAAGTGCAATGTTCTCAGCAAAATCGCGACCCGCATCTCGCATATCCACATCATCTTCGGTGTAATACCATTTTACCTTAACTTCTGCACCAGATTGTTTGAGACCTTCCAACTTTTTTAATATATGGAAAAACATCTTGGAAGAAGGAGTGTTATAGTAGCTCATACGGAAAGTTACCTCTGTTGCAGTATTGGGGTGCTGAACATAACCATCCCACCAATCAAATATTGGGCTAAAAAATTCTTTAGCATCTTCCGGAATGGAATTTCCAAAAAACTCGAACCTACCTGAGCTCTTGTCTAGGTTTATTTCCGGGTATTGTGAGGTTCCTTTTACGAAAATGCTATTCATAGCTTTATGGATTTATTTGATAAAGTTACGAAAAAAACATAAAAAAGCAGGTTTATTGCAGTTACGCTGCTCAAAAAGTAAAATGGACTAGAGTGTTAAGTGTATTTTACGATTGCAATATATCTGTATTGCTAATGTTGCAAATGATCTTGTATCTTCTAATTGCAGTTGGGAATAACCGCATTGAGGGCATAAGTGCAATTATTTTAAAAATACTTCTTTTTTACTTGTCACGTTTTATCGCTTTTCGGTATATATAGATGAGAGCTTAGGTTATTGTCAACCAAAACCAACCAAGTTTGTTTTATAGAGAGTTTTTTTCGTTAATCTGGGAAAAAAGCCCGGTCAGTGTTGCTGACCGGGCTTTTGAATTATTTTAGATTCACACATACCTAGGCTTAGTAATTTTTAGATTGATGCTAATTTGTTCATATTGGGGATTCTCCCTTTGCTCACTATTTATTATTCAGTCAAAAAAAGCGGTATCATACAAAAAAAATTCTTTTTGCTTGTCACGAAATGATGGTTTTGGGAATATAGGTTATAGACTATTGATTGCTTTAAGTAAAATTCCGGTATGAGAGGGCGACATCCAACTTAAGTAAAAATAGCACATAGACCTACATTTCATCAATGTAATGAATTTTGTTTTGCTGATTTTTTGGCGAGGTGAGGATTTGTATGCCTGTGTATTGGCTTAGGGAATAATAATATAGAAAAAATAATTAAGAATAACAATGATGTTGATCGTTGTTAAAAATATGTAGGGGGGTGTAATTTTGTAATTGGGATTCCAAAAAATGGCGAAAGCCGATTCTTTTATAAACAATTAAAATTTTTTAACCAATGAAAAACATTTTTTATGTAGTTGCATCATTGGCTATTTTTGCTCAGGTTTCTTGTCAAAAGGATTCAAATCAGAAAGTGGACCTTGTAAAATATAAAAGCCTTGGTCAATCAATATTGTTGGATATGAATACTATTGGCGATCAAATTCGACAATCGAAGGAAACCTTTTCTAAGCCTGAAGTTGTGCTAGAAGAAGCACGAAAGTATTACTGTGAAGAATCAGAGGAGTTTATTTCGTTTCAGGAGTCGTTTAATTTAGCTATTTCAAAAAGATCAATAAGATGTAATAGTTTGACTTCTGAGCAAAACCAAGACCTTGATGATATACAGGTTAATTTGAATGGGTCTTCAAGTGCTCAAGAATTTCTTCTTTTTTTGAATTCAAAATTTGACGAGGTATTGACAAGTGATTGGAGTCTAGCAGATAAGGATTTTTTATTGACTTATATTACTTCTTATATTTCTGGTGTTGAGTTTATGACTAATAATCTCGATATATTATCTCCTAACAATCATAATATTAGAGGCTGGTGGGCTTCTTGGGGAAGATGTGCAGCGGGCATTATTGGAGGTGCAGGCCTTGGTGCTTTAGGGGGAGGTGCTGCTGGTTCTGTAATCCCCATTGTAGGAACTGTTGGAGGAATGATAACGGGAGGAATTTCTGGAGGTCTTTCTGGTGCATCAGCTGCATGTTAATCTTGATAAAATATGAAGACCAAAATTTTAATAGCCCTTATTCTTAATTCAATCCTCTTCTTAATTTCTTGCAATATTTTTTTCAAGAAAAACTTTGGGGAAACTATTGACACATGGAGATTCTGGGCATCCTTAACGTCCGTACTTATTTTTGGTTTTTTTGTATTTATGCTTGTTAAACGACTAATCCGCTGATTAGTGATAAATATATTTTGCATGGAGTAGGTAAAAAGTTAATCAGTTGTGGATTACTTTTACGACGAGGCTGCGTTTTTGGCAGCCTCGTTCATCTACTAAACCGTGCAAATACACCCAGCGGCATATTCTTTTTAAATCGATCGGGAATGTAAAGTTCTCCAAACTCAAGATTTTTGGGTTGCTGAAAGTGGCTATTCACCAAATTTTCTGCAATAATAGACGACAGTCCTAAGGAGTATAGGTTTAAGACCAAAAAGCTATTTGTTGGTTTGAGCAGCATGCTGCAGGCATTCAAAATATCGGGTAGGCTGTCTTGCAGTACCCATCGTTCACCGTTTGGACCGCGTCCGTATGCCGGTGGATCGAGGATAATTCCGTTATAATGGTTGCCTCGTCGTACTTCCCTCTCTACAAACTTAAGAGCATCGTCAAGCATCCATCGAATGCCATTGAGACCACTTAGCTCCATGTTTTCGCGAGCCCAGGTAACCACTTGCTTAATCGAATCTACGTGCACTGTTTCGGCTCCTGCTGCACAAGCGGCGAGCGAAGCACCTCCGGTATAGGCAAATAGGTTAAGTACCTTCGGTTTTTCCACAGTAATGGCTTTCGTTTTTTCATAGATGTAGTCCCAGTTTGCAGCCTGTTCGGGAAATATACCCACGTGTTTAAACGAGGTGAGACCTAAGCGCATAGTAAAGTTGAGCCCGTTGTGGGCATAGCCAATTTTCCACTGTTCTGGTATACCGGGCTTGGGAAACCAGTCGCCACGATCATCGTTGAACTTACCCTGCTTGCGAATAAAGCTGGCATGGGCCAACCTCTTCCACTCATCTTCGGATAGGCTTTTTTCCCACAATGCTTGTGGCTCTGGTCTGCGCACGATGTAGCTGCCAAATCGTTCCAATTTTTCAAAACCGCCGGAATCTACCATCTCGTAATCGTTCCAGCCTTTATAAGGTGCGAATATTTGCATTGCTATGCTAGTTTTATCTTCATTTCACAATGGTTACAGTCGAATTCAAGTGCAAGTTTCCGCCCATTATTCTCTAAAAATAGAGAGGTTGGTAACTGTTTGTTTTCTGGTGCTCTATTTTGAAGGCAGTCGCCCAGTTCATATCGAAGGCAATACTTGGTGGTCATAACTAAATCGCCAGCTGTAGGTATGTTAACTTCGTAGGCTTGTTGAACCACCTTGGTGCCGTGGCGTTCGTAGAACTGCTTGGCCATACTATTTAGCACATTGCCTTGGTAACCTAGTTCGCTATCAGGATAGGGGTGACTGGTTAATATCATCTTTTTTTCGACTCTTTTGTATGTGGTCAGCCTGGTATCTACAAGTTGACTCAATAGATCTCTACGGAGCTGATTAATGCCACTTATGGGCATAAAAGGCAGTTCGGTTACGTCGAAGTCAATATTTTTTATTCGAAAGATAGAATCACCTCCCTTCGAAAGCTGCTCAGTCCAAGTTTTGAACGTCTTTTTAGGATTGTTGGCTTTCTCCATTTTGTCGATGCTAATTGGAATGCTAACCTTTATTCTATCTTCGTCAATGGCCGTAATGACAATACCCTTTTCTGTTTCGGAAATTGATACTGTTGCCTCTATTTTTCGCTCCACAGAATTTTCAAGTTGAAGCGTAAATTTCCGATCGAAATTTTTATAAATGACCATTCCTTCCAAGATATCTTCGATAATGTTTGGGTAGATTCGGTTGTTTTCTACTTTGTTGATGTTTGTTCCCTTGAGAATGCCATTGGGTAATATGAAGCAGATGCCATCGCCATTTGCAATGGGTATTTGAGTGTTAATGGTAAATGAATGGCCATCAACATTAGAAACAGTTCCAATTCGTTTTCCTACCGATTTAGGTGTATCCATTGAGGCCATTAGATTCCTATGCTCCACAAAGTAGGAGGTAAATCCTCGGGAAAAGGAACGCTCAGGATCTGGGGTAAATGGTAATTCCACTATACCTGAAGACGCTTTGTGAAATGTTCTATTGCTGGTTAAAAAGTTATCGAGCAATTGTCGGTAATAAGAAACGTTATTTTTGATGTAAGTTTCATCCTTTAATCGACCTTCAATTTTAAATGAGGTAATACCTGCCTCAATAAGCTGTGGCAAATGGTCGGAAAGGTTTAGATCTTTAAGTGAAAGCAGATGTTTATTTTCTCTTAACTTTTTACCCTTTTCGTCCAATAGGTTGTAGGCCATTCGGCAGGATTGTGCACAGACGCCCCTGTTGGCACTTCTTCCGGTTAGTGCTTGCGATAGGTAGCACTGACCACTATAAGAGACGCAGAGGGCTCCATGAATAAAAAATTCTAAATCGATATTTGTTGATTGCTTAATCTCCTTAATTTGTTTTAGATTGAGTTCACGTGCCAATATTACGCGACTAAATCCGGCATCTTCCAGAAACTGTATTTTTTCTGGAGTTGTATTGTTGGTTTGGGTACTTGCGAACAGTGGAATGGGAGGCAGGGTTGTCTCAAGCATTCCAAAATCTTGAATTATAAGTGCATCAACATTTGAATCCCAAGCTTGATGAGCGAGGAGTATTGCTTCGGGTATTTCTTTGTCGTAAAGGATAGTATTGAGAACCATATATACCTTGGCAAAGTATCGATGGGCGTATGTGGTTAGTTTTTGGATATCGCGCATAGTGTTACCAACTGCGGCCCTTGCACCAAATTGTGGACCTCCAATATAAATGGCATCTGCACCACAGTTTATGGCTGCAATTCCTGTGTGTAGATCTTTTGCTGGTGCAAGTAATTCCAATGGTTTCATTAGCTCTATACCGTAGTTTAAATGCTAAATATTTGTTGAAGTGCTTCTGCAACACCGTTTTGCTTACTGTGACCGGTTACCATCTTAGCTGCTGCTTTAACTGTTTCACGAGCATTTTCTACAGCAATTCCCATTCCAACAAATTTAAGCATTTCTAAATCGTTGTAATTATCACCGAAGGCAATGGCCTCACTTGGATTGATGCCCAGATGGTTGAGCATGACCTCTACACCCAACTTTTTGCTACTACTTGCTGGGGTTATCTCCATATAGATATCCGAACTACGATAAACGGTTACTATATTCTTAAAACTTTTGGTTATCTCGTTTGCAAGCCTGTCTATAATCGAGGAGGAGGCCATAACCATTATTTTATGTAGCCGTGGCATCTCCACATCTAGTAGTAAGGATAACTTCTTATTGTCCAAAACTTCAGGGGTTAATCCTGTGCTAAATATTTCGTGGTCTGTCCATTTATCATGCTGGTTTACTATCCATTGATCTTCATGGAAAACACCTACGTGGAACCTTTCGGTTTGGCTTTGTTCAAGTATGGTTTTTGCTATATTAGAAGGGAAAGAGAGCGATTGTAGGACTTTATATTGTCCATTTTCAGGGATAAGTATAAGAGCACCATTATAGGCAATTATGGGCGCATTGGGACATAATTTTTTACTAAGAGGAGAAATGGCGGACGGCATTCTGGCAGAAATAAGTACTGTTGGAATATTCTTTTTCTGAAACAGATGGTTAGTTATGGTAATGGTTTCTGCTGAAACATCCTTATTGTTGTTGAGTATGGTTCCGTCGATATCGGAGAAAACAATGCGGTAGTTTTTTTTAGTTAACATGGATATTTTTTTAAGCTTGCAAAGGTAATTATTTGGGGTGCAATAAAAAAGGTCGGCGTTAGCCGACCTTTTTTATTGGTCTACAGTAATTTTATTGACATTTAAGAACTTCCTTGATTTGGTATTCTGCCGCTTCTTTAAAGGTCCCAAACGACGCTTTTTTGTATGCATCGCAGGCATTTGTGTTGTCCTTCTTGCCAAGGAATGCATTTCCAAGTGCAAAGTAGTATGGAGCCTTGATGCTATCACTTGATCCTTCTAGTAATGGAAGGGCCTTGTTGATGTTTTCTATTGCATCATCAAACTTGGATAATTTATTGCTGGCAGCAGCAAGTCCAAGGTAAGCATCCGTGCTTCTATCATCATATTGAAGCGATTGGCTAAAGTGTTTATAGGCATCGGCAAAATTTTCCTTCTTTTGTTCTGCTGCAGCTTGAATTAACAAGTTGTCGCGTGCCGAAATTTTGGCATCCTTAACGTCTTCTGTCTTATTGGTAGCAGTTCCAACCTCAATGGTCTTATCAAATGATTCAATGGCTTTGTCCAAGTTATTCATTTTGCTGTATGCTAAACCCATTCCTAAGTAGCATTTTGAATAGTTAGCGTCAAGAGCAATAGCTTTGCCGTAGAATTCAATAGCTTTATCGTATTGACCATCGCGAAGGGCTCCATTGCCTAAGAAATTGTAGAGTTGAGGAACTACCCTTTCTGCCTTTTTTTGAGTTTTTTCGTCGCCATACTTAATAGCCAACTCTTTTGCTTTGTCAATTTGGGAAATGGCCTCTTCAATCTTCTTTTGGTTGTATAAGCCAAGGCCAATATTGAACTCAACGCTAGGAATTACTTTTTCAGCTTGAAGTTTAATTTCATCAGCTTCGGCACCTACTTGACTGCAGATGTCCAAGGCTTTGTTGAACTGAATAACTGCCTCCGTGTAGTTTTTGGCCTCATTGGCAGTAACCCCTGCATTAAATGCCTCTGCAGCATCTTTAGTGGTTGACTGACCTAATGCTAAACCCGAAGTTAGCAAAAGGGCTGCTGCTGACACGAATAGTGATCTAAAAAATTTAATCTTCATGTTTAGTATTTGATTAGGTTATTATTCAAGTGTTTAAAAATAGCACTTTGAGGTTAATAATCATGATCATAAAAACCTTCCGCGGCTAATTTAAAAAGAATTTAGATTAACTGTTTGTATTACATTCCTGTTATTCAAATATTTAACGTTTTTTACGAAAAAAATCTTTCATGAGTTGCGATGCTTTCAAACCAAGTACATCTTTAACTACAACAGTTTTAGGGTGTAAAAGGTTTTGCGTCACCAGAGTGTAACCCCTTTTAGGATCATGGGCTCCATATACCAACTTACCAATTTGTGCCCAGTAGAGTGCTGCTGCACACATAGGACAGGGTTCTACAGTTACATAAATGGTTGCATCGGGCAAGTATTTACCACCAAGGGCTGCCGTGGCAGCTGTTATGGCTTGCATTTCTGCATGAGCTGTTGGATCCGATAATGTTTCAGTTAGGTTGTGTGCTCTAGCAACAATTTTTCCACTGATTACCACAATGGCACCAATGGGAACTTCGTTGCGAGCCAACGCTTTTGATGCCTCTTTTAGGGCCTCTTCCATGAAGCGTTCATTTACTCCAAGTTCTTCAGTGCTATTCATGTATGTGGGAAATATTTTAAAGCTTGCTGGCCAGCAGAAAGCAATATTTGTGTTACTTTCGCAAGATAATAAATAATTAAGAGATGTATAGAACACATACATGCGGAGAGTTGAATCTGACTCGCAAGCAAGAAACTGTAACGCTAAGCGGATGGGTTCAACGTATTCGTCGCCTTGGAGGAATGACCTTTATTGATTTGCGCGATCGTTATGGCATTACTCAACTAGTTTGCAACGATAGTTCGCCGGAACAGGTTAAAACTATAATTGAGCATGTGGGTCGGGAATATGTAATTCAGGTGAAAGGCTTGGTAATTGAACGAACTAGCAAGAACTTAAAGTTGTCAACGGGTGAGATTGAAGTTCAGCTGGGACAAATTACCATTCTGAGCAAATCTGAAACACCTCCATTTACTGTTGAGGACGAAACCGACGGGGGAGAAGAGATTCGTATGAAATATCGATATATCGATTTACGCCGTAATCCACTTCAGGCGGCTATTGCTCTTCGTCATCGAATGGCTCAGGAAATTCGACGCTACCTAGATGAACAGGCATTTTTAGAAATAGAAACCCCTTACCTTATTAAGTCTACTCCGGAAGGGGCACGTGACTTTGTGGTTCCTTCAAGGATGAATCAAGGTCAATTTTATGCTTTACCCCAGTCGCCTCAGCAGTTTAAGCAACTATTGATGGTTGCAGGGTATGATAAGTATTTTCAGATTGTTCGTTGTTTTCGAGACGAAGATTTGCGTGCCGATCGACAACCTGAGTTTACTCAGATCGACTGTGAGATGTCTTTTGTGGAACAGGAGGATGTTATTTCAACCTTTGAGGGAATGGCAAAGTATCTGTTCAAGGTGGTGAAAAACATTGAGTTTACTCAGCAGTTTCCACGTTTAACCTTTGCCGAAGCGATGGAGCGGTTTGGTTCCGACAAACCAGATATTCGCTTTGGTATGGAGATTAATGACTTGGGTGAGCAAACCAGAGGTAAAAATTTCAAGGTGGTTGACGATGCCGAATTTGTTGGTGGCATTTGTGTGCCAGGTTGTGGTGAGTATAGCCGGAAACAACTCGATGAGCTAACCTTGTGGGTTCAACGTCCTCAAGTTGGCGCAAAGGGGCTTATATATCTGAAGTGGCAGAATGACGGTACCATTAAATCCTCCGTTGATAAGTTTTATTCTGCTCCAGAAATGGAAACTTGGTTTCAAAAAGTTGGCGGAGGTAAGGGGGATTTACTACTCATTTTAACTGGTTCGAAGAAAAAGATGCTGGGTGCATTGGGCGACTTACGATTGGAGATGGCAAATCGTTTAGGATTAAGGCCAAAAGACACTTTTGCTCCTCTGTGGGTTGTCGATTTTCCTCTTCTCGAGTGGGATGAAGAATCGAACAGGTTTTATGCAATGCACCATCCATTTACCTCTCCAAAGGAGGAGGATATTCCACTAATGGAAACCGATCCGGGTAAGGTAAGGGCTAATGCTTATGATTTTGTGGTGAATGGCGTGGAAATTGGAGGTGGATCAATCCGAATTCACGACTCTGAAGTGCAGAAACTCATG
>JGI20225J14565_1000408_pt1 | contig 10406 bp, 13 predicted proteins | sample BioMet4_FD_14565 | JGI IMG/M metagenome (IMG submission 14565) | reverse complement strand
CCATGCACCTAAACAGCGTTGCAAAAGTTGTATTAATCTATCCTCAATCCCATATTTTTTAAGTATCTCACCTAAAACATTGTGATCTATATTATCATAAAAAGACGCAATATCAAACTTCGCATTATATTGATATCCTTGATTATATTTTTTCTTTATTTCATTATGAAATCGGCCCCATTGTTTTTTTCCATTTCTCAAAAAAAAATACGGCATTATTATCTGATGTTCTGATAAAAACATTACCAAATGTTGTGGAATTAAAATATTGACTCATTCTATCATATAAATGATCAGCAATAACGTTTGCTATAGCTTGATATACAATTTGATCAAATAATGAAAGAAGTGTTATCGGCCTAACTAGCCCGTTTTCCTTGGGAATATAATATTTATCTGTTTTTTGAGGATTATAAATATTCTCATGAACATCCTGACATAATCTTTCTATATTTTCATGAAACTCAAATTCAAAAACTTCAAAGTCTTCATAAAAAAAGCTTTTATATCGATCTCTTTTCTTTGTTTTAAGTCGAATGTAAGCAAGCTCAAAGTTATGAATAGACAAAAATTTTTCATATTGTTCGCCCATATTAAGCTACTCCTATATTTAGATAATAAATTCTGAATACAATGGCAAGTTTAATTGCCATCAATTACCAGTAATTAATTAGGTAATCCAATCCTAGATAAATAGCTAGCAAAACGTTGCGATATTCTCTCTCTAAATAATTCTGAAACAGAACATACATAATGTTCTGTTTTTTGTTTCTGAAGTTTTTGAACATTCACTGTAAAGTAATGCTTAAAATCAATAACTGAATTAACTATAGGAACAGTCGAATCAAATTCAAGATAATGATATCTGGGTGTTTCATTTTGTCGTAAATTTTTATTAGCTGTTGCCGTCATTTTAGAAGGAATGATTGCCATTTTTTGATGCAATTCACTTAAATGATCACCGTTAATAAAATGCTCATAATTGTAAAGAGGAGCTACAATAATAGAAAAAAGATATTTATCTTGATTAGAAGATCCTATTTGTCGGGAATCAAAATCCCAAGTCAAGTCACAATCCTGAGTTAGAACAATCACTAGCGGGAATATAATTTTTGCAACAGTAATAATTCCATCTATTTCCTCTGCCGCTTCAATAAATTCAACATCCGAAATGATGTCCCCCTGATTAATTCTATCAGCCTGTAAATAGGTCGTCCTAACCAATTTGAACATCTCCTTTGTCAATCCGAACATCTCCTCTAACGATTGTTCTATATGGTTTTCCCAATCCATATTTTTTCTTATGATCGTCTATATCATTATTTGTTTCTGCCTCTGTTTTTGATACATAATCTTTTTGAGACTCTACTGAAATATCTAAATTTAAATCCCAAGGCATTTTATCACTACTCATTTTCTATTGCCTCCATTTTTTTTCTAAGTTCTTGTTTTATGGATTTTTCAAACCATTTTTCAGCTTGTTGATGGTATATATCTACTAATATCTTTGTATCATCAATAGAAAATAATCCCATAGAATAAACGTCTGTATCTAAAATAAAAATATTTTTCTTATTTGGAGCCGGATAATCTTCATTATAAATACCATACTGGAAGCGCAACATATAATTGCCATAATTCATCTCTATTGAATTCATACCGCGGGTTATCGCCAAGTCATCATCAACAAATTGTAAATTTTTCACAAGACACGAATTAATATATTTTCCCCAATAGCTACTCCAGCTTTTCCTTTTCCTTTTTTCTAACGGAAGTTTTATTTGATCAACATATCTTAACCCTATACGATTAATTTTTATATCAGGATAGTGTTGTGTTAATACATCAAATACTTCAAAAAATTGATTTTTAAAATCATCAAATGTTTTATATTCTTTAAAATTCATAACTACAGCTTTTGAAGATATTGTAATTTCTTTTTCTCTTCTTATTCCTAAAAAATGCCATTCCATATTTTTTTCTAACTTGATCAAGTTATCCGCTTGAGGAATACCATTATTTACCCTAACTTGTTTAAATTCAACTTGCCTATTTTCTGAAATCGGAAAATATTTAGTACATATATTTTTTACTTCAGGTTTTAATGATTCTTTTAACGATTCTTCAAGAGATACGAAGTCTATTCGTAAAATTGCGTTTGTTAAATAATGATTTTTATATTCCACATAAATCCCTCCACATTCAGTAAACACACACACTAAAAATATATATAATAAACTATAATTCTAAATAATTTAACCATACTTCCTTAATAATTATATATCATTTGTTTTTTTTCGGAATATACGAAAAAATAGTCTTCAAACATTCATTTAAATCCTTCTTGATATCACTTTCCCAAAATCGAAGAACCAACCAACCTTGCTCGGTTAAAAGATCATTTATTTCTAAATCCCGCTGCTTATTTTTTTCTAACTTTGGCAACCAATAGCCTCTATTACTCTTTATTTGTTTATTAATCTGATCCATATTTTTACCATGCCAAAAATCGCCATCTACGAATATAGCAATCCTATAACGAGTAATCGCGATATCAGGCTTGCCTGGAAGTTTATTATAATTTTTACGATATCGAATGCCTTGATGCCAAAGTGCTTTTCGAAGAATAACTTCCGTTTTGGTATTCTTGCTTCGTATACGAGACATATTTTTATGTCGCTGTTCTTTTGTTAAATTATCCATTTTTTACTTCCGTTGCTGCAATTTATTATTCAATATGATATACTTATAAGGTAACACTATTATATGTTTCAAAAGGAGTTTTTTTATGATTTTTCATTTAGGAGAATTATTTTGCGGTCCAGGCGGGCTCGCCTGGGGAGCTACTAATGCAGATATTAATAATGCGGACTGGCGCATTGTTCACGAATGGGCCAATGACTATGATGCCTCCACCTGTGACACTTATAGGCATAATATTTGCCCAAAATCGCCAGATTCTGTTTATTGTGCTGACATTAGAAAATTTGATCTCACTCAGCTTTCACCAATTACTGCGCTGGCATTCGGTTTTCCCTGCAACGACTATAGTGTTGTGGGGGAACAAAAAGGCATTAAAGGAACCTTTGGACCTCTTTATTCTTACGGTGTGAAAGCGTTAAAAATATTCCAACCACAATGGTTTCTTGCTGAAAATGTCGGTGGAATACGAAGTGCTAATTCCGGAAAATCTTTTAAGAAAATTCTAGCCGAACTTCAAGGTGCCGGATACACTATAACTCCTCATCTATATAAGTTTGAAGATTATGGGATACCGCAGGCTCGCCACCGGGTCATTATTATCGGTATTCGGAACGATATCAATGTCACATACCATATACCTTCGCCTGCACCTTATCAAGGTATTGACAATTCCTGCCGAACAGCCATAGAAGTACCGCCAATCGGCAAAGATGCATTTAATAATGAATTGACAGCTCAATCCAAAACCGTAATTGAACGATTAAATTATATCAAGCCAGGACAAAACGCCTTTACAGCAGATATTCCAAAAGAATTGCAGTTAAATGTTAAGGGGGCCCGCATCAGTCAAATCTATAAACGGTTAGATCCTAATAAGCCGGCTTACACTGTAACAGGTTCCGGCGGCGGCGGAACACATATTTATCATTGGGAAGAACCCCGTGCACTTACAAACAGAGAACGTGCAAGACTCCAAACATTCCCCGATGATTACAAATTCTTAGGAAAAAAGGAAAACGTTCGAAAACAAATCGGCATGGCAGTTCCCTGCCGTGGTGCAAAAATAATTTTCGAAGCTGTTCTTAAAATTTTTGCTGGCATTCCTTACGAATATGTAGAACCAAGCATCAAAGAATAGCATCATTTACTATTCAAAAATGGATAACACAGAAATATTTCTTGTGTTATCTATTTTTTATTATTCAAGTATACTTATTGATGATTTGATATAAACGTTAATTCAATATCAACATTTGATGTCCATCGTATTTGTACTTGATCTCCCACTTGAGCATGACGTTGAGTAAACCAAGGATATAATGCTCTTAAATCGCCATTTCCCTGAAATTGTTTTGCAAAACCATCCCCTTTATTTTTACATCCAGCTGCCTTTAACTGCCCTTTATATAAGTTGTCTGTAGAACGAGCATTAAAAATATTAATACCCAGTCCATTTCCATAGTTGCTGTTATATATTCCAATACGAACAGCTTCTCTTCGTCTTATTGGAATATACCGCTCTCCCATTATTCTATTTCTTGTAGGACGTCTTCTAAAAGTTCCCCATTCCAAAGATGCCCGATTCAAAGTTGCAATAAATATATCTCCCGATTGCGGCATATAAATTCCTTCTTTCGGTTTCTTCACAAATTTATAAAACAACTTATATAGACAAATCTCGTAATTCAACCTTGCGATTAACCGAGAATACATTACAAATGTCTAATTGACTATATGGCTTTTTCGCTTGTATTTCTGCCATTTTAATAAAATTAGCCACCGGCATTGCAGATCCATTTACACTGGTCGCTTCTGTTATCTTTTGAAGAGGAGCTGCTATTGTCGGTTTAAATCCCCCTGAAATATAAGAAAAAAATCCCATTGGTAATGTACTTGAGCTGTATTTATATATATCTGGAATATAATGATATATCATGCGGTCACGCTGAGTGGAATCTAAATCATATCGGCTGTATGCCTTTGTATCAATAATTGCCTGATAACCTGCATCATCAGCAATAAGCAGTACATCCGGAACTTCCTTAGCGCCGCCGGCAATGTGCTTTGCCTTAAAGTTAAATACATTATTGAGTATTTCTGCCGTTGCTATTTCAAAATCACGGCACTCTTCTCTTCCTTTAAATGCCATTTCAAAATAGTTTGTCATAAATCCGCCAATGGAACCGTGCGGATAATTTTTTTGAAGTATTTCCGCTACCTGATTATCCGAAATCCCGGTTCTATAAGCTATTTTATCAACAACTTCAGATGTAATTCCCCCAATGGGCTGCTGTAAGGATAATGATATGAACGCTTTTTTTACTTGATGTTCACTAATCATAAAATCAGTAATTGTTTGAGAATTGTTTAAATTGCGTGTGTCTTTTCGGTGATCTGGATCTAATCCATATTTGCGCTGAAAATATTCATGCTCCTGCGGCCGGTCAATAAATGGAAGTGGATTCTTTATAATACGTTGAACCGTTTCTTTTTCTTCATCAATCACTGACATTTTACCATTTTCACGCAAAACATACTGTGTATACTCAAGCCAGTTCATTAATGTATTCGCCGTATCCATTAAGTGTGAAAATGGATGATCTGGATTAACATTTCCTTTTGATCCTTTATATAATGCAAAGAAATCAGCCGGAAGACAAGCATCTCCATAATTTCTGAATTGAAGAATCCGATTTACAATATACTCATAACATTGATCTGTCTCATTCTCGGCTTCTACTATTACAACTTTAGCAATTTCTTCCTGTGTAAGCCATTCAATACGGGTATCCATCATTAGTTTCAAAAGGAAGCAAAATGGATGTATTTTAAAACGTTTGCTGACTTGAACTCCTCGTCCTAATGAATACGATGACGGAAATTGATATTTCAACACTTGATTAGTTAAAATTTTAACTGGTGATTCCCCGTTCATGATAGCTTCACCGGCCAGTGTTAGACGCAGTTGTCTTGTACTTTCCTGTGTAAAAAGAAGTCCAAGACTCATAATCCAAGCTTGATAAGTCCTAGCTCCGCCACCTGTATGATCGCGACGTTCTCCTTCTCTTTTTAAACCGCCGTACTCTAATGCATCCTCCAACAATAAGTGTGAACCTCGCTGCCCTTCCCAAATTTGGTTTAAAGACTGCTCTGCAAATACTGCCAGCACATCGGGTACAGAATTTAATTTTCTTTTTGGACGCGTTACCCACCAATAATTTATCATAGACTCATTCCAATTCTTTTACTATAACTAAATCCGTATCGAAAATTATAGTTTTAAAATTTAAAATTATATTTAATTATTAAGTACTTCATTCAATAACACCATACTCATCACTGCGTCTAAATTTATGCGTTTCTTTCTTTTTCGTTGAAGACAACTTTTATAATATTTTTTTTCCCATTTAGCTTTACTTTTAATTTTTGTACTTTTCGGATGATCCTTAGCAAATATCTCGAATCCAGAAATCCAAATATTAGCCATCATTAATAAATTATCATAAATTTCAAATAATTCTTTATCTTCAAAAACAGACGTATCCTTATCTGTTAAATATAAATTAAGTGCTTTTTCAAATGACCGCCATTCAGACTCCTTAATTTTAGATTCATGTTGACCTATCCATAAAAAAATTCTTTTATCTTCACGATTTACAACTCGATCCAATAGATCCTGCCATTGTCTCCATGATAATTTTTGTACTGTCGATAAATCAATTTTTGATAACTCGTAACATTGTTCATAAAATTTACGTGTTTTAGAATTTCCTCCATCAGCCCTTGACCTCTCTTTATCAGCCGCAAAAATTTTAATTTCTTTCCATAAATCAATTCGATTAACAGCAGATATTTCATATTTATCTAATAGTATTCCCATTTCTTTTCCTAGATAATATTTATATAAAACACCAGTTCCATATTTTTCTTGAATCTTAGAAGCCATTTTGGGAATCTCATCTTGTAAACATTGCAAAAATCGATCAGCTTGAGCAAGTTCTTTTGAAGAAACAAAGCCTTTATACATTTTTCTGCCAAGTTTATCCTTATCAACAAAGTTAATCATTTTCTACTCCCTGCTTTAAACTTCTGCTATAAACTTCTTCTATTTTTCTTATTACGCAATCAACCAATTCAAAAGGATCCATTTCCTCCATATGTTTTTCCTCACTAAAGGTGTTGTATTTACCTGCAGCTAAATAAAGCAATACGCACTGTTTTAACATTTCTTCCTTTATATATTGACGCTGCCTTACTTCATCGTCACTTATAGACATATATGCAGAATGCTCAGAATTAATAAAAATTTTACTAATACTACTATTAGATTCACACCATGATCTTCTTGGGTCTTGTTTATCCTTTACTGTATGCGATTCAAAAAATCCTTCTTTTCCATTTTTTTCATCTGTATTTAAAAATATTCTTAATTTATACTCTGTCGGTATTTTATCTCCTTTTTCATAACTATTATTACTTTCTGTCGCCACTAACCGAGCTCGTAATTCTACAATTCCTTTTTCTAGATATTTTTTATAAATAGATTGACTAAATTTAATATTAGGTATTTTGTCTATAATAACACTTTCATAAGGTTTAACATAAGCCTCAAATTTTCCAATATCAATTATTTTATCATTTCTCGAATTTTCACAATTATGCATACTAAGGTTTAATCTAAATCGTAACATCTCATTATTTTGATTATCAATTTTATAAGATATATTGACTAATTCTTCATCAAAATTTATACGTTTACTATCTTTATGTGGAAAATCAATACTATGCAAACTTAATTTAACTGTATTTCTATTATATTCAGTTTTCTTTGTATCATAGTAGAACGCAAGTTCTTTTCTTTGTTCTTTGTTACTCTTGAGCGATTTTACAGTTAAAACAATTCTATTTTCCTGATATTTTTCAGCAACTTCCTCATTTATTCTTAAAGAAAAATGCTTATCGATAAACTTTTCCGGTAAAACTTCTTCTGTTTGTTTTTCAATTCTTTTTATTAAACTTTTACTATTATGAGAGACTATATCAATTGTATACTCAAATTTTTGATTAGTAAGGTAATTGTTGTGTAACCTAAAGCCATACTCTAACAAGTCATTAGTATAAACAGTTAGAGTATCTGTATTAGGAAATATTATATTTTTCCAGCTTACTTCAAAATTAGATTTTTTAGGCCCCTTCCCTAAATCCTCAAACCCCATATCTTCTAAAACGTTTTGGACTTCAGAAGTTATTTCAGTCATCATTTTTTTTAATTTTTTATCTTCATTTTCCTGATCTTTAATGTATCCCCAAGATATAAGCAACTCCCTTATTTTATCATTGGTAAAATTTTTTAATTTTTGATATTCAGTAGTATTTTTTTTCCCTTTTTTTACTCCATAATGAATAACATCTTCTATTTCGGCTAATTTCGTTTCCCATTCCTTATCTACTTCAATATATCCCCAACAATTTTCTTCTATCTTTTTAGGGATAACATTTACATCAACATTCCCAATCCTCATACCTCTTCTATAATATGATACACCTTTCAATAAATTATCGCTATTTTTACCAATACAAAATCCAAAATGTTTAACCCGATACCCTGAATCACATTGTACTTCACGACCCATTTCATATTTTTTATAAGGTATATCTTGATGATTTAAAACCTTCCTATTATTAACATATATTCCAGAACTGCCTTCCATTTTTGAAATACAGCGCCACCAATTTTCTTGTATATATTTTACAATGCTATTAGATCGAATGCTCTTGACTATTTCTGGTCGTGGATTACAAATAATTATTCGTGTTCCAATAGATTTTTTTTCGTCCAAGCCGGTCCATTCTTTAATTTTTTGTTTTGCCTCGCTTGCTTCAAAAGCCATATCATAGATTTGACCTCCCTCACTTCTATTAGCTACATATGATCCGTCTTTTAGTAATGAATCAAAACAATAATCATATGATTGAGATGCCGCTGCATATACTGACTTACCCACACCATATTGACCAGCTCCATGTTCAATTCCTCCTGAAACATGTCGTGAAGAAAATCTCGCCAACCTCCATTCAGGATCTATCCCTTCATCATGATTAATAAGTTCTTGAATTTTATTAATATTTATATTAGGTCCTGTAAGTCCTTGAGTTCCTTTATCTTCAATAACAATGAATGTTCCAATATGATTTTTTTCTACAAAAATAGAACAACTCCATTGATCCCATTTATCATTTTTTCTTGCTCCAACAGCATTTTGTATTGCATCTTTTTGAAATCCATCTTCTAATGTTACTCCTGCTGTCTCATATGTATTAAATATCCAATCAATACTTTTCTTATAATCTTCTGGCATTTGAACTTTATCATGTTGCGACATAAACATCCCTTCCCTTCTAAAACATTTACACTACTTATATTTTTTTTATAAATATAACGTCATCATTTATTATAAATTTATTGCATTTTATAACTTTTGTCAAACAATGATACATTTAATAAGATAGTGTCAAGCAATTCATGTATCACAACACCCATTAAGATGCCGCATCCGGCAGCCCAAGTATCACGCTACCATTGTAAAACACTAATTTTGTGTTCCAGTTCCTTGATTTGTTTGATCAACGTCTGTAATAATTGCTAGTTCGTACAACTACATCGTAAATTTATTTTGAAATATTCCGAATATTTCCACATTTAAAAATAAACTAAATTTGCATTCTCAACAATACTATTTCATTTAACCATATCTTTATTCATGTATTGTTCCTGTGCATCTTGTGTTTTAATATCAAAATGTAATTCTGATTGATTGATTTTTGTTCACCTAAAATGTATAAATCATAATTCCATGGTCCGTCTTTATTAACATATGGTTTTCCTTCATAATCATTGACACTCCATAATAATTCTGCTACACTGGCAGTGTTTAAAGGAGATATCTTCCCACCTTGCATACCCATTTGCGGCATGCTTTGGGAGGCATCTCCTTTTTGTTGTAATAAATCATAAAATTTAGCATCATTTATGGTGAATTGATTTTAATTTTTATTGCCTTTCCGAGCTTGTCTGTACTACTATCAATTACTTTTTTCGGTCTTCCTGCAGCCATTGTTATCACCCATGATTTTTTGGTTTTGAATTTCTGGCATTTTTTCAAAAGAATGGGCCATACGCGGTCTGGCATTCGAACTTAAAAACTTTTTTGCACTCCCCCGGCTATAGCAAGCAATACTTTCTGCATCTTGGTCTTATCCTGCTGCGACTTATTATAAGCTGCATGGATGGCCGCGTGAGTTTGAGCACTTACGTAAATTAAATTATGCACATCAAATACCCGCTGCGGATTCTCTTCCACGGGGATAATATGATGTGCAATCGTTCCTTTCACAATATGATGTTCTATTACTTTCATATATTCATCCAAACCGACGGCCCGTTGTTTTACCTGCATCCGAATGGGCTTCCAAAGTTTTGAATGATATACCACCTTGCCTATTGCATTACGGTGATAGGTATCATACTCCTTATTTCGGTTATGATTACATGAACAAGTATCATCTATCGGGTACTGCTGTCCGCAGTAAGAACATATTTTTATCAGCATACTCATCACTCCTTATATTCAATTTAAAATTGGCAACAAAAAAAGGCACCCATCTCTGAGTGCCTGTAAATTATATGGAACCTAACTTATTAC
>JGI20225J14565_1000402_pt1 | contig 10451 bp, 11 predicted proteins | sample BioMet4_FD_14565 | JGI IMG/M metagenome (IMG submission 14565) | reverse complement strand
AGATTTGATAGGTCAAATCCAAGCTCATATTTTGGTAAGAAACTTTGGCTTTCAAATTGGTATCAAAGAGCAACTGTTTTGAATCGAAGCCTGAAACCATGAATTCCCACCTCGCCGAGCCCATTAGCCCCGAGAACCTCTACCACGTTCTTTCGCAATACCTCAAAGACTGATCGAAGGGGATTTTGCTGGGGATTTTAAAAGGGAGGCTAACCTCCCTTTTCAAATGATTCGATGCTTTTTAGATCTTTTCGCCAGAGAAATTGTTATAAAGCGCGGTGATCGATTTCGCAAAATCTGCATTGGAGATCCCGATGATGATGTTGATTTCTTCGCGGCCTTGATCGATGAGCTTGATGTTGATCTTCTCTTCGCCAAATACCGAAAGAATCCGACCGCTGGTACCCGTTTTCTTGACCATGTTACGACCAACAACAGCCACGAGAGCGATATCGTCGTCCTCACTGATGGAGAGAATATCCGGGAGTTTCTTAACTTCGGCAATCACGTCGTAAAGACGTTCTTCAATCTGAGCCTTTTCGATGATGACGGAGAAAGAATCGATACTCGTCGGAATATGTTCAACGGGGATGTTGAATTGATCGAAGATGTTGAGCACCGAAAGAATGCTCTTGAGTTTATCGGCGGACTTGGCTTTGACAAAAGTGAGAGCGATAAAACCTTTCTTACCCGTAATGCCAGTGATGAGATGGGTTTTATCAGGCGTATCTTTTTTGATCAGAGTCCCCTCCTCTTCAGGGTGATTCGTGTTAAGAATCTCGAGAGGAATCGCGTCGTCCATTAGCGGTAGGATCGTCTCTTCGTGAATGACGTTCGCGCCCATGTAGGAGAGCTCGCGAAGTTCGGCATAGGAGATTTCTTTGATCTTCCGGGGATTATCAACGAACTTCGGATCGGCCATAAAGAAGCCCGAAACATCGGTCCAGTTTTCATAAAGATCCGCTTTAGCCCCTTTCGCAAGATAAGAGGCAGAAACATCGCTTCCTCCGCGGGAGAATAAGCAAATTTTCCCATTGGGGTAAGAACCATAAAAACCCGGCACCACCATTTTGGGGTGATTCTGCATAGCCGAGCGAATCGAAAGAAGGGTGTCCTCTTCATTCACTTTCCCATCGTAATTGAAATGGATTAGCGAAGCGGAATCGACAAAATCAAAACCAAGATAAGCACTGACAAGATGAGCCGAAAGGTATTCGCCCCGACTTACAAGTTCTTCTTCCGAGATACTGCCTTCGCTGATTTTAGCTTCGATCACCGCGAACTCTTGCTCCATTTTAGAGGGGATTTGCAGGTCTTTTTCGATTTTGAGATATCGTTTCTTAATCTCATCAAAGAGCGAATGCCAATCGACGTGATATTTCACATGTTGATAGGTGAGGTAAAGAAGGTCGGTAATCTTGTTATCGCCGGGATTCCGTTTTCCGGGTGCCGAAACGACAATAATCCGACGCGAAGGATCAGCGAAGACAATGGATTTAACCTTGGCAAATTCTTTCTCATCAGCCAAAGAGGAGCCGCCGAATTTACAAACTTTAAGCATTTTCTTTCTCCTTTTTCTCGATTAAGGCCTTGGCGATTTGCACCGCATTCGAAGCGGCACCTTTTCGGACATTATCTCCGACCGTATAGAAAATCAGTCCGTTCTCCGAAGACAAATCTTTACGAATCCGACCGACATAGACCTCATCTTTACCAGCCGCCATCGTTGAAACCGGATAAAGATGCTTCTTGGGTTCATCGACTACTTTGATTCCAGGGTAAGCGGCGAGAACTTTTCGGGCTTCTTCAACGCTCGCGGGTTTTTCAAACTCAGCCGCAATCATGACGCCATGGGCGACAGGAACAGGCACCCGAACGCAAGTCGCGGCAATCTTCAAATCGGGACGATGCAAAATCTTCCGGGTCTCGTTCACCATCTTCATTTCTTCTTTGCTATAGCCATTATCGAGGAAAACATCGATCTCAGGAATACAGGTTTTCGCAATATTATAAGGATAAAATTGCGGTGCCTCACCTTTCTCGCAACGTTCCAAATCATCGAGACCTTTTTTGCCGCTTCCGCTACAAGCCTGATAGGTCGAATAGATAATCCGCTTGAGCGTGAAGGCGTCATCAAGAGGCTTTAAGGGTAAAACCGATTGAATCGTTGAGCAATTGGGATTCGCGATGATTCTCCCATGGGTATCGGCATCGCCTAAGTTGATTTCCGGTACGATCAAAGCGCAACGTTCGTCCATCCGCCAGCACGAAGAATTGTCGATGACCGTCGCCCCCTCTTTTTCTGCGACGGGCGCCCAAATTTTGCTCACCTCGCCTCCGGCGGAGAATAAAGCATAATCAACGCCGACGAAACAACCTTCTTTTAGCACTTCAACCGGGTATTCTTTTCCCGCATAAACCATGGTCTTACCCAAACTTTTCTCAGAAGCAAAAAGCCGAAGTGAAGCCACCGGAAGATGATATTCTTCCATCACCTTCAAGAAAGTTCTTCCCACTAAACCCGTCGCCCCAACAACCGCAAAATGGTAGGATTTCATACTCTTCCTCCTTTAGGCCAACCGGGCCACAAAATCAAAACGTTTTAAATCGTCTAGGCTCGGATTAGTCAAGATTTGCAGGGATTTTTGAGCATCTCTCACATAGAAACGACCCGAAAGGTCAAGGATTGGATCAAGGCGTTTCGCTTCAAGCTCTAGCGGAAGCACGGCACGATTCAAAACCCGAACAAAATCCGAAATCATCGCGCTGGCCGTCGGATATCTCCCAGCACCTTTGCCAACAAAGCAGAGCGGACCATTCTTTTCGAAAAGAGCCATAACGGCATTCGTCTCCTCTTTGATTTGAGCTAAAAAAGCGGAACGAGGAAGCAAAGTCGGCATGATGGAGAGGGAATAACTTCCTTGATAAGGATGAATGTCCACCAGAAGCCGGAGAACTTTGTTCTCTTGAGCAAAAGTTTTGAGAAGGTCATCGTCCAAATGGCTTATCCCCCAATGAGGAATCGTTTCGTTTTTAATTTCAGCATGAGTCAATAAGGAAGATAAAATCGCACATTTCCGAACGAGATCTAATCCTTCGAGATCCGCGGTAGGATCTTTTTCGGCAAAACCTTTTTCTTGGGCTTCGCGAAGGGCTAGCTCAAACGAAAGACCTTTTTCTTCCATCGCGGTAATGATGTAATTGCTGGTCCCATTAAGAATTCCTTGGGCTGAGAGAAGATGATCGTAACGTGAGACAACGCTTAAAGGATAAAGAAGCGGAATGCCCCCGCCAACGCTGGCCTCAAATTGAAGAGTCCCGTGATATCGTTCACAAAGCTCGCTATATTCTTTCAAGTGACACGAAATCGTTTCTTTATTCGATGATATAACGTTTTTCCCTGCTTTAAGGCAGGCAGAAATCGCTTGATAAGGCAAGGCATCTCCGCCAAGACATTCAAAAACCGTTGTGATTTCTTTATCTTCTGAAATCTCATGAATGTCCTTGGCATAGAGAAGTCCTAATTCTTCTTTTTTGCTCGGAACATCAAAGACTTTAACGAGTTCGACATGAGGAAATTCTTTGAGCATCTCTTTCACGCCATGCCCGATATTGCCATAGCCTAATATCGCGACTTTATTCATAGGTCAATACCTCCACTTTTTTCACATGTTCAAGACCGCCCAAAGCAGCTAACAGCTGATCCATGCTGATGAGAAGGCCTTTAACATTGAGCATCAAATGGATATAAGCCAAGCCTTGAATCGGCATGTCTTGGGAGATGGTAAGCACGTTGGCGTGACTTTGGGAAATCACGAGAAGAATCGAAGAAAGAACACCAGGGCAATCCTCGGTTTTCAAAGAGAGAATCGCTTTGCGCGAGACATTGCCGCTCGGAAGAAAGACTTTATCCTTATATTTATAATAGACCGAGCGAGAAATCCCACAGTCTTTGCAAGCTTCGCTGACCGAGGCGTTATCGTGAGCGATCTTTTCTCGAGCTTCAATCACTTTAGGAAAAGACGCAGGCAAGATCGAACGATGGACCAAAAGAAAATCATTACTCATGGGAGGATACCTCCATAATCTCTGCTCCTTCCTTAACGTAAGTCAGATCTTGAAATGTCCAAACGCCGCTCAAGGAAGAACGCGCTTCCTCTTCGAAGGCATGAAGGGAAGCTAAATCCGAACGGGAATAGAGAATGAGCAAGGAACTTCCAGCTCCCGAAATGGTGAAAGGCAAGTGGTATTTGCCAGCGATATTTTGGATTTTTTCGGCTTCAGAAATTAAGGCAAGCCGGTACGGAACGTGGAGACGGTCATGGAAAATTTCTTCCAAAAGTGGAAGGTCTCCTCGAGCAAAAGCCGCGGGCAAATGGACGAGGCGCGAGGCATCATACGTTATGTCTTTGAGAGGGTAACTCTTCGGCAAGATCCCTCGAGCCAAAACGGTGGAAAGTTCTTGTTCAGGGATCGCGAGGAGAAACCCCATTTCCGAAGAGACAGGGTAAGCTAAAGGCCAAAGGGTTCCGTCCTCTTTTTTAAGGGTGGCGACAAAGCCTCCTAAAAGACACGGGGCGACATTATCGGGGTGACCTTCGATAGCGTTAGCTAAGGGAAGCAAGGCCTCTTTTTTCACGTAACGCCCAGAGATTTCATTCGCCGCTAATAAGCCAGCGACAATACAACTCGCCGAGGAGCCAAGGCCCCGAGACAAAGGAATCCCTTCTTGAATTAGCGTAATCGCAACGTTTTGATAAGGAAGATTAAAATGTTCAAAGAAATAGCGATACGATCTTAAGACCAGATTATCTTGAGTTTCCTCTAAGCCATGGAAATTGAGAATTTGATCGGAAGAAGCTGGGGCAAAACGAAAGACATTGAAGCTCGAGAGCGCGATGCCGCAGACATCGAAACCGCAGCCGAGATTGGCACTCGTAGCAGGCGCTTTGACCTCATAGGAGAGACGGGGCGATAAAAGACTTTCGAATTTGGTGGGATCAACCGCGTATTTTTCGCTTGGCGCCAATAAGGCTTTTTCAAACTGAGGAGGCAAAATAACCTTGCAAATCCCCTTCATTTTCTCCAAAGCAGCAAAATCATCGCCTTCAGGATAGCCCAAAGCGGACATGACGGTTTTCGGGAATTTCAAAGGCGAAGCGGTCGCGACGATGAGCGTCTCGTGAATTGAGTGTTCCTGATAAGAAAGATAAGCGGCATAACCCACAGCGGTGTGGGGATCGAGGAGATAGCTTTCTTTTTGATAACAATCGCGGATTGCTTTCTTCGTGTCTTCTTCGCTGGCGGAATAAGCAGAAAAATCAGCTTGAAGTTTTTTCAGGGTGACTTCATCGACTTGAAAATGACCTTCTTGAGCCAATTGGTTTTCCCAAGAACGAACTTGTTCATCGCTTTGACAGGTTAGCGAAAGGAGTCGTTCTAAATTCGATGAAACAAGGATATCCATCGAAGGAGAATTCGTTTTATAAAAAGCGCGCCGGGCATCATAGAGGCAGCTATGGAAGAAATCGGTCAGGACGCTATTGGCATTGGAGGCCACGACGAGTTGGCCTAAAGGCAAAGACATTTTCTTGGCCAAATAGGCGGCAAAAATATCACCAAAGTTGCCCGTGGGCACCACCACATCGAGCGTTTCCCCCATTTGGATAGTCTTTTCTTCGACCAGGCTAAGATAGGCGGCGTAATAATAAACAATCTGAGGAAGCAATCTTCCAATATTGATCGAATTCGCGCTGGAGAATTTTTCTCCAGCTTCTGGATGAACCAGGATTTTTTTGACCAAGGTTTGGGCATCATCGAAATTGCTGTTCTTCAAGGCGTAAGCCCGTCCCCGCGAAGAAGTGAACGAAAGCATTTGCTTCTCTTGGAAAGGGGCGATTCCACCTTCAGGATAAAGCACGGAAACGCCAATCGACGAGGAACGTTTGAAGCTCGAAAGCACGGCGCTTCCGGTGTCGCCGCTAGTTGCAGTCAAAATTCTTAAGCCTCGTTCTTCAGGATGTTTTTCAAGAGCAATCTCCATCAAGAACGGCAGCAAGGACAACGCCATATCCTTAAACGTCAAAGTCTGTCCGTGAAAGAGTTCAAGAAACGAATGACGACCAAACGTTTTTAGCCCATAGATTTTTTCAGGAAAGGACGAAGACGAATAAGCTTGGTCGATAGCGTGACGAAGTTCATCGGAAGAAAAATCATCGAAATAAGGCTGAAGAATCGCATAGGCCAATTCCGGATAACTTTTCCCTAGCAAACTCGACGGAGAAATTGTTGCGATGTGTTCNGGAAGGAANAGACCACCGTCTTCGCTGATCCCTTTGAGCAAAGCTTCGGAGGCAGTTAGCGAAAGTTTTTGATTNCGACTAGAGTAAAACATCGGCTCTTCCTCCTTAAGATTGGGAAACATTGTAATTTGTATCGTATTTAAATACAAGTGTATTTATTTTTAAGACACCNTTCNNAAGAAGCGTTCCTCTTGACAGCCGACCCTCTCCGTTTCAAAATGAACATCGTTCACTTTGAACAAAAACTTATGAATCCCAACATCACTANCAAAGACGAAATCCTCAAAAGTTGTCGCNTGCTCGTTCAGGAAAAAGGGTTGAAAGCTCTGACGATGCGAAACGTCGCGGGAAAATGTGGCGTCGCTCTCGGCTCCCTCTACAACTACTTTCCTTCGAAAGACGACCTCATTTTTGAAAGCATTCGTTCGATTTGGCAAGATGCCTTTCACGAAGAAGGCGGGAGTTTTGATCCGAAAAACTTTGTCTCGCTCGTCCGCTGGTTCTCCTCATCTTTGACAACATTGAAGAACCTCTATCCCGGCTTTTTCACCCTTCACGCAATGAGTTTTGCTTCCGAAGGTAAGGCCAAAGGGAAAAGCGAGCGCGAGAGAGTCTTCGCCCACATGAAGAGTCGCATGCGTTCCACTTTGGATCAGGACCCCAAAGTTCGAAAAGATGCTTTCTACAGTCTCGATGAAGATCAATTCATCGACCTGATCTTCCTCGACATCGTCTATTCCCATCTGGAAGGCTGGGATGACGAAAAAGGCGTATTGGCCTTAATTGAAAAAACTCTTTACTAAAGGAGACAACACCATGAATATGCAGGCGTTAGGCGAGACGATCTTCGACATCTTTTATCTTGGCGGAGTCCTAACTTTGGGCATCCTGATGCTCATCCGCTCAAAAGGATGGAATCAATACCGGTTCTTTGGATTGATGGCCGTCATTCTTGGCGCAGGGGATTCGTTCCATCTTGTTCCGCGCTGCATCGCCCTTTGGGGAAGCGGGCTCGAAGCCAATGCGGCGAGTTTAGGGATTGGCAAGCTCATCACTTCAATCACCATGACCGTTTTCTATATCCTTTTGTTCTATGTGTGGCGAATCCGTTATCAAATCAAAGGAAAACGCTATTGGGATATTCTTTGCTGGGTCTTTGCCATCGCCCGAATCATCTTATGTGCCTTCCCGCAAAACGAATGGACCTCCGCCCATCCGAATTTGGCCTGGGGGATCTATCGCAACATTCCCTTCGCTCTTCTCGGAATTGAGGTCATTATCCTTTTCGCGCTCAAGGCCAAAAAAGATAAGCCTTTCCGCTTTATGGCTCTGACGATCGTCCTCTCTTTCGGCTTCTACATCCCCGTCGTTCTTTTCGCTGAAACTTATGCGTGGGTCGGCTCCCTCATGATTCCAAAAACTTTGGCTTATGTTTGGACGGTCCTCATTGGCTTTTTAGCGCAAAGAAATGACATCAAAAAGAATCAAATTACAACAGGAGAAAAACAATGAAACGCAATTTAACCACCTCGTTCATCTACCTCATTCTTGGTCTCGCCTTTGGCGTCTTCTACCGGGAATTCACGAAATGGAATAATTTCACCGGTGTCACCACCCTTGGAGCAATGCATCCGCACCTCATCGCATTAGGAATGCTTCTTTTCCTAAGCCTTTATTTCGGGCTCAAAGATGATGCCGTGCTTCATACCACCAAGTTCAAGCTCTTCTATATCCTTTATAACATCGGCTTGCCTGGCATGGTTTGCATGATGCTTGTCCGGGGAATTCTACAAGTTAAAGGGATTGTTCCAGACGCTGGAATGAATGGAATGATCTCCGGCATCGCTGGGGCTTTCCACATCACGCTTGCTACGGGAATCATCTTCCTCTTTCTGGCTTTATTTGATCGAGAAAAAGCTAAAAAATTGCAGAAATAGCAGTTTTTCTACGCTTTCTATTGCGGAAAGGCGATGGGGTTGATATGATACCCCGCTATGAAAATCACCAAAAGCAGCATCCTCTACAACGTCATCATCAACCTGCCCGTCTGCTTTGCGCTCTCCTTTTTCGGAGCGTTGGCGAACTCCTTGGATATTAACTGGCCGAACTTCGCGATTAACTATGCTGTTTCCTTCGTCTTGGCGATGGCGATTGGCCTTTTTATCCCGCTCACAAGAATCGGGCGCTGGTTCACGGGTTTGTTCGGTGTCGACAATCGGACTTATACCCATAACCTCCGCTACCGCTTACTTGCCTCCTTAATTTCTTCGCTCATCTTCTATCTCATTATTTCCCCCACCTTAACGGTGATGAATTACTTCCTTTTAGGTGGCAGCAGTGTTCAAGAAACCTTAATTCATTGGCTGGTGAACTTCCCCTTCCTCTTCCTAGTAGGATATACCTCCACTTTGATCTCCGATCTTCCCGCCTACAAAGCCGCGCATCACGTTGATCCTGATTTCTAAAATTAAGAAAAGCTGAGGACATCCCCTGATGGCAGATTCCTCAGCTTTTTTGTTGATCACCCTAGGAAATGGCCAAACATTTTTCCCTTGGATCGTCCCCAGTTTAGAGAAAAAGAAATCGGGATAATACCTTCTTTTGGGAGATAAAATACACCAAAGAATCATCCTAAAGGATGAAAAAATAGCGGTATCTCCGCAAAACCCTTTCGGATTCGCTTCCTGCCAATCCCGCTAGAAACACTTCAAGCTCCCAAATCCAATAACTGATTGACAGCAAAGAAACTATCGCCATTAAGACACTCGAGAAGCAAGTCGCTTCGGAGAAAAACTCTTTTAAAAGAAGGTCGCTTTCGAAGGCAAAGCCTTAGATTATCCTTTCGATAAAAGTGTCTTTCCCCGCATTCTTGTTGCCCGCAAGGGAATCCGCTAAAGCATCATTCCTCTCTTCTTGAAGAAAAGTTGTATCCTTTTCTTATGGCTTTTGAAAACGACCTTCTTCGCTGGTATGAAGCAAACCGCCGTCACATGCAATACAATGATTCTCATAATTTTTAAACCGAGTTTAATTTTATGCAAAAAAAACCCGAAATGCAAGGTTAGAAGGTATCTCAATTAGAGACGAAAAAGAAAAAGATGGCATCCACTGCCATCTTGAGCATCAAAAGTAAATTAGCCAAGCCAAGGATAGTTCTCTTTGCGATAGATAATTTCGCCATCGCGAATGCAAGCGTAAACATTGACGTCCTGATCAACAATGGCAAAATCTGCCCGATAATTCGGAAGGATTGAGCCAATCTCATGCCTTTTTTCGCCCGTAGTTCTTTGATTTTATCTGCAAACATTTTTCGGCTCTTAGAATAATCCTCAAACGAAAGGGTTACAAGGCTATTTTCTTTCGAAAATTGCTCGTTCAATGAAAGGCAATTTCTTTGCGAAAAAACCATTGAGATTTCGCGTCAAAACCTCGCTCACGAAATCTTCGCTTTCGTCATAGCTGTCTTTATCAAGCAAAAGCTCATCGTAGATGCTTTGCCACCGCTTGCCATTTTCGAAGAGACCGCGCCCAAGAAGAAAAGGCTGGCCTTTCTCTTTGGCATAATTAATCCAGCCTTGGCGTTCTCTTTCTTCGCCGGGTCCAACATAAAGATGGAGGACAATCTCGCGGCTTTTCGCATCATTGATGATTTCAAAAGCAATCAAATCCGTGATGTTTTTATCCCATCCACGCCCGTTTTGCAGGGCTTTTTTGCGAATAAGAGGGGTCGTAAAGCGAAAATAAGGGCTCTTCGCGGGCAAATGAATCAACGCGCCGTTTTGTTCAAAGGGGTATAGGGTAATTTTGAGCGTGTCCGAAAGCGAAAGGAACCGATCATAGGGATCAACGACTTTTTTGTTATTCTCGTCCATAAGAATGTTTTACGCCTTAACGATGCCAAGGAGGTATAAGAGTTGTTTGAATAGAGGCACGAGATATCCACCAATTTGAGAAGACGAAAGGTAATGATCGGCGTTTGTCACCCATTCCGGTGCATTTTGGCCGAGCCAGCCAGGCAAAGCGGCAAAGAGGATGCAGGCAATCACAAGAAGAATCGCCCAATCCATGACCCCGAGAAGCAAACCCAATAGGCGGGACAAGACCGGCGCACTCTTGGCCGAATCGATCAAACGCAAAATCACCAGGCGC
>JGI20225J14565_1000388_pt1 | contig 10576 bp, 9 predicted proteins | sample BioMet4_FD_14565 | JGI IMG/M metagenome (IMG submission 14565) | reverse complement strand
GGGGATTGGCCTGACGCGCCAGCAGTTCCTGATAAGTTTGAGGCGGCGGAACCAGCACGGGCTGACCGGGTTCCCAGTTCGCGGGCGTCATCACATGAGCCGGGACACCTCCCTCTCTCCCGAAATGTCCAACCCCAAGGTGCAGGAAGCCGTCCGGTATGCGCTGGACTATCAGGGCTATCTGGACTTGGGCGGCGAAGGCTGCACCGTACCGCTGAACTTCGTGCAGCAGGGCTTCTCCGGCGGTCTGACCCGCGACCTCAAAACCGAGGGGCAGGATCTGGACAAGGCCAAGTCGTTGATGGCCGAAGCCGGCTATCCCAATGGCTTCACCATCACCCTGACCTGCGCCAGCAATAATTCCGAGGGTCTGGAGTGGACCTCCATCGCCCAGAAGGTCAAACAGGATCTGGCCAAGATCAACATCACCGTCAACATCGAGACGCTGGAAGCCACCTTGGTCTATGAGAAGATGCGGGATGCCTCCATGTTTGCCGGGCGCCCGTCATAAAATCCGTCAGCGTACCCATTGAGCGGCTGGAGGGTGTTTTCGGCGAAAAACAGGTGCGTGCGGCGGCTAGCCGCCGTGGAAAGGGGAGGATGCCTTGATTGCGATTTATGCCCGGCAGTCCATCGAGCGGCCCGACAGCGTCTCCATCGAAGCGCAGATTCACCAGTGCATGGGCAAGCTGTTCGATCTGGAGGCCAGCGGTTATTTCTACACCCGTCTCCAGAATCCCACCAACGACTATGTGGCCAACAAAATCTGCGAACTGGAAGGCGGCACGGCGGCGATGCTGACCTCCTCCGGTCAGGCGGCCAACTTTTTCGCCCTGTTCAACATCTGCGCCTGCGGCGACCACATCGTGGCCTCCTCCAGCATCTACGGCGGCACGTTCAACCTGATCGCCGTCACCATGGCGAAAATGGGCATTCAGTGCACCTTTGTGGAGCCTGACTGCACCGACGAGGAACTGGAGCGGGCGTTCCGCCCCAACACCAGGGCCGTCTTCGGCGAGACCATCGCCAATCCCGCCCTGACGGTGTTTGACATCGAGCGGTTCTCTGCCGCCGCCCATGCCCACGGCGTTCCTCTGGTGGTTGACAATACGTTCCCCACCCCCGTCAACTGCCGGCCCATCGAGTGGGGTGCGGACATCGTCACCCACTCCACCACCAAGTATATGGACGGCCACGGCGCGGCCGTGGGCGGCGCCATTGTGGACGGCGGTAAGTTCGACTGGATGTCCCATGCGGACAAGTTCCCCGGCCTGTGCACGCCTGACGACAGCTACCACGGCATCACCTACGCCGAACGGTTCGGCAACGGAGGGGCTTTCATCACCAAGTGCACCGCTCAGCTGATGCGGGATTTCGGCTCCATTCAGGCGCCCCAGCACGCGTTTTTGCTGAATCTTGGACTGGAGAGCCTTCACGTCCGCATGGCGCGCCACTGCGAAAACGGACAGGCGGTGGCCGAATTCCTGAATGGCCATCCCAAGGTGGCCCATGTGAGCTACTGCGGCCTGCCGGGCGACGCTTATCACGCGCTGGCGCAAAAGTACCTGCCCAATGGTTCCTGCGGCGTGGTGTCCTTCGAGCTCCAGGGCGGCCGGGAGGCTGCCGGCGTGTTCATGGCAGCGCTGAAGCTGGCCGCCATTGAAACCCATGTGGCCGATGCCCGCACCTGCTGCCTGAACCCCGCCACCTCCACCCACCGCCAGATGAACGACGAGCAGCTGAAGGCCGCCGGAATTCCCGCCGGCCTGGTGCGCCTGTCCTGCGGGCTGGAGAGTGCCAAAGACCTGATCGCCGACATCTCCCAGGCGCTGGATCAAATTCAGTAAGGAAGCGATAAGTATGCCGATTCGAATCCCCAACGACCTGCCGGCGGTGGAAACACTGCACAGGGAAAACATCTTTGTGATGCCGGAGACCCGGGCCATCACCCAGGACATCCGCCCGCTGCAGATTCTGCTGGTAAATCTGATGCCCAAGAAAATCCAGACGGAAACCCAGCTGAGCCGTCTGCTGGGCAACACACCGCTGCAAATCGATCTGGAACTGATGTGCATGAAGAGCCACGAGTCCGCCAACACCACGCAGGAGCATCTGCGAACCTTTTACAAGACCTTCGACGAGGTGAAGGACCGCTATTTCGACGGCTGCATCATCACCGGCGCGCCGGTGGAACTGCTGGACTTTGAAGAGGTGGACTACTGGCCGGAGCTGTGCGCATTGATGGAGTGGACCAAGACCCACGTCCACAGCACCTTCCACATCTGCTGGGGCGCCCAGGCGGGGCTTTACTACCACTACGGCATCCAGAAACGGCCCCTACGGGAGAAGATGTTCGGTATCTTCCGCCACACCGTGGACTACAAGCAGTCCATCCTGTTCCGGGGGTTTGACGACAGCTTCTATGTCCCCCACTCCCGGCACACCACCGTGAATCGGGCGGATATTGAGGCCGTACCGGAGCTGCGGATTCTGGCCTCTTCTCCGGAAGCGGGAGTTTATGCCGTGTTTACCAGCGGCGGACGGCAGATCTTCATCATGGGCCACTCCGAATACGACGCCGACACGCTGAAGCAGGAGTATATGCGGGACGTGTCGGCAGGCAAGTCCATCGCCCTGCCCCGGAACTATTTCCCCTTTGACGATCCGCGGCTGGAACCCATTGTCTCCTGGCGGGCTCATGCCAATCTGCTCTACTCCAACTGGCTGAACTATTTCGTGTATCAGACCACTCCCTACGACATTCAGGACATCAGCAAAGACCACTATACGGAGCAGGAATAATGTCTCCGTTCCCGCCGTCTGCTGTCCCGGCGTAAGCCGAGGGATCTCAAAAAGCCGTTCCCGTCACTTCCGTGGCGGGAACGGCTTTTTCTGTGAGAGACAGTGGGGACTTATTGGCCGGCGCGGCGATCCCGCTCGATGACCAGCTTCAGCGCCTCCACGGCGGCGCGAACAGAGGAACTGGTGTCCTCGTCCCGCTCCTGATCCAGCCCGGCGACCTCCCGCTCCTGATTCCAGATCACATGGAAGCAGGCGGCACAGCGGCAGCCAAGAGCCGCCGCCGTGACAAACAGTGCGGCCGACTCCATCTCGCTGGCCTTGACGCCCAGACGCTTCCAGCTCTCCCATTTGGCCTGCAGCTCGTAGTACACCGGGGACTTCTCCGGGCTGTGCTGGCCGTAAAAGCTGTCCTTGCTCTGCACCACTCCGGCGTGTACCGGTCGGCCCAGCGCCTCTCCCGCCCGGATCAGGCACTCCGTCACGCCGAAGTCCGGCACGGCGGGGAACTCGATGGGCGCGTACTCCAGGCTGGTGTGCTCATACCTGACGGCGCCGGTGGCCACCACAAGATCCCCGGAGCGGACGTCGATGGCGACGCCGCCGCAGGTGCCGGTGCGGATGAAGGTGTCCGCGCCGCAGTGGTGAAGCTCCTCCATGGCGATGGCGGCGGATGGCCCTCCGATGCCGGTGGAGCAGGCGGTGACTTTCTCCCCCAACAGCGTGCCGGTCCACACGTTGAACTCCCGGTTCTGCGCCACGGGATGCGCATCGTCCAGCAACGCCGCAATGGCCGGAACACGGCCCGGGTCACCGGGCAGAATGCAGTACCGGCCCACATCGCCCTTTGTGCACTGGATGTGAAACTCTTTGAACATCTGCTGCATGGAATTCACCTCATTCATCGTATTGATTCAGCCGAAGCTGCGGGAGCGCTCCACGCGCTCACTCGCTCTTGTAGCCCATGGTGCGGACATAATTCACGTTCTCCCGCCAGTTTTCCTTGACCTTGACCCAGGTCTCCAGATACACCTTCGTGCCCATGAACTTTTCGATGTCCTGCCGGGCCAGCGTGCTGATCTTTTTCAGCATGGCCCCCTGCTTGCCGATGATGATGCCCTTGTGGCTGGTCTTCTCGCAGTAGATGGTGGCATCCACGTCGATGACGCCGGAGTCCCGCTCGGAGAATTTGGTAATCTCCACCGCGGTGCCGTGGGGAATCTCCTTGTCCAGACACAGCAGCAGCTTTTCCCGGACAATCTCCCCCACCACCTGCCGCTCCGGCTGGTCGCTGGTCTGACCGTCGGGGAACAGCTGGGGACCCTCCTGGGCGTATTTGGACAGCTCGCTCATCAGGTCGGGGAGACCGCTCCCGGTATGGGCGGAGATAGGAATGATGGCGTTGAAGCCGTCCCATACCTCGTTGTAGGCCGCAATCACCGGCAGCAGCACGTCGGGCTGGACGGTGTCGATCTTGTTGATGCACAGGATGCAGGGCAGCTTCTCCTCCCGGATGCGGGCGATGAGCGACAGCTCCGGAGCACCCACATGGGCGATGGGCTCCACCAGCAGCAGCGCGCAGTCCACGTCGGACAGGCTGGCGGTGATGACCTTCACCATATAGTCCCCCAGGGCGGATTTGGGCTTGTGCAGCCCCGGTGTGTCCATCAGGACAAATTGGGTGTCGTCCCGGTTCACCACGCCGCAGATCCGATTCCGGGTGGTCTGGGCCTTGTTGGAGACGATGGCGACCTTTTCGCCCACCAGGGCGTTGGTCAGACTGGATTTGCCCACGTTGGGCCGGCCGCACACGGTAATCATAGCGGCTTTTTTAATTTCAGACATCAGGTAATCCTCAACTTTCTTTTGAGCGTTTATTTGAAAACCGGGCGATCCCGGGAACAGGAGATCCATGGAGTGCAAAAAAGCTGCCTAGCTCTGATAGACAATCAGATTTTTGATGAGAATGGCGTGGCTGATCATGTAGCCCGCAATTACAATGGCGGCGGCAAGAATGATCGCCGCCAGAATGATTTCCCAGTGGTTTTTCATCAACAATTCTCCCTTCGGCGTATGCTCACCGCTCCAGCGTCCGTTTCAGGTACTGTCCGGTGAAGCTTTCCTTGCAGGCGGCCACGGTCTCCGGCGTGCCGGTGACGACCACGGAGCCGCCCCCGTCACCGCCCTCCGGGCCCAGGTCGATGAGCCAGTCGGCGCATTTGATGACGTCCAGATTGTGCTCGATGACCACCACGGAGTTGCCGGTGTCCACCAGCCGCTGGAGTACCTCCAGCAGCTTGCCCACGTCGTCGGTGTGCAGGCCGGTAGTAGGCTCATCCAGAATATAAATGGTCCGGCCGGTGGCCTGCTTGCTCAGTTCCGTGGCCAGCTTAACCCGCTGAGCCTCGCCGCCGGAGAGAGTGGTGGAGGACTGGCCCAGCTTTACGTAGCCCAGCCCTACGTCGCACAGCGTCTGCATCTTATTGCGGATTCTGGGCAGGCTGGTGAAAAATTCCGCCGCCTGCTCCGCCGTCATATCCAAAACCTCGGCGATATTCTTTCCCTTGTAGTGTACCTCCAGCGTCTCCCGGTTATACCGGCGGCCCTTACAGACCTCGCAGGGCACGAAGATGTCCGGCAGAAAGTGCATCTCAATCTTCAGCAGGCCGTCGCCGGAGCAGGCCTCGCACCGGCCGCCCCGGACATTGAAGGAAAACCGCCCCGGGCCGTAGCCCCGGCTCTTGGCCTCCTGGGTGGCGGCAAACAGATCCCGGATGTCGTTGAACACCCCGGTGTACGTTGCCGGATTGCTGCGGGGCGTGCGGCCGATGGGGCTCTGGTCGATGTCCACCACCTTGTCCAGGTATTCGATTCCCTCGATCCGGTCACACCGGCCGGGCCGGGTCTTCATCCGATTCAGCTCCGCGCCCAGTTTTTTAAACAGGATCTCATTCACTAGGGACGATTTTCCCGAACCGGACACGCCGGTGACCACGGTAAACGTCCCCAGCGGGAACTCCACATCGATGTTCCGGAGATTGTTCTCCGCCGCGCCGAAGACTTTCAGATACTTTCCGTTCCCCACGCGGCGCTCCCGGGGCACCTCGATTCGCTTCTTTCCGGAGAGATACTGGCCTGTCAGGGAGTTGGGGTTGGCCATCACCTCCGCGGGGGTACCGGCGGCAATCACCTCGCCGCCGTGGATGCCCGCGCCGGGGCCGATGTCGATCAGGTAGTCCGCCTCCCGCATGGTGTCCTCGTCGTGCTCTACCACCAGCAGGGTATTGCCCACATCCCGCAGACGTTTTAGCGTGGCCAGCAGTTTGTCGTTGTCCCGCTGATGCAGGCCGATGGAGGGCTCGTCCAGAATATACAGCACCCCCATCAGTCCGGAGCCAATCTGGGTGGCCAGACGGATGCGCTGGCTCTCACCGCCGGATAGTGTGCCGGCGCTGCGGCTGAGCGTCAGGTAGCTCAGTCCCACGGACTGAAGGAACCCCAGACGGCTGCGGATCTCCTTGAGAATCCGGTCGGCAATCAGCATCTGCTGCTCCGTCAGATGCAGGCCGTCCACAAAGTGCAGCTCGTCGTTTACAGCCATGGTGGTGAACTCGTAGATGTTCTTATCGCCCACCGTAACGGCCAGAGACTCCTTCCGCAGACGGCGGCCTTCGCAGTCCGGGCAGGGGCACTCGGCCATGGTCTCCTCCAGCTCGCGCTTGGAGGTATCGCTCTGTGTCTCCAGATAGCGGCGCTCCAGATTGTTGCAGATGCCCTCGAAGGGCTGGTACAGCACGCCCTTGCCCCGGGGCTGGTCGTAGTGCAGCTCCAGCTTCTCCCCGCCGGTCCCGTATAGGATGATCTTCTTCACCGCGTCGGACAGGGTTGCCCATGGGTCCGTCAGCGAGAAGTGATATTTTTTGGACAGCGCGTCAAAATACATCCGGGAGATGCCGTCAGACCGGATGCTGGCCCAGCCGGAAGCCTGGATGGCCCCGTCCAGGATGGACTTGGTCTCGTCGGGCACAATCAGCTCCGGGTCCACCTTCAGCTGGCTGCCCAGACCCGTGCAGGTGGGGCAGGCACCGAAGGGGTTGTTGAAGGAGAACATCCGGGGCGCCAGCTCCTCAATGGAGATGCCGCAGTCCTCGCAGGCGTAGTTCTGGGAGAACATCAGATCCTGCTCCTCCCGCAGGAGGTTGACGATCACGATGCCGCCGGCCAGAGCGGAAGCCGTCTCCACGGAGTCCGTCAGCCGCTGGCGGATGTCGGGCCGGATGATCAGGCGGTCGATGATGATCTCAATGCTGTGCTTCTTGTTCTTCTCCAGCTTGATCTCCTCGTCCAGCTCATACAGGCTGCCGTCCACCCGGACGCGGACATAGCCGGACCGGCGGGCGTCCTCAAACACCTTGTTGTACTCGCCCTTCTTGCCCCGGATCACCGGCGCCATGACCTGGATACGGGTGCCCTCCGGCAGGGCGAGCACCTGGTCGATGATCTGATCGATGGTCTGCTGGCGGATCTCCTTGCCGCATTTGGGGCAGTGGGGGGTGCCCACCCGGGCCCACAGCAGACGGAGGTAGTCGTAAATCTCCGTCACCGTACCCACGGTGGAGCGGGGATTCTTGCTGGTGGTTTTCTGGTCGATGGAGATGGCGGGACTCAGTCCGTCGATGTAGTCCACGTCCGGCTTATCCATCTGTCCCAGGAACATCCGGGCATAGGAACTCAGGCTCTCCACATACCGGCGCTGACCCTCGGCGTAGATGGTGTCGAACGCCAGGGAGGACTTGCCGGAGCCGGACAGTCCGGTGAGCACCACCAGCTTGTCCCGGGGAATGGTCACGTCAATGTTCTTCAGATTGTTCTCCCGTGCGCCCTTAACGACGATTTTATCTTGCATGTGCGGTAATACGCTCCTTATAGAAAATCAAATTCAGCCCGAAAACTGAGAGTTCCGGAAGACGGGGCGTTCACTCTTCCGTCACGAGGTCGGCGGTTTTGGCCCGCAGCAGATCCAGCAGGGCTCCCGGTTCCAGCTCCACCTGTGCGCCGATCTTTCCGGCGGAGACATAGACGCTGTCGTAGTCCAGCACCGTCTCATGAACACGGTGGGGTACTGCTTCTTCATGCCGATGGGGCTGCAGCCGCCCCGGATATAGCCGGTGACGGTGTTGATCTCCGCCACATGCAGCAGTTCAACGGACTTTTCGTCCACAGCCCTGGCGGCCTTTTTCAGGTCTAAATTCTCCGCCACCGGCACCTCAAACACGCAGATGCCCCCTGATGCGCCCCTTGCCACCAGAGTCTTAAAGCCCCGGGCGGGGTCCTGCCCCAGCGAGCGTGCCACGTGGACGCCGTACTCCCGCGTACCCTCCGGGCCGTCGCTCTCCTCGTAAAAGTGTGCGGTGTAGGGGATCTTCTTCTGATCCAGGATCCGCATCACGTTGGTTTTGTTTTCCTTATCTTTCATGGTATCACCTCAAAATCCGCTTACCCCGAAGGCAGGCCGATCACTTCTCTCCCCGCAGCTCGATGATCCGGTCCCGCAGCACTGCCGCGTACTCGAACTCCAGCAGCTTACTGGCTTCCCGCATCTCCTGTTCCAGCCGGGTGATCTCCGCGCTCCGCTCCTGTTCAGACAGCTTGCTGTGTCGGCCGCCGCGAGCAGTCTGGGCATCGGCGGTCTTGGAGATTTCCAGCACCTCCCGAACGCCCTTGATAATTGTTCTGGGAACGATGCCGTGGGCCTCGTTGTACTCGTTCTGAATGGCTCTGCGGCGCTCCGTCACATCCATCGCAGCGCGCATGGAGGGCGTCACGGTGTCGGCGTACAAAATCACCCTGCCCTCGGCGTTGCGGGCCGCCCGGCCCATGGTCTGGATCAAGGAGGTCTCGCTGCGGAGGAAGCCCTCTTTATCGGCATCCAGCACCGCCACCAGAGACACTTCCGGCAGATCGAGACCCTCCCGCAGCAGGTTGATGCCCACCAGCACGTCGAATTCCCCCAGCCGCAGGTCCCGGATGATCTCCATCCGCTCCATGGTCTGGATATCGGAGTGCATATAGCGCACCCGGATTCCCGCATTGCGCAGATAATCGGTCAAGTCCTCCGCCATCTTCTTCGTCAGCGTGGTGACCAACACCCGCTCGTTTTTTGCCGCCCGGGCATTGATCTCGCTCATCAGGTCGTCGATCTGGCCTTCCACGGGGCGCACCTCTACCCGGGGGTCCAGCAATCCCGTGGGACGGATGACCTGCTCCACAATCTGGCCCGCCCGCTCCCGCTCATAGGGGCCGGGGGTGGCGGAGACATAGATGGCCTGGTTGACGCGCGTCTCAAACTCCTCGAATTTCAGCGGGCGGTTGTCATAGGCGCAGGGCAGGCGGAAGCCATACTGCACCAGGGATTCCTTCCGTGCGCGGTCGCCGTTGTACATGCATTTCCCCGATCCATACCCAGTGAAAACGTAAATGTGGTGACCCCATTTTCACTGGTTACATTGATTTTCTCCTTATGCTGTTCCAGAATCGTCTTTACAATATACAGACCCAGTCCCACGCCGTCCTTGTCCTCGCTGCGGGACTTGTCGCTTTTATGGAATCGCTCAAACAGCAGAGGCAGCTCCTCCGCCGGGATGGTCTCACCGAAGTTCCGGATCATCACGCGGGCTTTGCCGTCGAGGGCGGTCACCCCCAGATACAGCGTGGAATCGGGAATGGCGAACTTTGCTGCGTTTTCCAGCAGATTATAGATCACCTGGGTGATCATGGCGCCGGACAGGTCTGCCTCCGGATAGGCAGCCAGCACCCGCTTTTTGAAGTCCTCGGCGGTGAATTCCGCACGGCTGTAATAGTTGGGGATGGCATCCCCCTTCTCCGGAGAAGACACGCTCTGCAAATATGGCAGATCCGTCAGCCACACCTCCCCCGCGCTGCGGGTATAGCCGGGAGAGGAGGAGTGGAACGCCGCCAGAATCGGCTGTCCGTCATACAGGATGGCCTGTCCGTCCGTGGAATAAACCGCATCCTCAATTTTTGCCTCATAATCATCCGCCTTGGCACCCCAGTTGGATCTGGCGGCCTCCTCACTGATGTAGGCCTGGCAGCATTTGGGATCGGTGCAGACGTCGGCGGTATCCCCGTGGTTGCCGCCGTTTTTGATCTTATACAGCGTATAGGTCCGGGCCGCTACCGCCTGGGCGCGGAGCGCCTCCCGTTCGAAGGAAGCGGGCATTTCCGCCCGCACCACCCCCACCAGGTAGTTTGCGAGGGTCATTTCCTGCACCGTCCCGTCATCCAGCACCCGGACGGTCTCGGCGCTGTCGATGTCGCCGGGAATGATGGTCAGGGGCTCGGACGGCTCCTCCGATTCCGCCAGCTGCCGGTGCAAAACCGGCGTGATCACCAGCAGCGGCAGAACAAACAGTAAAATCAGCAGAAGGGTGGAAACTCCGATGGACTGTTTCATATTGCCTCTCCTTTCTTTTGTTCTGCTTAGTCTATGCAATGGACAAACGTTTTTTTCCGTGTTATACTGAAGTCTACTGAATTTTCTTTAAAACCAGAAATTTCATGCGAGGAGATACGGCCCTATGAAGAATTCTCTGAAGTTCGCAGGTCTGGCCACGCTGGGCGGCATCGCGGCGTTTGTCCTGCGGCGACTGCAGGATGTTTACGGATTTGAGCAGAGCACCGGTCTGCCGGTGCAAAGCAATCTTTACGCTTTGGCGCTGCCAATCCTGCTGGTTATTTTGGCGGCCGTGTTCGCATG
>JGI20225J14565_1000384_pt1 | contig 10627 bp, 10 predicted proteins | sample BioMet4_FD_14565 | JGI IMG/M metagenome (IMG submission 14565) | reverse complement strand
GGAGTCAGGTGCTTTTCCCCCGCCGAGTTTCTCGTTCAAGGCCGATTTGATGGTGGATATCACCCAGTCGCTACCCAGGTACTTTATCGAGACAACGCCGCCGATTGCGGTGATCAGGTTCTTGATGAGCTCGTGATCGATGATAGCGATCGAGACTGCGGTGGCATAGGGGACACCGGCGATACCCAGTGTCGCTGCCACGGCAAATTCGTACGTGCCGATCCCGCCCGGGGTGATCGGTATCGCCTTGACAAGGTTTCCTATCACGATGGCAAGGACAACCACGGCAAACGAGATCTGCTGCCCGAACATGAGGACAACACAGAAACAGACCAGGATATCCAGAATCCAGATAACAATTGAGGAGAAGCTCAGGATAATGATCGAGGACAGGTTAAGCGAGGCTCTCCGGATCTCATCGAGCATTGTCAGGAAATACCTGACGTATTTGTTGGTGGTGGTCAGCTTCCCGACAAAGATCAAAAAGAGGAAGAATGCCCCGCCGATTATGAGGGGTATGAGGATATAGAGATCGACCCAGTCGGGGACATTGGGGATGAAGAAAAGCGCGATCGCCCCGAGCAGGGCAACGGTGATGATATCGAAGACACGCTCGACAACAATGGAGGAAATTCCTTCTGAGTATGTTGTCTTGTATTCGTGCTTGAGGATAAAGATCCTGACAAAGTCTCCCAGGCGGGCAGGGACGATCAGGTTGACCGTCTGGCTGACAAAAACACAGGCAGTCGCCACTGCAACCTTGACCCGGTAATTGAGGCCAAGCAGGATCCGGTGGTACCGCCACCCGCGCAGCCACCATGCGGCAAGGCAGATAAGTACCGCAAGTACGAAATAGGCGGGGACGATATGCTGGAGCGAGACGATGAGGTTGTCCCATACCATATACAGCATATAGGCGAGGATCCCGACTGCAATCAGGGACGGGATGAGGATCGCGCTAATCTTTCGATACATGGATCTGCCACCAGAGCCGCAGGATGGCAGATCCCATCCCGAAGACATCTTTTACCCGGACGGTTGTTCCCTTCCCTGCACGCCACTTCACCGGAAATTCGGTCACCGTAAACCCGGCCCTTTGTGCCCTGACAAGAATTTCAGTATCCCAGAACCAGTGATTCGACCGGATTGTCGGGAGGACGGGTAGGATCTTTGCCTTGTTGAATGCCTTGAACCCGCACTGGTGGTCGAACAGTCTGCTCCCAAGGACTGTCCGGACAAGAAAATTATAGGACCTGCTGGCAATCTCGCGGCCTCCGGTCCTCTTGATATCGCTCTCCGGGAGCAGGCGGGAACCGGTTACAATATCTGCACCATTCTGTATTGCAGCGATAAGTTCCGGGAGGTGCTGCATATCGGTAGCAAGATCCACATCGTAATAACAGACAATCGTGCCTTTTGCCTCGCGGATCGCCCGGTTCAGGGCAGTCCCCCTTCCAAGGCGGGTGTCGCTGTGGAATAACCGGACTTTCGGGGACTTCTTCTCGAATTCACGGACATATTCAGCACTGCCATCGGTGCTTCCGTCTTCGGCAACGATAATCTCAAAATCGTCAGTTATCTTTGCGAGTGTTTCGAGGGATGCCGGTAAGGCAGCTTCCAGCGACGGCCGGTCGTTAAAGACCGGGATAATTGCTGTGACAGAAGGAGTGCTCATGGGCGATCGTGCTCCTGCTTCATGATATATTCTGCAACATGGTTGCCTGCCCGGACCGATCCTTCCATGCTTCGCTCCGGGTAGTTCTCCTCTGAGAACATTCCCGCCAGGTAGATCCCGTGTTTTTCATAGGCCGGAATCAGGGAGCGGTATCCGGTTACATACACCGGCCCGGCCCACGGGTCGACTGCCATTCTGCTCCAGTGTATCTCGGAGGAGGCAAGACCGAACCGTGAACAGAAATCGTCCTGCATCCTCTGATCGAGTCGTGAGGGAACGGTCCCGCTGAAATAGGATGCAAGGTACACGATATGCTCCCCGTACCTCTCCGCAGGTATGAAATTGGTATGGGAGATCACCGCACCGTACGGGCGTTCATCCTTCATATTCGTCCAGTAAATCCCGTTTGTCACATCGCGTTCGATTCCGAGGGTCATGCATGCAGCGCCCTGGTACGGGATCTCCGGGAAGGGGAGACCGGTCAGTCTGCCCAGTTCGGGGAGCGGCACCGTTGAGATCACCCGGTCCACCGGTTCATCATTGATGGTCCAACCCCCTTCTTTTTTCATAAGGGAAGTAACCGGTGCCTGGAGGTGTATTGTCCCGCCTTTTTTGAGGATCGACGTCTCCAGTGCATCGACGATCTGGTGGAATCCCCCGTTCAGGTATCCCAAATGTTCTCCGGCAACACCTCGGTCGGAACGGATGGCAATACGGCTGATGAGCCAGGCAGCAGATACCTGTGAGCGGTTTTTCCCGAACTTGCTCTTGAGCAGGGGTTCAAAGAATGCGGAATAGATCCGGGGCCCGAGATGTTCGATAATATAGGTTTCAGCAGGAATGTCATCGAGGGAAACCTGGTCTGTTTTCTTGGCCCTGAATGTGAGAAGAGCAAGCCGTGCTTTTTCTAGGAGGGAAAGCTCCGGCCAGCGCAGGATCTCCATCGGGGTTGTAAGCGGGTAAAGGGTATTTCCAGAATAATAGCCGGTACTTCCTTTCTGCCATTCGAGCCGGTCCCATAAACCGAGCTCGTGAAGCAGGGAAAAAAGCTGTTCGTCACCGGAAAAACAGTGGTGGTAAAAACGTTCAATCCAATAGGTATCGATGTGGTACGAGGAGAGGCAGCCTCCCAAAAACGGCATTTTCTCAAAGAGGACAACTTCGTGATCTCCGGCAAGAACATTGCCGGCCACAAGCCCGCTTAACCCTCCCCCGAGTATTCCGATTTTCATAGTGTAGTACCTTAATTATTTGTCCCGGTGTCCCTGAAAAAGGCTCCGTATCTCCCAGACCCAAACGGGAGAGGTCAGGTCAGATCAGGGTAAGAAAGTTTTTGTAGTGTAGGATTGAAAGTTCATAAAACAAAGGACTTAAAAGAATTAAAAGAAAATACTTATCGTCAGCCCTTTGGATGGTGTACATTAGATGCGGGTATTTTTCATAGGATTCGGCCAGGCGGGGGGGAAGATTGTCGACATGTTCATCGAACAGGACAGGAAGCTTGGCACCAACAGTTTCAGGGGGATCGCTGTCAATACCGCACGGACCGATCTGATGGGCTTAAAAAACATTGAGATGAAAGACCGCATCCTCATTGGCCAGACACTTGTCAAAGGGCATGGTGTAGGTACCGACAACGTAACCGGCGCCCGTGTCACAGCCGATGAGATTGACAGTATCATCAATGCCGTTGATACGCGGGGCACGCATGATATCGATGCCTTTGTCATTGTTGCTGGCCTTGGCGGGGGAACCGGTTCCGGAGGTTCCCCGGTGCTTGCCCGCCACTTAAAAAGAATTTACCGGGAACCGGTCTATGCACTGGGGATTATCCCGGCTCCCGAGGAAGGCCGTCTTTATTCCTATAATGCAGCCCGCAGTCTTACCACGCTGGTAAACGAGGCAGATAACACCTTTATTTTTGATAACAGCGCATGGAAAAACGAAGGAGAAAGCGTCAAGAGTGCATTCCAGCGTTTAAACAATGAAGTAGTCAGGAGATTTGCAGTTCTTTTCCGTGCCGGTGAAGTAGGGAAAGCCGGTATCGGGGAGATGGTCGTTGATTCCAGTGAGATCATTAATACCCTTCGTGGCGGGGGTATCACATCCGTTGGATATGCAATCAGCGAAGTACTGAGTACTCGTACGAAACAGCAAAAGGGAATTTTTGGCGAACTTCGGGATAATTTAAAAGACAAACTGGGTACCAAGAAAGAGTCCAACGAAGAAGTCCTGATGGGGGAAGATCGGTCGGCAAAGATCGTCGGCCTTGTCCGCCGTGCAATGCTCGGACGACTTACGCTCCCCTGCGATTATTCTACCGCAGAACGTGCACTTGTACTTATTGCCGGACCACCTGATGAGATGGACCGGAAAGGGGTCGAAAAAGCAAAGAGCTGGGTAGAGGAAAACATTGCCGGAGTTGAAGTGCGCGGCGGGGATTACCCGGTAAACAGCGAGTATGTCGCAGCAGTAGTTATGCTTGCAACAGTGGGGAATGCCCCGCGGATCAAGGAACTTCTTGATATTGCAAAGGAAACAAAAGAAGAGGTTATTAAATCCAAGGAGAAGAAATCGAATATGTTCGAGGAAAGTGTTGAACCATTGTTCGAGTGAGGATGAAAATGAAGGAACTGAGAAAACTGATCTGGATCGCGTTGCTGTTTTTATTACTTATTCCGACTGCATCTCTGGCATATACGGTAAATTCAATGTCCATATCCCCCAGTGGGGCATTGACACCGGGAACTACGGTTGATCTATCATTTAAAATACAGATGCCGAGTGGATCATCCAGTGTAAACGACCTCAGGCTTTATACTGCACTGGAAAAGCCGAAATGGTCCTATGCAATTAATGTAAATGATGTCTCGAACGGCCTCACGGAAGCATCGTCAAAGACTGTGACTATCAGTAGTTTTTTACTGTCCTACAAATCCGGAGATAATGTTGCTGTCATGGTAACCCTTGAAGGTACGGCTCCTTCAGTGACCCAGACTGCGAATCAGACCCTTATCCAGATAAATGAAGTGGATTCCAACGGGAATGTGGGGACATCTCAGTATTCCCAGACCGCGCTTGTTGTCAATACCAATGATGTTTCAACTGCAATTTCGAACGCCAATACGCAGTTGAGCCAGTTCAGGACGCACATCGATGAAAAAGCAGCAATGGATATCGATACATCTGCAGCCGAAGCAAAATATAACGATGCTCAGTCCAAGATCAGTACGGCACAGGCCCTCCCCTCTACATCGTACACCGATGCATTAAACAATATCAATACCGCAGTATCCACCATCTCCGATGGAGAGACCCTGCTCGATAAGGCGTGGGCAGAAAAAGAGATAGCCGACGCACAGGGCCCGGTCAATAATGTCGATGCCCTTATTGCCTATTTCCAGGGAAATTCCAGTACTGCAAACGATGCCCGGCTCTCTGAAGTTATCACAAAAAGAGAAGTTGCCGTAAGTTACATCTCCGCTGCAAACGATGCACTGACAAACGGCAACTTTGCCCAGGCCCGGTCAAAGGCAGAAGATGCGTATACAAAAGGAAACGAATCCTATAATGATGCACTTACCTTTAAGGCCGCTGTGGAAGCCACATGGAATCCATTTGCAGGTCTTGGATCGATTGGTTCAGGGATCGGTTCAAGCGTTATCCTGATTGTTGTGGGTATTGTTGTCGTTGTGCTTGTTGTCGTTGGAATAATTATCTATCGCAAACGTTCTCGTTGGGATGAATTGGGATAAATCCTCAAACTTTTAGTTATAGTATTAACTAATCCGCCGCCAATTCCCGATATTTGTGTTTTCATATACCCTTGGAGAGGGTATGGATGAGATTGTTTTTTATCATTCTATGAATCTGGTTATATTGCAAAAAACTTTTATCAAGATTCATTGCAATCAAAATTTGGGGTTTGGATTTCATCCCTAATACAAAATACCCGAAATTCTCTGTTTATTCCTCTCTGGAATGGGGATTTGATGAATCCTGATCTGGAGAATATAAAAAAACATAAAAATTTTTCCGGTAAGTAGCGAGGGGTTACTCTCTCGTAGTCACTGGAAACTGCGAAAAAGTGCATGACACGAATAGTCCGAGCTGTTAGTACACTCTGAAGGGTAGCGATAAATTCCATGAGGGATGTGGAATATCCAGAATACTGCGTCAGAATACGTGCCACAAATCTCCATACCCCAATTGACAACCGTATGGCGGGTAAATTGTGGTGGGGGCAGGGCTATCAATAACCGGGGTTATGCAATTACGAATCTTTAGTGCGGAATGTACAGGAAAATCCCGAAACTCGCTTCAGGGTGATGCAATAATGAAAGATCCCGCATGGGTAAAACGCAGGATAATTAAGTTAGAAGAATACTAGCAGAAGATCCCGTTAAAAAAGTAATTTTTTTATATCGTATCGGAGGGAAACGCAGTGCGTTCCACGTACCGAACCTTCAACTCTCTAATACAATTTCAATACCGATATCTTTCGGTACCTGAATCCGCATCAGCTGGCGAAGTGCCCGCTCATCGGCATCAATGTCGATAAGCCTTTTGTGTACGCGCAGCTGCCAGCGATCAAATGTTGCAGTTCCTTCCCCATCGGGGCTTTTACGGATTGGTACAACAAGTCTTTTGGTGGGGAGCGGGATTGGTCCAGCCAGATTCACCCCTGTGCGTTCGGCAATCTCGCGGATCCTGTCACAGACCGTCTCTACTTTATCGAAATCAGTTCCTGTCAGGCGAATTCTGGCTTTTTGCATAATGATCACCAAAAAAAATTATTTAATCATCTGTTTTGCCTGGATGGCAATACACATGCCGGCTGCGATGGTCGCACCCATATCACGGACGGCGAACCTGCCCAGCTGCGGGAGTTCCTTGACATTCTCGATGACCATCGGCTTTGTCGGCTTGATTTGGACGATTGCCGCATCACCGGTCTTTAAGAACGTGGGGTTTTCTTCCTTGGTCTGGCCTGAGCGGGGGTCGAGTTTCTTCTTGAGCTCGATAAATGTGCATGCCGTCTGGGTTGTGTGGCAGTGGAACACCGGGGTGTATCCGACAGTGATTGCACTGGGGTGCTGGAGCACGACAACCTGTGCGGTGAATTCATCGGCAACAGTCGGCGGCTGTTCTGCGGGACCGCAGACATCGCCACGGCGGATATCTCCCTTTGCGATACCACGGACGTTAAACCCGACGTTGTCTCCGGGAACGGCCTGGGGGATTTCTTCGTGGTGCATCTCGATGGACTTGATTTCTCCATCCTTGTTTGCCGGCATGAAGGAGACTTTCATACCTTTCTTCATGACGCCGGTCTCAACACGGCCGACCGGCACAGTTCCGATACCGCTGATGCTGTAACAGTCCTGAATCGGTAAGCGGAGCGGCTTGTCGGTGGGCTTTGAGGGCTCCTTAAAGGTGTCCAGTGCCGGCACCAGTGCCGGGCCTTTGTACCAGGGGGTTTCGGGGCTGACTGTCTTAATGTTGATGCCCTGAAGCGAACTGATCGGGATGAAAAGAGTCTCTTCGGGCTTGTATCCAACCATCTTGATAAGTTCCGAAAGATCTTTTTTGACTTCGTTGAACCGCTTCTCATCGTACTTTACAGCGTCCATCTTATTGATGGCGATGATGATCTGGGTGATACCGAGTGTCCGGGCAAGGAATACATGTTCCTTGGTCTGCTCCATGACGCCATCGGGAGCTGCAACGACAAGGACTGCTGCATCAGCCTGGGATGCACCGGTGATCATGTTTTTGACGAAGTCTCTGTGCCCGGGGCAGTCGACGACTGTAAAGTAAAACTTGGGTGTATCGAACCGCTTGTGCGCGATATCGATCGTGATACCTCTTTCACGCTCTTCCTTGAGGTTATCCATAACCCATGCAAATTCAAAAGTCGCCTTACCCTTCGATTCAGCCTCCTTGCGGTAGGCTTCAATAATATGTGCAGGTACTGCACCTGTCTCGAACATCATGCGGCCAACGGTAGTTGACTTTCCGTGGTCAATGTGTCCGATAACAGCCAGATTCATGTGGGGCTTATCAGCTGCCATGTAATGTTCCTCCCCTTGAGGGATAATCCGCATACCGTCTGTCTATGCGAGCATTACATATATGAGACGCATCTATTTAAAGTATTTCGATTCCGCGGTTGACTTTTCAGGTGAAGATCCGTATCGATATTATCATATCTGTTGTCAGGATATTCTCTTTTGCATGAAGACAATACCCTTCCAGCGTGATTCCGGGAAAAATCAGGTCATGGTCGATTGTACCGGCGATAAAGTGTCAGTATACAGTACATGCGCGTACTGCCGGCATTGTCGCGGTATCCGTGTGGGAAACCGGGTTGCACCAACACCTCAGGTCCGGGCTCTTACCGATCTCCGTCAGCGCGGCGCCGCAGACGAAGTCATGATGGAAGCAGCGCTCATGTTTAACACGCTTGTCCGGGATGGTTCCGCTGTCGAATGTGACGATGATAAAAATGAAGGATATATGAGATTATATTAGGTGCTCCCGGTTTTCTTATATCTAAGGGAGATCTCCCCATCTCTGACTTGAGGGTGATCTGTGCCAGCCTGTGAGTACACTTACTAAACCAATTGTAATGCTTTCTGGGCCGGAACTGTTTTGTTACCGGCTTTCAGCATTTTTCCCCATAAGCTAATATTCTCTGTCAAATCAAAAATCGGATTTTTTAAGTGAGACCTTTTGGCGGCTGAAACCCCTGTTACCCTCTTTCAACATAACCCGCCCCAGATGTTTCCCAGTGTTTCCTCTACCGAAATGTGTGGGGAATTATCCGCGAGCAATTGAAAATGCTATAGCGTTTTTTAGAGAATCGCCACAAACACAACGATAAGAGCCCGGGTGATCTCGTTTGATGCTCCGACAATATCCCCGTTTACTCCTCCAAACCGGCTTTCAGAAATCTTCAGGAGAATTGTCGGACACAGAATCATCATGATACCTGCTACTGCAAGCTGAAGCGGAGTTACAGGAAGAAAAAGCAGGGGGATACAGAACAGGAGTGATAACGCCGGGAAATACGGTCGGGCAAACTGGTGGAGATAGCTGTGCATACCCTCTTTAAACGGAGATCCGTAAACGGTCAGAAATACCATGGAGAATTTTGCCCCGACCTCGCCGATAATCAATATTGGGATAATGGATGCTGCTGCCTGAAAACCGGCAAAGAGGAGGAGCGTAACGACAATTCCGGCCGCAATCCCTCCAGCCCCCACATAACGGTCGGTGAGTGCGTGGACCCGTTTTTCGGGGTCCCCGTGTGCCATCAGCCCGTCCCCGGTATCCAGTAACCCGTCGAAATGATGGGCCCCGGAAAGAACGATCACTCCTGCGACCGCCACAGCTGCCGCGAGGGTTTTATCGCTGATAAAGAAAACCGGAATTGCGACGAGAAGTGCGATCACATAGCCCGCAAGGGGGTACAACCAGGAATGTCGTGCGAATGCATCAAAATCCCGGGGTTTTCCCAGGGGAAGTATTGTGGTAAACTGCAAAAGGGCAAGGATCGACTTCATGCAAGACTCACGTGATGCAGGCTCTATAGTGAGGGAGATTTTTGAGTTTTTCTGGATGACATTTCCTGGTTTAAACACTCATACCCACATCGGGTACCTGCGTGGTATTTTGTCCGCCCCTCTACTTAAACGCGACCATATGTCTGGTGACGATATCTTCAAACCCCTTTGCGTGAAAAAGTATCTCTGGATCAATATGCCGTTTATTACCGGAGATGTACCTTCCTGTTCGCCGAAAAACCCGATTTTCAGTGTGATCCTGGGAAATACGCTCCTTTCGACCATACCCGGTTTATCCGGAGCGGGACCGGATCCTGAAAAGACCCTCCTTACCCCCAATCTCGATGCAGAACTGGTCACTACCGGCCGGATTACCAGTATTCCTCTTAAACCAAACACGCCCACAGGGTGTCCGACGCCGGCGACAATTACCCGGGCTATGACAGAGCTGACGGGAATTCCCCCGCTTTTTATCAATGCCGGATTGAAAAACCGTATGACGGTTCCCTTTATCGACGCGCTTGGGGAACCGGGAAACGATCCCCGCAAGGGAGATGCCGTTCCTCAGGCAAAATTCCTCTATATTCACGGTAAACTGATTGGCAAATTTCTTTCCCGGGCAAGTGATCTCCTCGTTCTTGGGGAATGTGTGCCCGGGGGAACGACGTCTGCTTTATGTGTCCTGCGTGCATTGGGGTATCCAGCCTCCGTCAGCAGCAGTTTTGTGAAAAATCCCGTCAGCAGTAAAGAGGCCCTCTGTCAGGAAGTCCTGGACGGGCTCGCCAAAAAGCCCGTTACCGATCCTCTTGAAATAGTTTGTCGGGTAGGGGATCCCATGATACCGGTCGCCGCAGGTATTGCCGAATCATATACGGGAACACTTGTACTTGCCGGGGGAACCCAGATGCTTGCAGTATGCGGCATGATAAAGGCCATGCACCGGCCACTGCCCACGGTTGCAACGACGATTTATGTAAAAGAGGACAGATCAGCAAATGTGGAAGAACTTGTTTCACGTATGGGGGTCCGCATCTGTTATGTTGACCCCTCGTTTGGGACCTTGGGTCATCCCGGCCTTGCCCGTTACTGCGAGGGCGAAGTAAAAGAAGGGACCGGAGCCGGGGGTGCGATGTGCCTTGCATATATGATGGGGTACACCCCGCAGCAGATTCAGGAAAAGATCCTCGTAACGGTCGAAGCATATAGTTAAGCAGTCTTAATAGTCCCCCCGCCCAATATTTTGGTATCAGAATGCTACCTATCTGTGTTGTCAATAATCATGGTCAGTTCAACCACCTGATCCATCGTGCCCTGCGGGATCTGGATATCGAAGTTGCACTTGTCTCCAATACGACGCCCCCTCAGGAGATCGCCACAAAATACC
>JGI20225J14565_1000380_pt1 | contig 10665 bp, 10 predicted proteins | sample BioMet4_FD_14565 | JGI IMG/M metagenome (IMG submission 14565) | reverse complement strand
TTCTAGTATAGCTTCTGAAACAAGAGCTGATACAGAAAATATTAAATTGGCAAAGGCTAACTTAGAAAGGTAATTCTTTTTTCTTTTTTCAATGAGTTTCCTTTCTATTAATTGTTCGAAATCCTTTTTGTAAGCCAGAATCTCTAATTGATTACAGTTGAGAAAAGAAGATATATCATTAATATCTATTTCGGGATTCTTTTTATATCCCAAAGAATAAATGCAAGCCAACAGCTGCGTTTGATTATCTGTAGTTCCAAGATATTTGTTTAATTGCCCGATTGCCTTTTTTATTCCTTTTAATTTAATAGCCTTTAATTCAGACTTCTCCAGTTTTTTAGCTACCAGGCATAGTGATTGCAATACATTAAAATCAACTTCTTTCATCTTTGTTTCCATAGTCAGTAATTTAATTATGGTACAAAGATGAAAGTAGGTTATGCTAAAATTAAGCACATGTGCTATTTATTTGCAGAAAGTAACTAAAATGCGACTAAAGATGCCAACTATATACTTATTTATAATTGTTGATTATGAAAACGTAAACCCATTCTAGGAAAGGTCAAAATTGCTGAATTATTTGATTTTATTGTCCAATAAATCTGAACCATTCACCAATAAACAAAATTTATTGGAGAATAAATCAGAATGATTCACCAATGATTTTTCAAAAAAGGCGATTAAGAATAGTTGTCTAATAATATCTCTTAAAGCCTCAAGAGATGTTGAAGAATAAGTCTTGATGTTTTCGAAAAGTGTCAAGACGCTTAATGCCTTCCTGCAAGGGGTTTCAGGCCATTTATAGCTTAGCTTGCAAAGGCAAAGAATTATAAGTTTATAAAAGCAAACCCGTAAAATAATTGCAACAGACTTTGAACTAAAAACATTTATATAAATAGATTAAGACTCATTTTGATTGCAAATAGAATTAACAACAGGCACCAAAATGCAAAAAACACTGCCAAAAAAAGGTAACTTATAACTGAATCATTTGTCCAGGTATTTTATTTGAAAGGGTTAACTATTTAATAATCAGTGTCTGCCAGTACAAAATCGTGGGGCTATAAATATATGTATAAAATACACACTTCGGCGTCCTTAATTCTTTTAAAAATCAGCCTTATTCTGACTGCTTTTGCAATTTTCTTGTTAAGAGCTTACAGCAAGAGACGGATATGACATTTGACAAAACAATTATTGTGCTTTCGTGTTGTTCATTTAGATAATGTTATGTTGAGGATTAAAAAACACATATAATGAACAGGCTGTTTATTCTTCATTTTTATGGGATACTACTGGTTTGGATGGCATCTGTTTGCTGCAATTGTTATGCTCAGGGTAAAGAGATAAACAAGAATGATTCCAGGATAGTGGTAAGACCGGTCGCACAAAAAAACACTTTGGCCGTTAAACAAACTGTGAATAATGCGGCTGAGATCTATGCAAAACCCAAAGTGCCGGTCCTTTGTTATCATCGTATTGAAGATGGCCGGAAAAGTGATTATTCGGTAACTCCAGCTACATTTGCAGCGCATATAAAAGTACTTGCAGATAGCGGCTATCATTCTATCTTACCTGCACAATTGTATGATTATCTAGTATATAATAAAGCATTGCCCGAGAAACCTGTAATGATCACATTTGATGATTCAAGAGTGGAGCATTACAGAATCGCTGCTCCTGTGATGGAAAAGTATGGATTTAGAGGCGTTTTCTTTATTATGACAATTACGTACAACAAGAAGAATTACATGACAAAGGAGCAAATAGCAAAGCTGGCAAAAGCAGGACATGTCATCGGGCTGCATAGCTGGGATCATACAATGGTCACTAAGTATAAAGATTCAGATTGGGTGAAACAAATGTCAATGCCCCGTAAAGAGTTAGAGAAGATAATCGGTATGCCTGTTGAATATTGGGCTTATCCCAATGGCGTTTATGATCATAAAGCAACAGAAAAACTAAGCAAGAACTTTAAGCTGTCTTTTATACTTATATCACAACGTGATTCTATTCAACCGTTGCAAACCATATGGAGAATGATTATCCCGGAATGTACCCCGCAAAGAATGCTAAAATCAATGCACGGAATTTTTAAGAATGGAAAGTAGCTTTTTTTGTTTTTACTTCATTGGTTTACTTCGCTTTTTTAGTCTTTTTTCTTTTGTTTATTTTAGGCTTTAGTTACTCTTTAGCCTTTCTGTATAAAAAACTGTGAAAATATTCATAAAACCGCTCAAATTTATGTACGGTGTAAAACAATAATTTGTACCTTTGCGCATTGAAACACCTAATATGCAATTAAATGTCTGAAACAAAAAAAATTAAAACCGCTCTCGTGTCGGTTTACCATAAAGAAGGATTGGATGATTTAATCACCAAACTTCACGAGGAAGGAGTTGAATTCTTGTCTACAGGAGGTACACGTCAGTTTATTGAATCTCTGGGTTTTCCTTGTAAGGCTGTAGAAGACCTTACTTCTTACCCATCAATTTTAGGCGGTAGAGTGAAAACTCTTCATCCGAAAGTTTTCGGTGGTATTTTGTGCCGTAGAGAAGTTGAACAAGATCTTCAGCAAATAGAGAAATACGAAATTCCAGAAATAGATTTGGTTATTGTAGACTTGTATCCATTCGAAGCAACTGTTGCTTCAGGAGCTGGTGAAGCTGCTATTGTTGAGAAAATCGATATTGGTGGAATCTCATTAATTCGTGCAGGTGCTAAAAATTATAAAGACGTTGTTATCGTTGCTTCTCAGGCTCAATATAAACCATTGGCCGATATGTTGATGGAACATGGTGCAACAAGTACAATTGAAGAACGTCGCTGGTTTGCTAAAGAAGCATTTTCAGTTTCTTCCAATTACGATTCTGCTATATTTAATTATTTTGATTCAGAAGATGGTTCTGCTTTCCGTTGTTCGGTGAATGAACAAAAATTGCTTAGATATGGAGAAAATCCACATCAGAAAGGTGTCTTTTATGGTAATTTAGATGCTATCTTTGATCAGATCCACGGAAAAGAGATTTCATATAATAATTTGCTTGATATTAATGCTGCGGTTGATTTGATTGATGAGTTTAATGATTTGACCTTTGCAGTGTTAAAACACAATAATGCTTGTGGCATAGCTTCCCGCCCAACTGTAGCTGAGGCCTGGAATGATGCTTTGGCAGGTGACCCTGTTTCTGCATACGGTGGAGTATTAATCACGAATGCTGTTATAGATAAAGCTGCTGCAGAAGAAATTAATAAGATTTTCTTTGAGATTATTATTGCACCGGATTATGATGTTGATGCTCTCGAGATTTTGACTCAAAAGAAAAATCGTATTGTTTTGGTTCGCAAAGAAGCTGCATTCCCTAAAAAACAATTCCGCTCATTATTGAATGGTGTTTTAGTACAGGATAAGGATTTAAAAATAGAGACTTCTGCCGACTTGAAGACTGTAACAGATAAAGTTCCTACAGAGCAAGAAGCTGAAGATATGTTGTTTGCTAATAAGATTGTAAAGAATAGTAAGTCGAATGCAATTGTTTTGGCAAAAGGAAAACAACTTCTGGCAAGTGGCATTGGTCAGACATCGCGCGTAGATGCGTTAAGACAAGCAATAGAAAAGGCTAAGTCTTTTGGCTTTGATTTACAAGGTGCTGTTATGGCTAGTGATGCGTTCTTCCCATTCCCTGATTGTGTGGAGATAGCATCTAAAGAAGGAATTACAGCTGTAATTCAGCCAGGTGGGTCAGTAAGAGATCAACTTTCTTTTGATTATTGTAATGAACATGGCGTTGCAATGGTTACGACCGGTTTCAGACATTTTAAACATTAATAAAAAATGGGATTATTTTCTTTCACGCAAGAAATAGCGATGGACTTGGGTACGGCCAATACCATCATCATCAGTAACGGTAAAATAGTAGTTGATGAGCCTTCCGTAGTAGCTTTGGATAGACGTACGGATAAAATGATTGCTGTAGGTGAAAAAGCACGTCAGATGCATGGAAAGACACATGAGAATATCAGAACTATCCGTCCTCTTCGGGATGGTGTGATTGCTGACTTTTATGCATGTGAGCAAATGATGCGTGGTATGATAAAAATGATGAACACGCATCACAGATTATTCTCTCCCTCTTTGAGAATGGTTATTTGTGTTCCATCAGGAAGTACTGAGGTTGAATTACGTGCAGTACGTGATTCTGCCGAACATGCAGGAGGACGTGATGTTTATTTGATTTTTGAACCAATGGCAGCAGCTATTGGTATTGGTATAGATGTGGAAGCTCCCGAAGGAAATATGATTGTTGATATAGGTGGAGGTTCTACTGAAATTGCAGTTATTTCATTGGGCGGAATTGTTTCAAACAAATCTATTCGTATTGCAGGTGATGACCTCACATCTGATATTCAGGAATATATGGGCCGTCAGCACAATCTAAAGGTTGGTGAACGTACAGCTGAACAAATTAAGATTCATGTGGGAGCTGCATTGACAGAGCTTGAAGATGCTCCGGAAGATTATATCGTTCATGGACCTAACAGAATGACTGCGCTTCCGATGGAAGTACCGGTATGTTATCAGGAAATTGCTCATTGCTTAGAAAAATCCATTGCAAAAATGGAAACTGCTATTCTTAGTGCATTGGAACAAACTCCTCCTGAATTATATGCGGATATTGTTCACAATGGTATCTATTTAGCCGGAGGTGGTGCTCTTTTACGGGGATTGGATAAACGTTTAACAGATAAAATTAATATACCTTTCCACATAGCTGAAGATCCTCTCCATGCTGTGGCAAAAGGAACAGGAGTAGCATTGAAGAATGTAGATAAATTCTCGTTCTTAATGCGATAAACATAATATGCCGATGTGCTGATATACAGGTCTGTTTTTTATGCAGTATCTGTTGTATCCGCACATCGGCTAGTTAGTACATTGGAATTATATGCGGAACTTACTTAACTTCCTTATAAAATATAACTACTGGTTTCTTTTTGTTTTATTAGAGGTCACCAGTTTTGCTTTGTTGTTTCGCTTTAATCATTATCAAGGAAGTACTTTCTTTACTTCAAGTAATGTTGTTGCCGGGGATATTTATAAATTAAGAGGTTCTGTGACTTCTTATTTTTATTTGAAATCCGCAAATGAAGATTTGCTGGATCGCAACATGTTGCTGGAACAACAAATTTCTAACCTTAGAAAGGAGTTACAGGAACGAGGTGTTGATTCCCTGGAAGTTGATAGTTTGAAGGATACACCTTTGAAAGGTATAAACTTTATTAAGGCTAATGTGATAGACAACTCACTGACGAAGGTTGATAATTATGTAACGCTTGATAAAGGCTCTGATGATGGAATTCGGCGTGATATGGGAGTTGTTGACAGAAATGGAGTTGTAGGTATTGTTTATATGACTTCTCGTAAATACTCGTTAGTCATTTCTTTGCTGCATAGTAAAAGTAATATTAGCTGTAAATTGTTGAGAAGTGGCTATTTTGGTCCTCTTAAATGGGAAGCTGGCGATTCTCGCTATGCTTTCTTAAATGATTTACCCCGTCATGCGAAGTTTAGTTTGGGTGATACGTTGGTTACCAGCGGCTACTCAGAAATATTCCCGTCAGGAATAATGGTTGGAACAGTAGATCATATAGGAAATTCTAAAGATGGACTTTCTTATCAGCTAAAAATAAGGCTTGCTACTGATTTTGGTAAATTGAGCAGTGTGCGAGTGATTCCCATGTCATTCAAAAAGGAGCATATGCTTCTTAAGCAAATAGAGAATAAGCAGCAATGATAATAGTATTTTTAAGACGTATAGAGTGGTTTATAGCCTTGGCCTTACTTCAGGTCCTGGTACTCAATAATGTGCATATCGCTGGATATGCCACCCCTTTTCTTTATATCTATCTGATAGTAAAAATGTCATCTGGCGTATCAAGAAATGAACTAGTGCTGTGGGGCTTTTTTCTCGGATTAATCATTGATGTGTTTTCAAACACTCCTGGAATGAATGCTGCTGCAACTACCTTTATAGCTTTTATTCGCCCTTATCTTTTACGCCTTTTTTCACCGCGTGATATTTCAGACGAAATTGTTCCTGCAATAAAAATCATAGGTGTTTCTCCTTTTATAAAATATGTAGTGACATGTGTTTTGTTTCACCACGCTTCTTTATTGCTGATTGATTCTTTTTCTTTCTTTGAATTTAGCACTTTATTAATTAAGATTGGATCGAGTACACTACTTACTGTTGTGTGCGTTATGTGTATTGAAGGCTTTAAAAAATAGGATGTGGCTCGGGATTATAATTTAGAAAATAGAAGATATGTAGTTGCTGGCATTGCTTTTTCTGTGGTGCTGGTTTTTCTAGTACGTCTTTTTATACTTCAGATATCATCAGAGGATTATAAAAAGAATGCAGATAGTAATGCTTTTATAAATAAGATTCAATATCCTTCAAGAGGAATTTTTTATGACCGTAACAACAAATTGCTGGTATACAATCAGCCGGCTTATGATGTTATGGTGGTGATGAAAGAGATTGAACATCTTGATACGCTTGATCTGTGTCAGACCTTGAATATTACCAAAGAATATTTTCTGAAACGAATGACCGATGTGAAAGATAGAAGCAAAAATCCCGGGTATTCTCGTTTTACAGCTCAACTTTTTATGGTGCAACTTTCTGCTGAGGAAGGAGGCATTTTTCAGGAAAAGCTATTCAAGTTTCATGGCTTTTATGTTCAGCCACATTCTATCAGGCAATATTCATATAATTCAGCTGCACATATATTAGGTGATATTGGTGAGGCTTCAATGGCTAATATTGAGGATGATGACTATTATGTCCGGGGTGATTATATAGGAAAGCAAGGGATCGAAAAATTTTATGAAAAAGAACTTCGTGGACATAAAGGTGTAGAGATTCTGCTTAGAGATGCACACGGACGTATACAAGGAAAATATCTAAATGGTAAGTTAGATAAAAAACCTATTCCGGGAAAGAATCTGAAACTCTCCATTGATATTGATTTACAGCAGTTTGGAGAGAAACTGATGGGGAAGAAAATAGGGGCCATAGTAGCCATTGAGCCACAAACCGGAGAAATACTTTGTTTAGTTTCAACGCCATCCTTTAATCCGGCAGATATGGTTGGCCGTCAAAGAGGAAAAAACCATATGGCTTTGGAACGAGATCCTAAAAAGCCTCTGTTTAATAGAGCCTTAATGGCATCTTATCCTCCGGGATCAACTTTTAAACCGGCGCAATCTTTAGTCTTTCTTCAGGAAGGAATTATTAAGCCATCTACCGCTTTCCCTTGTTATCATGTCTACCGCTTTTACTTTGCGATATACACGTTTGATCTCAGTGTTAGGCTTAAATCCGGTTTTCAACATTTGTAGAGGAACCAGTCTTCCTGTAAGTGTTACTGTTCCTATATCGTGGCCGGGAGTTGATTCCACGGCAACAATGTCTCCTTTTTCCAGTTTTAATCCGTTGCTGTTTTGATAATACCCTTTACGTGTATTTTTAAACTGAACTTCTACCAGGTCACTTTCATTACTGCTTCCCGGAATGTCGGCCAGCCAGTCGTAAGTGTTCAGTTTATTATCTTGTCGGGAGCAGCCTTTGCAGCATAATTTCCCGCTTCCGTTATGTAATTTATAATCCATTTTTATATTATTTATTGTTTCAGCAAAACAATCATTTTCAATGAGAAATCAAAGAATACCATTTTTGCGTTCACATTTTGTTCGATATGTTGTTGAGCCAGTGTAAGCTCATCCATTATTCCCATAGCATTTCGCTCGTTTACAAAAGGAGCAAAACGAGCCGAAAAATTCAGTTCTTCCCTATTCAGGTAAGTGAGCTCTTTGCAGTGAAAGTTGAGAATAAAGTTCTCGCGGATCATTCGTTGCGCATATTCCAGAAAGTTCTTTTGCCGTTCGCGTCCCATTCCTGCCAGCTGTTCGCTCCATGCTTTCATCTCCTTGATTTTTCGTTGATAGGAGAGGCGCATCAGATTGACAAACAGGTTGAAGAAAAGTTCCTTTTCCTCATTCAGATGAATCTGTTCCATGGCACGAATAAAATTACCATTGGCCAGATGGGCCGTTATTTCTGCATCCTGGTCTGCTAAACCGTAGTTCTTTTTCAGCACCTCTGTGATACTTTCGTCCTCGATATGACGTACATTCACTCGCTGTGTGCGGCTGAGAATAGTGGTAAGCATCAAGTCAGGCTGCTCAGATACCAGTAAGAAAACAGTCTTTGTTGGCGGCTCTTCCAATAATTTCAGTAGTTTATTGGCGCAAGTCTCATTCATCTTTTCCGGTAGCCAGATAATCATGACCTTATAACCACCTTCACTGCTTTTCAGGCTTAGCTTCCGTAGAATCTCATCGCTCTCTTTGGCGTAAATAAGAGCTTGGGCATTCTCTGCATCCATTTCTCTTAGCCAATGGTTCAGGTTAAAATAGGAGTTTTTCTGCACAAAACTTCGCCATTCCCTGACATAATCATCACAAACCACATCTTTGCTTGAACCTTTCTTTTTCACAATGGGGAAAACAAAATGCAAATCCGGATGAGCCAGTTTGTTCATCTTAACACACGAAGGACAAATGCCGCAGGCATCCTCTTCTGTGTGGTTAGGGCAGAGTAGATATCGGGCATAAGCAATGGCCAGCGGAAGTTTGCCCACCCCTTCGGGGCCGCAAATCAACTGTGCGTGAGGAATGCGATTCTCCTTCACTTCCAGAAGAAACTTCTTCTTAACCTCTTCCTGCCCTATAACCTCTCTGAAAAACATAAATCAATATATTTGTTTGGCAACTTCTTTGATACTGTCTACTGCACCGACTGAATAGAAATGAATGCTTGGCAGTCCATGGGCCATTAATTCCCTGCACTGTTCTATACACCATTCTATACCCAATTGTTTGGCCGCTGCATCGTCTTTGCATTTCATAGCTTGTATGGCTAAATCTTCTGGAATATCAACCTTAAAAGTCTTGGGAACCATGCTCAACTGAGATAACTTTGAAAAAGGCTTTATCCCCGGAATGATAGGAATAGTAACGCCGGCTTTTCTTGCTCTTTCCACAAATTCAAAGAACTTTTTATTATCGTAAAAAAGTTGGGTTACAGCATATTCGGCTCCTGCTTCCATCTTTTTTTTCAGCCAGTAAATATCCGTGTCGATATTGGGGGCTTCTTCATGTTTCTCCGGATAGCATGCTACGCCATAAGAAAAAGGTTGCCACGTAACCTTCATCTGTTCACCGTCAACAAATATACCTTTGTTGAAATTATTGATTTGTTCTTGCAGTTCAATGGCATGAAAATAGCCATTTCCTTCAGGTTTGAAGGATGATTCGTGTTTAGCCTTGTCGCCACGAAGAACCAATAGATCGGTAATGCCAAGGAATTGTAGATCGAGAAGTACATATTCTGTCTCTTCCCGGGTAAACCCACTGCATAAAATATGAGGAACAACTGCTATGTTATATTTATTTTTTATGGCTGCAGCTACAGCTACGGTTCCCGGACGACGGCGTACATTATTACGTTGATACAATCCATTCCCCAGATCTTTATATACATACTCGCTGCGATGGGTAGTGATATTTATGTATTTCGGATTAAATTCCTTTAACGTATCTATAGCATTATACAGCTTTTCAATGCCGGTTCCCTTTAATGGAGGTAATATCTCAAATGAAAAAGCTGTCTTGTCATTACTCTTTATTAAATCTATAACTTTCATAGGTCTTATTTGTATAACGGCAAATCAGTTGCCGGATATGCATATTGTTGCAAAAATAGCAAAAAAAACATAGTTTTAAACAATCTTGTGTCTTTTTAAAGGGACAAAGTAAGATTTAAACTTTGAATGTCAGATAAAAAAAGAAAAGGTTCAGCTATTTTCAGGGAAATGGAATCATGCTATTCAATTTCGATGTCATAGTTATCAAGAAGTCCGGCAATTCCCATTCTTGAAAACCTGGCTTTTCTGATTCGGTTCGTTTCTGGATTGATGGAATAGTTGTACGAAGTACGGAAGTCTGCTTTCTCAAGATTTGTTCTTGAAAAGATTGTTCGGCTCAGGTTGCAGTTATCGAAAATAGCACTTGTGAGAACTGTTTCCGTAAAATCCACTTCTTGCAGGTTGCAACTCTTGAACTGGATGCCTTTCAGTTTTAACTGATAGAAGGAGGATAGGTTTAGTACACATTCCTCAAAGGAGAAAGATATGAGAAAGGGATTGCATTCTTCAAGGTTCAGGCCTACTAGTTTACAGTTGACAAAGCTGACATCCCGGAATGCAACGTTTGTGATCTTTGCCATGCTGAGATCACACTTATCGAACACGCAATCTACAAAAGTGATGCTAGTTAAATCAGAATTCATAAAGAGACAGTTCAGGAAAGTACACTCGGCATATTCCCCTTTGGCTAGCGGCTCTTCCATGAAGTTGTTCCCTTTGAATATTTTATTTTCAAAAAATTGACCAGTCATTTTGTTGTTATGTGGATACATGAGTGTGCAAAGGTAAGAATAGATCTTTTATTCTGATGGAATAATTCCAAAAAAAGCTTTTCAGAGTTTATATCTTAAAATAACTTTTTCTCGTTACTTCATCGTTAAAGGCCAATCAAAG
>JGI20225J14565_1000376_pt1 | contig 10692 bp, 12 predicted proteins | sample BioMet4_FD_14565 | JGI IMG/M metagenome (IMG submission 14565) | reverse complement strand
CATGGCTGCGCAAGGTCCTCTTTGATGATGCGGGCCGGAGCGACCTTGTGGTGCTGCTGATCACGCGCCTGGTACCGCTCTTCCCCTACAACCTTCAAAACTTTGCATACGGGATTACGGACATACGGCTCTTACCCTACACAGTCTATACGTTTCTTTTCATGATTCCGGGCGTTGCCCTCTTCACCATCGGCTCCGCGGGTTTCACCGCGGAGTGTGGGCGGTGGCGCTATTTTTTTGCCGCGGGCATTTTACTGGCGCTGGTGCTGGTGCTGGGTTTCGGCGTAAAAAAATATTATCTTGATCGGTCGCGCGGGGCCGGGAAAGAAGGTCCCGTTGAAAAAACTAATTTGGAATAACATTGTCCGCAGGCGCGGCCAGTCTCTTCTGACCATGGCGATTACGGCGCTGACCGTGCTGTCTTTCGTGGTTGTGCTTGGCGTGTTCTGGACAATGCGGCAGGGGATCGCTCTTTCGCAGGAACGGCTCGGCGCGGATGTAGTGGTCCTTCCCAAAGACGCCAGCGCCAGCGGATATGATCTGTTGTTTACTGCCAATCCGGAGAATATTTATATGCCGGCTTCCGTTGCGGAGGAAATTGCCGAGATAAACGGCGTAAAGGCAGCTTCACCCCAGTTTTATTCCCAGACGCTGGCCGGGAGCTGCTGCGACTATGGCTATGAGATGCGCGTGGTCGGATTTGACCCGGACACGGATTTTATTCTGGCTCCGTATCTTCATCTGCGGAACTATGACCGCCTTGCGGACAACGAGATCATTCTTGGCGGCAACTTCACCGATTTTATGGAGACCAGCTCCATGATCCTGGGCCACAAGTTCAACGTCGTGGGTGAACTCTATCCCACCGGAAGCGGCATGGACGACACGATTTTTATGAACATCGACGTTGCCCGGAGCATCTCTGAGGAGTCGGAGGGGTTAAGCGGCATCTGGTCCGGCAAGAGCGCCGCCGATCAGATTTCCGTCGTGATGGTGAAGCTGAAAGGCGGCGTCTCCGCCGCCGATTTTACGCTTGCGGTACTAAAGACCGGCCTGCCGGTCCAGTGTGTTGCGACAAGCGATACCATTACCTCGCTGCATACCCAGCTGACCGCGACGGCCGAGATGTTTTTCCTGCTATGGGCGGCGTCGCTGCTGATCGCTGCTCTGTCCCTATTCGGTCGGTTCCATGCGCTGGCGCGGGAGCGCCGCAGGGAAATCGGGCTCATGCGGGCGATCGGGCTGCAAAAAAGCCGTGTATTCAGCCTGATTGTCGGCGAGGCGCTGACGATGGCTTTTCTTGGCGGCGTTGTCGGCGGGATCGGCGGCTGTCTGTGCACGGGGCCGATTATTGGAAGACTCAGGGAAGCATTTTTCCTGTCCTCGTCTCTTTGGAATCTGAAAACGGCGCTTTTGTGCGGATTGGCTGGCGTCGCGCTTGCCGTCCTTCTGGGCTTCCTGGCGGCAATCCTGCCCGCCGCGCAGAGCGCTTCGCTGGAGCCGCAGGCGGCCATTGCGCAGGGGGAGCTGAACTGAGATGGAAATTTGCAGACTGGAGCACATACAGAAAATCTACCATATGGGCGAGCAGGTCGTTCCCCTGCAGGATATCTCCCTGACCGTCAATGCGGGTAATTTCATCGCCGTCGAAGGCGTTTCCGGCGCAGGAAAGAGCACTTTATTGGCAGTAATGGGCACGTTGCTGAGCATAGACGGTGGTCGGTATTTTTTCGAGAGCGAAGACATTTCCGGCCTCTCTGACCGGCAAAAGACGGACCTGCGGGCAAAGAAAATCGGCTTCCTCTTTCAGGATACCAATTTGATCCAGGCATTAACTGTGCGGGAAAATCTGCTTTTTGCCCAAACGCTTGGAGGTGCGGAAAAGGCGAACGGCGCGGCGGCAGACGCACTTTTGGAGCAGCTTGGACTTGCGGATCGCGCCTCATTTTTACCACATCAGCTCTCGGGCGGACAGCGCCGGCGCGCAATGGCTGCGCGGTGTCTCATCCATGCGCCGCACCTGATTTTGGCGGACGAGCCAACCAACGATCTGGACGAGGTGTGGGCCGGCAGAATTGTCACGCTTCTGGCCGACGCGGCCAAGCGCGGCACCGGAGTTGTGATGGTCTCCCACAACAGCTGCTGGACGGCGGGTGCGGACGCCCGGTACCGTCTGGACGGCGGTGTGCTGGCAAAGCTCGGCAAAGGAGGTGAATGAGATGAAAAAGAATCTTTCTGTCATTCTGGGTGCAGTGCAGAGTCTTGCGGCCCTGTGTGCACTGGGTGCAATCAAGATCTGGGCTCCAACCTGCGCGGCCATGGTGACGCTTGAAAATGGCAATACGCTGCCCATGAAGTGCCACTATGCGGGGCAGGCCGGCGCTGCGCTGGCGGTTGTGCTGCTGGCGGCGGGAATTGTCGCCATGCTTTCCAAAAAGGACCATAAGAAGGTGCAGTTTGTACTGATCAGCGGTGCGGTGATGCTCTTCCTTGTGTTCAGCAGCCTGATCGGCGTGTGTATGAAGGCTGAAATGGCCTGCCATGTGACGGCGGCTTGGTGCAAGGGTATTTCCGTGGTGATCCTCGTCTGTGCGGTAATTGACCTGATCACCGGAAAAGAGGGCCAGCTTCCAGTCTAAGCGGTCATAAAAATGTTTCAAATTTTGTTTACATTTTATTTTGGAAAGGAAAATAAATCATGAAAAAAGTATTGTCTCTTTTTCTCGCAGCCATGATGATCATTGGCCTGACCGCCTGCGGTTCCACCACAAACACCGGCACCGCCAGCGGCAGCGCATCCGGCTCTGACGCGGCGAGCGTTGATTACAGCGTTGTAACGGAGGATACCGCTGCAAAGACCGTCAAAATATTTGCTGAAGTCAACGGCAAATACTTTACGGAGGTCACCCGTCACGGCGTCGTCTTTGCCAAAGGAAGCAATGGAGAGAAATCTATTCTTCGCGCGCTTTGCAGCGAAAAGGATTTCTATCAGGGTATGATCGACATTGGCGGCGTGCCTGGAGACAACCTCAGCCTGCCCTGCGACAACGGTGCGGTTATTGAGGGCGATAAGCTGGGCATCACCGTTTCCTGGGACGGCTCCAACGGTGAGATTCCCTTTGAGAACTGTGTCAAAACCGGCAGCGGCGAGCCCTATCAGATGGACGCGCGGTTCGGCGGCAATATTAAGCACGCCTATGCCGCGAACACCGGCTGCATCTTCTGCCTCGACAGCTGCCCTGTGGGCATTACCTCCAACGCGGCTTATGGCTTCGGCGTGGTTGAAAAGGACAAGACCGAGCAGTTCTACGGCAATCCCGACGTCCTGCCGGAAGATGGCACGCTGGTGACCGTAACTTTTACACTGGAAGCGTAATATGCGGCGCAGTTCCCTGAGTCAACATGGGCAATTCCGCAGAGGACGGCACGATTGTGACCGTAACCTTCACGGTATTTGAACACTGAATGAAAGGGACCTTACATCTGACGCTCTCTGCAAAGGGACGCCGGATGCAGGGAGGGGAGCGGACGAAAAATCCGCTCCCCTTGCCTATTGGAGGAGGTATGATCTATGAGAAGCCTGATCGAACGGGCGAATGCCTGCGTTCACTGTGGTCTGTGCACACGGCAGTGCGCATTTTTAGAAAAGTATGGGCTCGATCTGAACCAGTTTTCGAAGCGGAGTGACCTCGCCTATCACTGCTTTCTCTGTGGTAACTGTTCCGCCGTCTGCCCCAAGGAGATTGACGGCCGGGAGATCGCACTTTCAATGCGCCGGCAGCGTGTAAGTGATGCCGGCGGCAGGAGGGTACCGGAGCAGGGCTACGGAGCTCTGATCGCGGAGAAGAAAAACTATCTCTTCCAAAATTTCCGGAACAGCCGCCGGTCCGTCCTGTTTCCCGGCTGTAATTTCCCATCCTTCTATCCAAAGACCACGGATGCGCTGATCCGCCTTCTGCGGGAAGAAGCGGACATGGGCGTCGTATTTGACTGCTGCGGAAAACCGATTGCGGAGCTGGGGCTGGAGCATGCGGAGGCACAGGGAACGGAGTTGCTTCGCCGCCGCTTGTGCCACGCGGGCGTGGAGGAACTGGTGGTGCTTTGCCCCAGCTGCTTCTATTTCCTACGCCCGAGGTTGGACATTCCGGTGGTAAGTATCTACGACAAGCTACGCGAGCTGGGTCTTGGCGGGCAAATTAAGGAGCGTGAAGTAAACCTCTTTGTTCCGTGTCCCGATAAAGCCACTCATGAGATGGAGCGTTCCCTGTTTCCGTTTCTGACCGGAGCGTACCGGGAGATTCCGGAGGTTCAGTGCTGCGGACTCGGCGGCTGTGCGGCGGGAAAGGAGCCGGAGCTCTCCGCCGGGTTTCAGGAAAATGTAAAGCACATGAAGCTGCCCAACGTATATGTCTACTGCGCCTCCTGCGCCGGATCGCTGTGCCGGGGCGGCGTTACCAATGTGCGCCATGTTTTGACGGACATTCTTGGAACGAATGAGTCCCCCGTCCTCAGTGCGCAGACTGTGTGGAACCGAGCCAAACGAATGCTGTGATCCGGGTAAGCGCGCGAGACCTGGGTAGGACGAACTTCCGTTTATTTGCCTATGGGAAAAAACACAGGGTCGGTGCAATCCACGCTGCCAAAGATCCTCTGGCCTATGCTCCAGCCCGGTGCTTCCGAAAAGGGCTTCATTAGGTATGTTCCACCCGGAAGTTCCAGCTGCACCATTGTTTCTGCGCCTTGAAACTGTATCCCGGCCACCCGCAGCGAAAGCAGCCCGGATTCCCCAAAATGCAGGGCGGAGGAATGCACCAGCAAATCATACCTTCCATCCGGAACAGCTGCAGGGCAGGAAACTGCGGTGGAGGAAAAGACACCGCCCACCACATTTCCGGGGAGATAGCCACAGCCGCCAAAATAATTTGCCGTACGGCGGTCAGCGGGGCGGCCGTAGACTTCACGCGGTGTACCGCATTGTGCAATGTGCCCGTCAAACATAACTGCCACCCGATCAGCCATGGCAAGAGCCTCTTTTTGATCGTGTGTGACAAGAATGGTGGTCATCTGAAATTCCCGATGCAGCTTCAACACCATCGCGCGCATATCCTCACGCAGATTCCGGTCCAGTGCGGTAAACGGTTCATCCAGCAATAGCAGGCTCGGTTTTGCAGCCAGCGCCCGGATTAGAGCCACCCGCTGCTGCTGCCCGCCGGAGAGCTCGGACACCCGCCGCTGCCCATAGGCCTCAAGCTGCACTCTTTCCAGCAGCTCTGCAGCGGATGCCAGACGCTTTCTGCGGTCTACACCCCGCATTTTCAGTGGAAAGGCCACATTCTCCTCGACACTCATATTGGGAAAGAGGCGCATATCCTGAAAGACGATCACCGTACCGCGCCGGTGGACAGGCAACTGAGAGATGTCCTGACCGCCGAGGGACAGAGTACCCGCCTGCATCGGTAAAATACCCGCAATCGTTTTGAGAAGTGTGCTCTTTCCGCAGCCGGAGGGGCCCAGAAGTGAAAGAAACTGCCCGTCCTCTGCTGTCAGATTGAGATCGCGGAGGACCGGCTTTTTTTGAAGTTCCACCTTCAGACCGCTGATGATTAGTTGCATGCGACACCTCGTTTTGCTCAAAATTCGGACAGGCCCGGCAACAATCTAGCGGCTGTCAAGCCTTGTTTGCCGGAGTAGAAATTCAAAAACGGAGAAAACCAGCAGCGCCGAACTGACAAAAGCCACAGAATAAACAGAGGAGAGCGCCCGATCCCCGCTCTGTATATAAGGAATCAAAACCAGCGCAAGGGTCTTGATCCGCCCACCACCTACGATTAGTGTGGTAAAATACTGACTGTAGGAGAGAATGAAGCCCATGCTGAGCGAAGAGAGAACTCCCGGCATCAGGTGCGGCAGCGTGACTGAAAAGAATGCCCGGAGCGGTCCGGCGCCAAGCACCATAGCCTCTTCCTCGTATGCGGTTCCCACCGCCCGGGTCACGTCAGCCATGATCATGATACAATAAGGAACTGCCACAACCAGATGGACCAGCACCACGCCTGCGGCTGTATCCGCAAATCCGATGCGCAGCAGGGTGATTTGGATACCAACAGCAAATACTGTCCCAGGAATTAGCATGGGCAGAAGTGCGCAGCCGCGCGCCAACTCCCGGCCGCGGAAGTTATAAAGTTCTGTTGACCGAGCGGTAAGAATGCCGACGAAAGTTCCGAGCACTGCCACCATTGACGCCAGCATGCAGCTGCTTAGAAGCAGCCGCGGCAGGCTGGCGGAACCGTGAAACAGCTCACGGATCGTGCGCAGGGAGTAGTTCTCTGGCGTCAGCAAAGGCCATGGCCATCTCCCGGTTACGCTCCATACCAGCAGCACCGCCATCGGCAACAGAATGCACACGGCGGTGACCACCAGCACAAGCCGCGCAAAGGTACGTTGCCTCATGCAGTATTCGCTGCAAGATGTCTTTTTCCACCCACAAGGCCCCGTATCAGACCGTACCAGAGGATCGAAGCCAGCAGCGTGCCGGTCAGCGTTAGCACGGCGGCAGCTACACTGCCCAGAGATGCCTGCACGGCGGTTGCGATCAGCGGCGCCTTCCAGGGCAAAAAAGCTGCCTGAAAGGCGCTGAGCAGCAAAGCGGTCAGTGCAGGATGATCGGCGGTGGAGAGCCTCCCCAGCAGCACCTGCGCACTGTTTTGCTGAAAAAGCATAAACATTGCGTTGATAAAGCTACTAACGGGCGGTGCCAGCAGATAAACTGTACCCGGTATAGCAATGGCAAAAAGGGCGAGACAGCATTTCTTTCTCATGGATCCTCCTGAAAAAACGGCCGCCATGCAGTTTAAGCAGGGCGGCCGTTTTTGTGATAACAGACAGATTATGCCACGTCCTGGCAGGCGCACCAGCGATAGTAGGACTCATCGTAATTCAGGGTGTTTTCAAAGCCGCACATCTCCAAGATCAGCTGCATGTACGCGGAGCGGATGCCAGCGGTGCAGTAGGTGACCACAGTCTGATCGGGGGTCACACCGGCATCGGCAAAGAGGGCGATGATCTCGTCGTTGGACTTCAGCGTGGAATCTGCGTTGAAAAGATCGGTGTAGCGGACATGGATAGCATTGGGTAGGTGGCCGCCGGCGGCTTCGCCATAAAGGGTCTTGCCCTCCCACTCCTCGTCGGCACGAACATCTACCACGGTGAAGCTGTCATAATCTGCCGCAAGCGCGTCCGTATTGATGACGTGGGTCTCGTCGATTGAGTCCACGGTGACTTCAGAAGGGGCATAGGCTGTGGCGCCCTTCACAATGGGACAACCTGCGGCCTTCAGAGCGGCAAAACCACCATCGACCATCTTGACATTGGGGAATCTAGCCGCGATTAGTTCCCAAGCGATGCGGCCGTCGTCACCCCAGCCGTCTTGAGCGGCGGCGAAGAGAATAATCTCCTTATCTGGGCTGATTCCCGTAGCACTGAGTTGCGCGCTGAGCTGATCCACAGGGAGAATGGTACCCCACATCGCGTCGCCGGTGGCGCCGCTGGAGACATCGGCAAACATCTGCCAAATCACCGCAATGGCACCTTCCACCGTGCCCTTCTTGGCCTCGTCTTCACCGCGCGCATCCACCAGCAAGACATTCTCGTCATTCATGTGATCCAGAACATATTGGGCATCTACGATGTACTCGCCGGAAAAACGGACGGTTTCGGAGATTCCCTCTCCTGCGGCGGATGTGGTGTTCTCGACAGGCGCCTTTTCGCCGCAGGCCGCCAGTGCAAACACCATAACTAGGCTAAGCAGTAGGGCAAGTGCTTTTTTCATAATCGTTTCTCCCTTTTAACATATTTTATTAGGCGATCAACATTTCAAATTTCCAAAAAAGTATATCATTCATAAAATGGGGTGTCAATTGCTGGCAAACAGGGATGGAAGAAATTACTATTGCAATAAAGTGAGAACGTTGTTGAATTATCGTATTTCTGAATAATAACTGGCATCGACAAACTGGATTGAAACGTTAGTATTTATTCAGATGAAGCCTTTTGATCTTCTACCTACACAAATATAAGATAATCTTTTATTCAACTGCCTATTATTGCTCAGGCTGTGTGAAAACGAAATGCTCATTTTTGAAATCACCACTACAATGCTATTTCTTCAATAAAGTAAAGGTATTATCACCAATAATGGTGCAATTCTTGCACTTCTATGGGATACTGCACCACCACTTTAAAAATCTCCGCGTTTTCACACAGCCTGTGCTATATTAAGCAATTGTAGTGATCAAAACTTTTTTGCTGATATCTAATATACCACATATTACCAAGCATAATAGCACAAATTTTACAAGTAAACTTTTACAGAAATCAAAACTCAAATTCTTACAACACAAAAAAGCAAGTAGAACTACAATAAGTGAGGTTATTGTGGTTCTACTTGCATCTATTTCGTTTGCGACTACTCAAGTCTGCACTATCTTAGACTGCCCTTCCCCGGGACCACTCGCTTTTAGAAAATTGCATCTTGCGACATTCTCGCATCGATCAGCTGGTTTGATTCAGGGGTAACTCTATTGCAATTATCAAAAGCGCACCATGACGTTACGAGCTGCGCTTTCACAGAAGACTCTGGGCGAAAATAGAATCCGGTGTTAATGCCGCCATAACCTGCCATATATTCACCATAATACATATCATTGACGGTCTCGATCTTGTCCAGACATTTTTTGGGATGCTGCCAAATGCCGTAGTACATAAAAGGCTGATTATCATCATAACCATAATTTTTATATTCTCGATAGCCATCGAGACTCATAGTGACATACAGTGATTTATCGCCAACCGGAAGCTGGTCATCGGGAACCATAACAACGTATTCACCGCCATATGCGCCGTCGCTATTGTTTATTACTGCAGCGTGGATGGTTTTACCATCTTCAGTATCAATCGTATAATCGTTGTAATGGGCAAGCACGTAGTCGGCGAACTTTGCGAAATTCTGATCACTTGTATACATATCGTCATAATGCATAACCATGGTGTCATCAGCGCTCGCACCCCAACCGATACACTGCTTTTGCTGATCCACAGACAGGTCACTAAACCGGTTTGCTTCAATCGTCTGCTGCTCTTCCTGATCAGCCTGAGCCTGCGTATCGTCCTGCAGATGCTGACGATAGCAATCGATCATATAATTCGTGATTGTCAATCCGTCATTGCTGACCTTAGATTGGTTGTTGACCTTACAGCTGAAGACATCATTGTGATAGCTGATTTTCACATCCAACCACGCCGCTTGCCCTCCCTGAACACTGGTAAGATACGGTGCCAAACCACCCTTTAATGTGCCGCTGATCGTGACGACATAGAAGCCGTCACTATATCCATCATCGATCCCATAAGTGATGTCGGATAAGCAGTAACTGACCATGTCACCCATGTCAATATCACTGCTTCCGCCCCATGTGGAAGTTTCAACATCCATGATCGGCGTGTAGTTATCTCCGGTGACATAGTCTCGAGATGGATTGTATGTGATGTTATCGGTGTATTCGGAATCCCCATCCGCATCGTTATTATATTGGGATGTGTCTCCCGGAGAATCGGTAGATTCATCGATAGAAGAATCCGCCGCGCTGGAACCTGTGTTCGGCGGAGCAGCGCTGCAGCAACCAGGGACAGGATCATTGCGGCCGTTACCAACATAGCAAATACGCGTTTCATAGGAAGCCTCCTTCAATTTGTAAAAGCCCGGATACCTTTGAAGATTCTTTTCAAGGAATGCTGGGCTGATTGATACTATAACTATAATATTAATATCTATAAATGTAAAATCTGTTATCAAAATTTGCTAATCTTATCTCAAAAGTGATAGGAGCATTTTGATGAATGTTGGGTTGCGTTTAATTGAACTGCGGAAGCAGCGGGGACTGACTACGAATAAACTGGCGAATCTCTCCGGCTTATCGCAGAGTTTTATCCGCTCAGTAGAATTGAATGAGAAGGGAATTACCGTGGAAAGCCTGCAGTTGCTGTGCGATACACTGCAGCTTTCGCTGCACGATTTTTTTAAAGAACCAGATGCCGCAGCCGATACCATGGAACGCGAATTGCAGGCCTGTATTTCCGGCCTGACTGCGGAGCAGAAACAGGCGCTGTTGATCCTGCTGAAACGATAAACCGAGAGGGATCTCCCTCTCGGTTCTTTTTCTTTACTTGCCTGTGCTTTGGCAGCAATCAACGAAGCTGCTTTGCCTTTCGGTAGAAGGTGCTGGGTTTCATGGCAATTATCCGTGGGGATTGCCAGAAGATGCCCATTGATAAGGATAAACTGCTCGGGATTTTGGAATCTGACTGTGTAGGCAGTTACCTGATCCGGGGTGAGGTCCGTGAAATTCTCCGAATCCGACGGCGCTCCGCAGAGAAAGAAGGTGCCGGCGATTACATCATAGACTTCCCCAGTATCTGGATCCCGCAGGGCGCGGTTCAGTGGCAAATTCAGTAGCTTGCCGTCATCATTGCAGATTAGGGCAACGGGGTCTTCAATGGGAAAGACCGCTTGAATAGTTCCGCCCACCAAGGCCTGCATGGATATTAGTCAGTGCGGATAAGATCAGTAAATTTGCACAAATGAAAGTGACCCACATTGTGAGCCTCTCCAAAGATAAAAAAGGGACTTGCATTCCG
>JGI20225J14565_1000375_pt1 | contig 10696 bp, 8 predicted proteins | sample BioMet4_FD_14565 | JGI IMG/M metagenome (IMG submission 14565) | reverse complement strand
ATTCAAAATAAAACAAACGATGAAGAAGAAGTAGCCACGAAAGTTAGTCGAAGTGAAATTGATGTGGTTTTAAATCTAGCTTTAAATCAATCTTTACCAACGGTCTTTCAAGTGGAGACAAATTTCGATGCATTACGTAATTATGCAGTGATTTGGAACGAAAAAGATTTAACACAATTAAAACAAGTAGAAAAAAATATAGTTCATGGCGTAGTTAGTGGCTTTAATGTAATTGCAAATGTCACTTGTAAATAATCTTCAAAATTCTTAAAAGATATCGTTAAAAAATAGGATATTACCATTTATAGGACATTATGCACTATTTTATTTAGAATTTATCATCAATTTTGTGAGCTATTTTATAGGCTGGTAAATCACTAACTAATGTTGATAAAAAAGCGACTAAAAACATCAATGGAATATTTGCAAGCCATGAAAGTAAACATTCTTCGATCGTTTGATTTTTTAAAATGAAATAATTCAAGATAGTTAGACTTGGACTAATAATTGAAAAGAAAATAACTGAGCCAATAAAAGTAGCTAATAAACGATATCTAATATTATGGGTGTAAGTTGTTGTGTCTACTTTGAATAGGGCAGTGAATTTTTTGCCAATGAGCATTAAGGGAACAAATAATCCAATTAACATTGCTAAAACATATGAGACCGAAATATTGATCCAAAAATTAGGCCAATTTATACCTTTACCACTAATTAAAACTGCAGTAAAACATAATGCAAAACAAATTGGAATATTAATAAGTAAGTTATAAACGAGTTTGCTTAAGGTAATTTTCATTATAGTAATAATACCTAATTATTTTTTAATAGTAAATAAACTATCTTTTTTAGGTCTTAATTACTAAATTAAAAAATATTATGCTAATTTTGTGAAATAGTATTAATATATTTTTGGATAAAGTAAAAATAATTATGCTAAAGAAAGAATTTATTGAAAATAAAGAAACACTTTTTTCTTATATCTCAACTTGGATCTCAATTTTGATGCCTCTTGGATTTGCTATTTTCAACCTTGTTTTAGGTTTAATTCATTCTTCTATTTGGAATACCTGCATTTCAGTTTATTATTTTCTTTTGTTAATTATTCGAGCCATTTTATATGTTGGAAATCGTTATACTAAAAAAGATAATAAAGTACAAATTAAAAAAATCTACATTATTTCTCAAATAGTTTTATTTATTACTAATATTTCTTTAATTACGCCAATTTCACTTTTAGCCTCTTATCAAAAGGAAGTTAAATTTGGGATGATTCCAGCAATTGCTATGGCAACTTATTCTACTTATAAAATCACAATGGCCATCATCAATTATTCTAGAGCACGCAAATATTATGGATTGATTGAAAGAGAAAAAAGACAAATTAATCTATATGATGCTCTTGTTTCTATTCTGACTTTAGAAAATGCTTTAATTATGGTGAATGGTGGTAATAATGATAAGAATATGGCCCTTTTATCAATGATTTCCAGTTTAGTTATTTATAGTTTTATCGTAATTTCTTCTATCGTTCTTTTTACAAAAGAAATTAAAAATAATAAAACAACTACAAAAAATGAAGATTCCCCAAAATCATAAACATTAAGGAATTATTCCTTTATGTTTTTAGAGCAATTGAATGTCGAAAAGAAATACTATTTTATAATTTTTTGGAACTTATTTTTCAATGGAAACTTAGATATTTAACTTTTACGATTTAACTCATTTTACATTGTCTTAATATACATTATAAAAAGTCTTATTAATCCATGTTTTATCGTGATAGAATAATTACGTAAAATATAAAAAAATCGAAATTGGAGATTTTTAATTTATGAAAAATTCTATAAGTAAAGAGAAAAAAATTGGTTTAGCAGCTTTTGGTTTTATGGTAATTGTATTCTGTCTTGGATTAATCGTCCTTTTTAGACCAACAGCTATCGTTAATTTGAATATCTTTGAAATTATTCCATCAAATGATGTACCTATGAAGTTTGGTATCTTTTCATGTATTTATTTAATAGCTGTTTTTATTGGTGGACTTCTTTCATTATTCACTGTTATTGAAATATTCAAAAATAAAATTGCCTTTTCTTTTTTTAATGCATTCTTTAATCTAACTATTCAAATATTTGCGATTTTATATCATATTTCATTTGGCAATGTCTTTGATGCTACATCCCTGGCTTTTATAATTTTGAATATTGTTTTATCTATTTTGGTTATTGTTTTATGCGTTATAAGAAATATAACTATTAAAAATAGTGATAGTAATGTCATTGCAAAACAAAAAGCATTGGCAGATGATACAACTCCAGTGGTTTTAAAGACACTTATTTTATGTATTGTTAGCTTACTATTATTGGTTTCCATTTTCTTTTTACCCTTATATACAACGACTACAAAAGAAGTGATTAATTACCACACTTTAATTAGTACTTTATCCACAAACGCTGATGATATTTTAGACACAATCTATTTATTTTCTTTCATTGTTTTCTATTTGGTTGGTTTCTATCTATTTATTTATTCAATTTCGAGTTATTTTTATGATAAAAAATTATTCATTAAGAAATCGCGAACGATTATTTATTATAATTTTGCTCTTTCAATTGTTTATTTCTTAGCAGGAACAATCACTAGTATTGTTTATGAATTAGATGGAACCGTCTCATACAGCTATGCATTTATTCCAATGATTTTAGTTTCAATTACCTGTATTTTCTTTTCTATTATTGCAGGTAAATATGATTTTAGTACTCCTAAAAAAACCTATGTTCGTAATAGCAAAAAATATCCAAGAGTTGAAACTTTAATTTATATAATTCTCTTTACGAGTATTACAGCCTTATCGCTATTTCTAAATATTATTAAAGTTTCAGAATCATTAGGAACTTTCTCAAAAGAAGTTATCTTAAGTGGTTTTGATTTATTAGCTGATTATCAAACCTTAGGTGGTGGATTCCAAGTTGTGGCTTTCTATCTAATTATTATGTTAACCATTAGTGGTTTTGGTTTATTAATCACTCTTGTTAGTTTTTTATCAAAGAGCCAGTATTTTGGTAAAATTGCCAAAATTGTTGGTTACACAAACGTTGTTTTAATGTTCTTAATCGGTATTTCTGGATTTTATTTCTCAATTGCTCAAGAGATGAACATTGATAGTATTAAGTCTTTACTCGCTTTCTATGGTTATACCTATGATGGAAACGCTAAATATGTAATCTCAACCGATGCTATTTATGCCTTTATTGCTGATGCAATATTATTAAGCCTCGTCATTATTAGACATGCATTTGAGAGTAGTAATACACAACTTGCACCTTTAACTAGTGGAGCAAATGGTAGTTCAGTGAGCAGTATCGCGCAAGGATCTTCTAATGGTTCTGAAGAAGCTTCTGGAAGTAGTGCTAGTGGTGAAGTAGGTGATGGACTTCCAGATTATTTTGATCCATGTCCTGCTTTCACTGAATTGGATCAAAACGTTGATTTATACAATAAAGATTTGGAAACAAGACAACAAGTTGCTGCATTTAATCCTTCGCTTCAAACTTTAGTTCAATATGTAGTTAATTATGCTAAAAATAGTCGTTTACATTTATCATATACTGATAAAGATATCGCAACCTTCGTTTCGGGTCTTGGTGCTTCTAAACTCACAATTCTTCAAGGTATGTCTGGTACAGGTAAAACAAGTTTACCAAAGATCTTTGCCGAAGCAATTGATGGAAATTGTAATATCGTGGAAGTCGAATCAAGTTGGAAAGATAAGAACGAATTAATGGGTTATTATAATGAATTCTCTTCAATGTATACTCCAAGAAAATTCACCCAAGCTCTTTATAAAGCTTCATTAAATAAAGACATCGTAACTTTAATTGTTCTTGATGAAATGAACCTTTCGCGTATTGAGTATTATTTCTCTGATTTCTTATCACTTATGGAAAATGAGGAAGATAAACGTTCAATTAAATTATTAAATGTTGAACTTATGAAGAAAGCTGATGGTAAAAAGATTCCTTATAAGTCATTAATTAATGGCAATACTTTACAAATTCCTTCAAATGTTTGGTTTATTGGAACTGCAAATAGAGATGAATCTACCTTTGTGATTTCTGATAAGGTTTATGATAGAGCTAACACGATGAACTTTAATAAACGTGCTCCTAAAAGTTAGAGATTTTGGGAATCAATTACCAGCCAAATTCTATTCCTATAGAGCTTTTGCTGATTTGCTTAAACAAGCTATAGCTTCAGGCAGTTTTGATGCTGAAAAGAGTGAAACTATTAGTGAAGTTGAAGAATTATTAAGACCTTATAATATTTCTTTTGGTAACAGAATTTTGAAGCAAATTGAAGACTTTGTTGATGTCTATCAAGCATGCTTCCCAAATGAAAATGTTACTGACGAAGCTGTGGAAACTATTCTTTTAAGTAAGGTTGTTAGTAAATTAGAAGTTAAAACAATTGAAGATAAAGAAGGATTGATAAAAGGCTTTGAAGAATTACATCTAACTAAATGTTGTGAATTTATTTCTAAATTAAATGAGGATTAATAATGGGTAATAATCAAGATTTAAAGCAACTTGAGGAATATGCTCACCTTAAATCTGTATTAAAATCAATTGGTGGTTTTATTGATCAACATCAATCTATTAACTACATGGAATTTGATTATTATACAACTCACGGAATAACCTTGTTTTATGTGGAGCCAACATTTAATTTTGAGCTTCTTAAAGAAAGTATTAATAAGGTAACGCTTACTTTGCCATCAATTAAGCGAATTTTTGCTAAACCTATTGTGGCGTTAAGAAATGCAACTGATGTTTTACCAGTAGAGGTTGTTTCGCGAATCAATCAAAAAACAATGACCTATCTTGGTAATCATTCTAATGATGTTGAAGATATAACTTCACGAGGAGTCAAACCTCGTAAATTATTAACTCAGATTTATGAAGATGATTATAGTCTCTATGAAAATCTTGTCTTTTGTAATTTTATTAATCAAACCTTAAGTTATTGTCGTAGAAATATCAAAGTTTTAAGAAACTTACTTTATCAAAGTGATCAAATGGATGTGAATTTACTTGAAAGAGTGAATCACATTGATTATTTTTTAGCACTTGGAAAACTTCATACTGGCTACATTCGTGATTTCGATAAATATTACGAGATTTCTAAGCAGCTTTATAAAGATATAATGTATATTCTTAATTCTATTCGTCCACGATTACAAAAACCAGTTTACGAAAGAAATAGAAAATTCCATAAAGAACTTCCACTTAAAAAGACTAACGTTTTCTTGATGCAAAAAGATTATCATAATGTCTACAAAACTTATAAATTCTTTATAACTAATCAATTAATTGAAAGTATCCCAAAAGAAGAAATTGATAAAGATAGTTTGCTTAAGAATTATGCTGATTATGTTTTATTGTTAACCATTTTCTCAGCAGCAAATTTTGAATTTCAACCTCTTAATAATGATAAATTTAATTTAAGGCAACTTGATGTTAATTTCAAATTTAAAAAATGGAATTTATTTATTCGTAAAGTTAATGAAACTTGTTTCTTATTGTCGGTGTCTAAAGACACGACATATAGCATATTGTTAGTTCCTTCAATTTCTTTTTCACCTCTTAATAATATTAGTGAACTTGGTAAAACTTATGGAGCTAATGAAGTAGTTGTTTGTGATCCATTTTATAACGATTATGTAACACGAGAAACCTTATATATTTCAATTGAGAATATTGATTCATTTAGAAGAATTCAGCAATTAATATTAAAGGGAATGATTTATTCGGATACCGAACATAAAGATTGTCCATTCTGTAGTGAAAAACTAACATTTAATCAGAAAACTAATTCATATAAATGTGATAATTGCTGGACAATTATTAATGAAGATACTTGTCCTGAGAATGGTGAAAAATATTTTTATACGACTATTTCTAATTTAAAAGTAACAAGAATCGATCCTTCTTTATATAACGAAGATAGTCGATGGCTTTATAACAAAAGAGTTGAGTCTTTAATGTATTTTAGAAACATTACTAAAATATCAAATAAAGGTGAAATTATTTGTCCTTCATGTGGTCATGTTCATTCAAAAAATAGTTACATTGCATACAAAAACTAAATCTTAGTGATTAAGTTTTTTAATTGCATATTCTGATCCCGCTAATCATTTAGGAAATTTTGATGCAACAACTTGTCCTGAATTTATTATTCAACATGGTAAAGCCGATACAACTGTGAGTAGCGAAGAATCAATTCATTTTTATAATGCAATTGTCGATAAATTTGGTACTAGTAAAGCAACATTAGAATTAAAAAATGGTCTCAAACATATGGATAGTGGTTTTTATACTAGTGAAAACTTAACAACTGTTGTATCATCAATAAAGAGCTATTTTGAAAATTAATATGATTAAAGGTGTTATTTTCGACCTTGATGGCGTTATTTGTTTCACTGATGAATTTCATTATTTATCATGGAAAGCTATTGCTGATAAAGAAGGCATTCCTTTTGATCGCACAATTAATAATCGCTTAAGAGGAATTAGTCGAATGGATTCTTTAAATATAATTCTTGAGAAAGCTAAAAAAACTTATACACAAGATGAGAAAAATCAATTAGCAAATGAAAAGAATGAAATATATAAAAGTTATCTCATGAAAATGACCCCACAAAATATTTCTCCCGAAGTTTTATATACTTTAAAAACTCTAAAGCAAAGTGGTATTAAAATTGCTATAGGGAGTTCCAGCAAAAACACTAAGTTAATCTTAAAGCAAGTCGATATATATAATGTATTTGATGAAATTGCTGATGGAAATGATATCACTAAAAGTAAACCAAATCCTGAAGTTTTTCTTTGTGCTTCTAAAAAACTCAATCTAAATCCAAGTGATTGTTTAGTAATTGAAGATGCTTATGCTGGAATTGACGCAGCGAATGCCGGCGGATTTACATCGGTTGGAATTGGTCTTGCAAGTACTTATGCAAAAGCTGAGTATAAGATTAAAAATATTTATGAGATTATTAATATCGTTAATAATTTGAATAAATAACTTCCTCGTTTATAATGCTTTTAATTTGATTTATAAGTAATTATTTCGTATAATATCTTCGTTAAAAATAGTGATCTTCGGATTCCCTCCGAAATCAAGCCACTCTCAAGAGTGGTTTTTAAATAGAAAAAATCACAAGCTTATTTGCTTGTGATTTTATTTTTTTATAAAGCTTTTTCTGTATTTGGATCAAAGTAGTGTAATTTTTTAAGATTGAAACAAACTTTAATCTTATCACCAATATTAATTGGTACTGAGGCATCCGTTTTAAGAATTATTTCTTTACCAGCAAAATCACTATGAATAAAGTATTCACTTCCAAGTAATTCGCTTACTTTAACTTCTAAAGTAATAGTATTTTCTTTAAAGTCTTTCGCTTGTTCACTTGTAACTGTGTAAATATCTTCTGGGCGAATTCCAACGACAACTTTTGCAGGGATATTCTTACCAACAAGGTATTTTTTATCTACTTTAATCTTGGTCCCATCACTAAATAACAAGGTATTATTTTCAAAATCTGTATTAAAGAAATTCATTGCAGGTGAACCAATGAATCCAGCAACAAATAAGTTAGATGGATTACTATAGATTTCGCTTGGAGTACCAATTTGTTGAATGTGACCAAGTTTCATAATAACAATTCTAGTTGCCATGGTCATTGCTTCAGTTTGATCGTGGGTAACATAAATGGTAGTGGCATTTAATTGGTTATGTAAACGAACAATTTCGCTACGCATTTGGACACGAAGTTTAGCATCAAGATTACTTAATGGTTCATCCATTAAGAAGACCTTTGCATTACGAACAATGGCTCGACCTAAAGCTACACGTTGACGTTGACCTCCAGATAAAGCTTTTGGTTTACGATCAAGATAGTCTTCAATTTGAAGAATATGAGCAGCTTCATGAACACGACGAATGATTTCGTTTTTAGAAATCTTCCCCATTTTAATTAAAGGTACTTGTGTTGAACTGACTTTCGCAAGTTGTTCTTCAAGATGAGCAATATCTTCTTTAGAAAGATTATTTTTCTTTGCTTCTTCAACTTGTTTTGTTAAATCATTTACTTTCGCTTTATCAATTCCATAGACATAAGTGGCTTTATCTTGAACAACTTTTAACTTTTTACTGATTAATGAAATCTCTTCATCATATTTTTTAATTTCACTTTTAATGGAATCATAATTAACTAACTTTGCATTAAGGCTAGCCAATTTCTTTTCAAACTTAACTTTTTTACTTTCATCTGAAATAGTAGATAAATCACGTTCAAGATTTTCTTTTTCACTAGCTAATCTATCAATTTGAGAATTATCTTTGCTAATTTTACGATACTTTTTATAAGCATCATTAAGTTCTTTTTCGACCGCATCAATTTGGGCTTTTGATTCTGGTGTTAATATTTTTTGAGGAACTTTATTAATTTTAAGTGAGAAAGCCATATTATCAAAAACTGTCATATGTGGGTAAAGAGCATAACTTTGGAAAACCATGGCGATATTACGATCTTTTGGAGTTACATCGTTCACGTATTCTCCATCAATAAATAAATGACCTTTACTAATATCTTCAAGACCAGCAATCATTCTTAAAGTAGTGGATTTTCCACATCCAGAAGGGCCAACAAAAACAATAAATTCATGTTTTTAATATCTAGATTGAAATCAAATACGGCTTGAACACCATTATCATAGATTTTATCAATATGTTGCATTGAAACATAAGCATCTTTTGGGCACGATAAGATAATACGATTATTAGTATTTTCTTTATTTTTTTCCATTTTGATTTCCTCCTAAATATGGACAATTACATCATAGACTTTTTTATTTTTAGTAAATGGAATTAGATTTCCATCGAGATCTTTTCCATCTACATTAAGCATAATCTTTTTGGTATTACTATTAATTATATGAATATTATATGTCGCTCCTCTAAAGATTCTTGTAACTTTAATATCTTTAAATTCTTTAGCGAGACATGGTTTTATTCTTAAGCCATCATAATCTGGAATAATACCTAGTATCCCTTGTGAAACGGTAATAAATGACCAACTTGCTGTTCCAGTTAACCAGGAGTTTTTAGCTTCACCATAGTGGTTACTTGCTCTTCCCGCGATTGTTTGACTATAGACATAAGGTTCGGTTTTATGAATTTCACTAATATTTTCAATAAAAGCTGGAGCATTGCGTTTATATAAATCAAAAGCTTCTTCAGGTTCGTTTTCTTCACAATATCCTAAGGTAATCCAAGGGTTATTGTGGCAGAAGACTGAGCCGTTCTCTTTGTTTCCAGGTGGATAGGAAGAGATTTCTCCAAGTTCAAGATGATAAGTAGAATAAGGAGGATAAAGTACTTCAATTCCATAATCAGATAAGAGATATTTTTTAACAGAATCTAAAGCCATTTTACCATATCCTTTATCTTTGCCAATTTTAGCCATTGTGCAAAATCCATTAGATTCAATAAAGATTTTTCCTTCTTTGCATTCGTTACTGCCAATTTTATGTTCAAAGGCATCATAAGCACGAATGAACCACTTTCCATCCCAACCATATTTGATTGTCGCCTCAGTAACTTCTTTAACTTTTGCTAAAACAAGTTTACTATCATTTTCTTTATGATAGCGACTTGCAATTTCACTAAAGGCATTTCCATATTTAACAAACATTCCAGCAATGAAAACTGATTCGGCTTTATGAGATTCAATATTTTCAGTGCATTGGAAAGATTCTCCAGGATTTTTACTAAAACAATTAAGATTCAAGCAATCGTTCCAATCAGCTCTTCCTATTAATGGTAAACCATGTGGACCTAAGTGGGTCATGGTGAAAGTTATACTTGCTAATAAGTGATTATATAAAGGTTCTTCACTGCCTTTTTCATTATTGTAAGGAGTTAATATATCTAAAATAGAATAATCGCCAGTTTCTTTAATATATGCTTCAGTAGCAGCAATAAGCCAAAGAGGATCATCATTAAACCCGCCACCTATATCGCTATTACCATGTTTTGTTAATGGTTGATATTGGTGATAAGTGGAGCCATCTTTAAATTGAATTGAAGCAATATCAAAAATTCTTTCTTTAGCTTTTTCTGGTACAAGATGAACAAAGCCAAGGAGATCTTGACATGAGTCTCTAAAACCCATTCCTCTTCCAGTGCCACTTTCAAAATAAGAAGCACTTCGAGACATGCAATAGGTAGTCATACATTGATATTGATTCCAAATATTAACCATTCCATTAAATGGTTCGTTTGGAGTTTCAACTTTAAATTTATCTAATAAATTATTCCAATAACTGTTAACTTCTTTAAAGGCTTTTTCAACTTTATTAACATCATTATATTTTTCCATTAAAATATAAGCTTTTTCTTTATTAATGACATTAGGAGCAATAAATTTTTTATCTTCTTCATTTTCAATATAACCCAAAACGAAAATAAATGTCGTAGAACTTTTTGGTTTTAAAGTAACTTTAAAGTGGTGGGAAGCTATTGGTTCATTGCCAGTGCAGATTGAATTGGCACATTTTCCATTTTCAATTGCAGTAGGTGTATCAAAGCCATTTTGAAGTCCTAAAAAAGTATTTCGATCACTATCAAAATCATCATG
>JGI20225J14565_1000366_pt1 | contig 10782 bp, 11 predicted proteins | sample BioMet4_FD_14565 | JGI IMG/M metagenome (IMG submission 14565) | reverse complement strand
TTTCAGCCGAAGTTCAACTGTGTTGATATATTGGAAAAGTTCAGCGCGGACTATGTACCACCTGAGCCGGAGTCGTTGTTCAAAGGCCCGAAGCGCATGAAACAAACGTTGGAGTAGCCTGCGCAAGAAACACCGCGCTTGATGCGGCTACAGGTGATTACATTGCTTTTCTTGACAGTGACGATATGTGGATGCCAGAGAAACTTGAGAAGCAACTTAATTTCATGCAGGAGAATAATTTTGCAATTACATATACGAAGTATCAAATCTATTTCTCTGATACCTGTCAAAAAGGCAAAGTTGTAAAAGCAAAAAAGAAAATGACTGAAAGGTCAGTATATAAAGATACGTCAATTGCTTGTTTGACGGTCATGGTGAATCGAAAAGAAACCGGTTTATTTCATATGCCAAGAATAAAGCATACAGAGGATAATGTCACTTGGCAGGAAATCATGAGCCGAGGTTATGCTGCTTATGGCTTGCTAGAAAATCTTGCTCTATATAGGATGTCATCCAGTTCAATGACAGGAAATAAGATGAAAGCCGCAAGAGACCAGTGGGATACGTACCGTAAGTATTACAAATTTTCGTTAGTTAAAAGCGCATATTTTTTCTGTTGGTATGCTTTCAATGCTATCAAAAGAAAGCTATTTTAACCCTTCATCAAAACTTTACAGAATAAATGCCAGCCGGACAGGCTGACGAAAGGAAATGTAAATGAAAGTATTGTTACTAAACCCTCCGTTCTTAAATAAATATTCTAAAAGCTCTCGCAGCCCGGCCGTAACAAAGAGCGGAACGATCTATTTCCCACTGTGGCTGTCATATGCCGCTGGTGTGTTGGATAAAGCCGGTCATGTGCGTGACGGAGCTGGGAATTATCAGGCTATGGCTATCTTTTGGCGTATGTTATTTCCGCGAAAAGGAAGCTTTGTCTATTGGTCGCACAGAATAATTAAATGGCTTGTTCCAATAAACTTGATTTTCTTAATCATTGTAAGTTTTGCCCTGTCTTTTTGCTCATGTGTTATGGCTGCAGTATTTTGTGTGCAGGTACTGGGGTATGTTGCACTTCTTTTATATTATTTGGTATACGCAAGGCATAATAGGAAATTTGAAGGAATAATTGGTAAGCTATTAGCACTAATAGAGTATTTTGTAGCGCTTAATTTTGTATGGTTACGCGGCTTGTTAGCTTTAATAACGAAGAAGAATTAATTGTCAAATGAGGTTCGAGATAAATGCCTTATGATATGAGTAAACCTGTTTCTGTTTGCGTTGTGATGTCTACGTATAATGGCGAGAACTATGTGGAAGAGCAAATTGACAGTATATTGACACAAAAGAGTGTAAAAGTCGATTTGTACATCAGAGATGATGGATCCAAGGATAAAACAGTCGCGGTTATAGAAGCTATCGCAAAAAAGCACACCAATGTACATATAGCAAAAGGTGAAAATATTGGGTATGCACGCAGTTTCCTGTCGCTTTTAAAATCGATTAGCGGTTTTGACTATTATGCCTTTGCTGACCAGGATGACGTTTGGATGCCAGATAAGCTGTTCGAAGCAACAAATATGTTGCATTTGAAAGGTAATCCAGCTAAGGACTGTCTGTGTTATTGGTGCAACCTTGAGTTGGTTGATGCAGCTCTGACAACCATTGACAATATGGTAGCTGCTAAGGAAAGCGATTTTATAAAAGAAAGATATCTAATTGACAAATATGGTTATGGATGCACTATGGTGTTCTCGTCCGCACTAAAGGAGCGGGCAACAAAAACACTACCAGCCCCGAATATTACACATGATAATTGGGTTGGTCTCACGAGTGTGTTTTTGGGCATACCAATTTATGATAGCAGAATATTTATAAAGTACAGGCAGCACGCGAATAACGTGGTAGGCGGAAATAATAGCTTAGCAGGAACATGGAAACGTCGGTTAAAAAATCTAAATAAGATTAAAAGTTTTTCCAGAGCAGAAGTTGCAGAAGAACTTATCAGATGCTATTCGGATGAACTACAGCAGAAAGATATGGAACTGCTTAATATGGTTGCTAATTATAAAGACAATTTTCATAATAAGCTCGTATTCTTCTTTGATAAAAGTACAAAAAGAGCTTCATTTGAGAAAAACATGTTATTTAGAATAGAAATCTTATTATCGTTGGCTTGATCAAATAGGGAGACAAAAGATGAGAATATTGATACTATCCATTAATGACTGGCTTGGCCTAAAGCAACGAGTGCATCATATCACGGAATATCTGAGCGAAACGAATGAAGTCAAGTATTTCTGCCAAACTACTTGGATGAAAAACAACTACACTTCTTATTCTAAAAATGAGGTCAGAAAACACGAAATCAAGGTTTCTGATAGCCTAACTGTGAAACGAATTACAGTATTGCCCATGAACCGTCTACCATTGATTAATAGAATCAATATCTCAATTAAGAAATGGATTATCAGCGGTATAATAGCTAAATTTAATCCTGAATGCATTATTACAACTCTGCCAGAGCAATGTTTTATTATTCCAAAATATTATACCGGACGAGTTGTATATGATTGCATGGATGACCATGCAAGCTTTACCAACAATGAAAAAATAAATACATATGAAAAAATACTGGTTGATCGGGCATCAGTTGTAACTGTAAGCAGCGAGCGTTTAAAGGAAAAAATTCAAAAATACGATGATAGAAAGCAAGTCGTTCTAATCAAGAACGCAACACAATTTGAAGATTTTTATTCCTATTATATAAGTAACAATATACATAAAATCAAACCAAGCGAATTCCGAGATGAGCGAAAGATCGTTGGTTATTTCGGCGTAGTCAGAGAGTGGTTTAATGCTGATGACATATTATTGAGTGCGTCGGAACATCAAGATTGTGACTATATAATAATCGGACCCGTTGACAATCCCAACACGCAGATCAGGTTAAGTAAAGCAAATAATGTTTTTTGCATAGGACAACGGAAATATGACGAATTGCCAAAATACTTATATTACTTTGATGTATGTGTTATGCCGTTCAAGCTCTCAGAGCTAATTAAGAACGTAAATCCTGTCAAATTATATGAGTATCTATCAATGGGGAAGCCGACAGTAGCAACCTATTATGATGAAATTAAGGAATTCGAGCCTTACGTCTATTTCTCAAACGACAGCAAAGATTTTTGTAACAAGATATCATTGGCTCTTACAGAGCATGATGATGATCTGGTAAAAAAGCGTATTGCTTTTGCAATGGATAACACTTGGAAGGTACGTGCTGGCCAAATGATGGCAGCGATAGAAATATGAATTATTATTTTTCTAGTGGACAGCCACAATATCGTTCGGTAAATCCAAATAATAAAAGCAGGCTATGCGATTTCTTTACAGTCATGCTTGTTCTTATGCCCATTCTGGATACCTATACACTAAATATTGTAGGTAAAAGAATCGGGCTGGGTATGCTTCTCGTCTTGATAATAGGCTTTGTCTTATTGCTTGTGTCGCCAAGCAGAAACATAGGAAGAATAAGGAAAGCAGCAAGAGCATTATGGGTATATTATGGCTATTGCCTCTTAATTACAGTTGTTTCAATCCTGATTCTTGGAAGCGATACTTTTTCTCTTACTATCATAATGAATTTTCTGTATGTTCTGATATTGACAGTGTTTGTACCAAAGTACGTAAATATAAAGCTACTGGAAAAGACATACCACAATGCGGTGATAATTGTGTGCCTTTATCTGCTTATGCAGTATCTTTTCTGCAATGCATTTCGTATAGCACTCCCCAATATTATACCTGCTCTCCCGTTATTTTCGGTATCTATGGACTCATCACAGTTTTTGATGCAATATCAGAATGCAGTTCTTGCGGGGACAGCACGAATATCGTCAATATTTACTGAATCTGCACATTTCGCAGCTTATGTTGTGCCATGTTTATCGCTGTTGTTGTTCAGCAATAACAGAAAGAACGTTATTGTACCAGCCGTATTTATTTCAGTTTGTGTTATTCTATCATTTTCTGCGCTAGGAGTTGCGAGTGTTTTGTTCATTTGGTTCTTTTGGTCGGTATATACGCTAAATCACAAATATAGCAAAGAAGACAAAAGAAGAAATAAAGTAAAAGCACTTATTATAATTGGCACTCCGATAGTTATTGTCTTGATGATTTATTTGTATTTAACAGCTTCAGAGTACCAATTTACAATAAACAGATTTATTGCGATAATCAGTGGAAACGGCGATTCGTCTTCGGTTTTGAGATTGTCACGAGGTTTCAAATTATACTCTCAATTTGGTGCAGTATGGAAATTATTTGGCGCGGGTTTTGGTAGTGTATCTGAAATAATACACGCACTGGGTATATTAGATATTTATGAGACTCAGTTTATCGTTAATGCAGCAGGATATATGAGCGGCCTTTCACGTGTATTCTTTGCCTCGGGAATAATTGGCGCGATATTCTATAGTCGCTATCTACTTATTCAATTCAAATCGAATAAAATATCAATAAAACTATTAATTTTGGTTGCACTCATATTTTTGATCGCCAGTGATAGTTTGTTTAGCACATTTTCGACACTGTGGTTTTCGATATCAATGTACTGTACAGCAAATAAGGAGACGTGTATATGAAGAACGACGATACCTGCGGCATAATTACGATCCATTTTGGAATCAATTATGGTTCTGCGCTTCAGGTTTATGCGATGTCCGAAGTGCTGAAGAAATATTATGGAAGAGTGTATTTGATAAACTATGTGCCAAAGCGTTATTCGTTTAAAAACAGATATTTTGAAAAGCAAAGTTTGTTGGGTATACTAAAGTGTGCGCTGGTATTCCCTTTTCGAGCAAGATATCAATTTATTTTCAAGAATTTTCTCCGGCGTCATGGTAGTAAATTACATATGTTTTTAGCTAAGTGTTTGTGCCGACTAGCAAATCGATACTATATCACTAACTTGCTTAAAACTCATAGCTTTTTGGTAATGGACGAACAAAACAGACGCATGACAGAAGAAAGCGCGAATGTTTCAATCGAGGAGCAATGCGTAGCTTACTTACCGTACAAATTTGTAAAGTCAAGTTTTAGCTCCGAGTCTATAGATTTACCACACAAATATGTTATTACTTCAATTTGCAGGTTTGAATTTCCTTTTAAAGCTTATGTAATAGGACTCATCGGCACATATGAGAAATTGAGAAAAGCGGGATATGACATTCAATTAGTATTGATTGGCGATGGAAAAGGTAAGAACGAGGTTATAAATAGAATTGATCTATTAGAAGAATCTCTTAAAGAAGACATAATACTGCCTGGTGTCATTGCGTATGAAGAGCTCGAACACGCATTTAAGAATACAACACTATATGTTGGGATGGGTACTACGGTTTTAGACGCAACAAACTATGGACGAATAGCTGTTGTTGCGGCTCTTGGCACGTATGATATTGAAGTAAAAGGAACATTTTTGGATTATCCCTATGAGGTCGGATTAGATAGCGGAATTGGAACAGAAGGAAAGCTTTTAGAAATTGTAAAAAAGACATACAACTATTCAGCTGATGAGTATTCAAACTATGTGAATAAGCAGTTAAGCGAAGTAAAAAAAGCATTTGATATAGAATGGTTTATGAAAAGAATACTCGAGAATGAAGAGCGAAACTTTTGCATCAACGAGCATAAATTTGCAAAGCTAAAATTCGCTTTACTAAGCAAACGCTAATTAGGAGGATACTCTATGAACATAATGCAGAATAATCTGAAACGCCAGTATGAGCTATATGCTTCAGAATACGAAGCTCAAGCATTGGCGGTACTTCGAAATGGTTGGTATATTCTCGGCAAGGAAGTAACTGCTTTCGAGGAAGAATGGGCGGCATACATAGGCGCCAAGCACTGTGTGGGGCTGGCTTCCGGGCTGGACGCATTATGGATCAGCTTCAGGCTGCTTGGCATTGGAGCGGGAGATGAAGTGATTGTCTCCGCCAATGCCTACGTTGCCTGCGTGATGGGCATTACCATGAACGGTGCAACGCCGGTATTTGTTGAGCCAGACGAATATGAGAATATTGACGGTGATAAGATAGAAGCTGCCATTACATCGCGGACGAAAGCCATATTAGCGGTCCATCTCTTTGGACAAGCCTGCGACATGAGTAAGGTTATGGATATTGCCCGGCGGCATAGTCTCCGTGTCGTTGAAGACTGTGCGCAAAGCCACGGCAACAAGTGGATGGGGCAGACTGTCGGAACCTTTGGCGATATTGGATGCTTCAGTTTTTACCCAAGCAAGGGCTGTGGAGCATTCGGCGACGCTGGTGCTATTGTGACCAACAGCGATGAGTTGGATCGCAGGTTCAGAGTATTCAGAAATTACGGCAGCGAAAAGCGCTATTATAACGAGGTCGTCGGGACAAACAGTCGGCTTGATGAATTACAGGCTGGCCTGCTCCGTGTCAAACTCAGACATTTAGAGGAATTTAACGCCGAGAGATGCAGGCTCGCGGAAAAATACAGCGATAAAATCTGTAGTCCTCATATTATCAAGCCGGCAGTGCGTCCAGGGGCTGATTCAACCTGGCACCAATACGTCATACATTCAGATAAGCGGGATGAGCTAATAGAATACCTGAAAGTTAGTGGGATAGCCACACTTATCCACTACCCTATTCCGCCGCATCTGTCGGAAGCATATGCCTATCTGGGGAAAAAGCCAGGAGACTACCCTATTACGGAGCGGGCAGCTAACGAGGTCCTCAGCCTGCCGATGTACAACGGGATGACCGAAGAAGAACAGGACTATGTCATTCGGATAATAAATGGTTTTTGAGGTTACTTTATGAATCATCACTATTTGGCTATTGTCGGGGAAATGGTTCTTCGTCCATTGGGGAGCAGGGACATTGAGTCGCTGCGCTGTTGGAGAAATGATAATAACAACGCAAAGTTTCTCAGACCGTTGCCTTTCATTACAGAAGAAATGCAGCTGCAATGGTTTGAATCATATATAAAGAACCAGAATGAAATTGCATTTGCTATTGATTTTCAAAAGGAACTTATTGGTAGTGTCTCAATATACGGATTCACGGATTGTTGCTTCGAATACGGAAAGTTAATGATCGGGAATGGAAACCAGCGTGGAAAGGGCTTGGGCTATCAATCAGTGGCAACAGCCGTGCACATTGGCTTTATAACAAGTATGGTAGAACGATGCATTTGCACCGTACACGAGAGTAATGTACCTGGAATTTCTATCGAGAATCGTATCGGGTTCAAAGAACACGGGATTCATGATTTTGTTAGCGGCGGACACGAACTTGAGATGCAGGTATCGAGAAATAACTTTTATACAAAGAATTCCTGGGTAAGGAATATTGTCGTGGAGGTAATGAAAGGTGAGTAATTTCCCTGATGTAAAAATGCTGGAATTTCCCCAACGCGGTGATGAACGAGGGCATCTCGTGATTGTGGAAGGCGAAAACGATATTCCCTTTGCTATTCAACGTGCTTTCTACATATATGGGTCAGCATGCGACGTTGTCCGTGGAAAGCACGCCAACAGAAGATCGGAGTTTGTTTTGATCAACGTAGCGGGAACAAGCAAAGTCCGGGTCGATGACGGCAGGGGAAACGAAGCCGTGTACGACCTGGACCGTCCGCACATAGGTATTTTTCTGCCAAAGATGGTCTGGAAGGATATGTACGACTTCTCCCCTGACAGCGTGCTGCTCTGCCTTTCCAGTGAGCACTACGATGCATCGGAATACATCCGGGACTACGAAAAGTTTGTGCATGAAGTCAACACATGAACCTATGATTAACATGAAAAAACGAATAGAAGGACTGCAGACCCTTCGTGGTATTGCGTTCCTGCTAATATTTGTATCGCATTGTTCATTCATTACATCACGGACTACATACTTTGGCGCTTTTGGGGTCTCTCTGTTTATCGTTCTATCTGGGTTTCTGGATATGGTCAGGTTCGATGAGAAGCCATCAGAAAACACGAGTACGAGAGTGAAAGGGAAGCTAAAAAAAGTATATCCGCTTCACATTGTCACGATGGTTGGAGCTCTGCCATTTGCTGTCCATGACATTATACTGGGCTCAGAGTCTGTGTCCGGACTCATTGCAAAGATTGTTGCTAATCTATTGTTGCTTCAAGGCTATATTCCAGTGAAGACTATGTACTTTTCGTTGAATGCCGTGGCTTGGTATCTGACACTTGTACTCACTGTCACAGTAATTTCCCCAAGACTGGCATGCCTTATCAAGCGCATAAAAAATGTTACATGCACAAATGCGAATAATTATGCGCGCTGGGGGGGGATTGCATGTGCCATAATTATTATATTGCAAACCATTTGGTCTGCTGTTTGCAAGAATTCTACAGCTTTTCATTGGATGATTTATATTAATCCTCTTCTCAGGATACTCGACTATATATTGGGTATGATATCCGGCTATGTTTATGTTGCGCGGCAAGAGAACAGTGAAGACACGCATGAACACCGCAGAATTCCAAAACCTATCGCGGTCTGCACTTTTATAATAGCCACACTCGCTATGCTGATTATTTCCTGCTTGAAAGAGGAGAGCCCTTGGATGCTTGTCGTCGTGTGGGCTCCATTAAGTACGGCAGCCGTATACATATTTGCACTTTCCGAAGACTTTCCGAAATCATTCCGAAGGCTGTTATTCGAGAACAAAGCTCTGGAATGGATTGGGAACATTAGCTTTGAATTGTTCTTGATTCATCAGCTCGTTATTCGGTATTGGAACAGCATCATGCTGCCAATAGAAACAATCATTATGAAAGTGGCAAGTGCATTTATTTGTTTGGCGTTGTCGATTATGTGTGCTTATATTTGGAGACTAATTATACAAAGTTTAAAACAGACTGTTGTGAAAGCGGCCAACTCCAAAAATTAACAGAAACGGTGGTAGTGGATGAACAAAACAAAGCTGTTTATAGAAAACTTTGTCGTATATGGTATCGGTGGTGTAATAAATAAGATTATTCCACTTATTATGCTGCCAATTATAACTCGGCTTATGCCGGATACCTTTTATTTTGGTTTGAATGACCTTTCTCATACATTAATTAACTTTGCACAAGCTATCGCCATTATGGGAATGTACGATGCTATGTATCGAACATTTTTTGAAAAGGAAGATACGCAGTTTGAGGAAAGAGTGTGTTCAACAGCGCTGACTTTTACGGCGTGCATGTCTGTTCTAGTATTTATTTTGCTTCTTCTGTTTAGAAAGCCATTATCTCAATTTGTCTTTGGCGACTCACAGTATATCAACTTGCTCTTCTTATCGGCAATAAGCGTCCTAATTGGAGCAACGAATTCTATAGTTGCTGCGCCGACCAGAATGCAGAATTATAAGAAGATATATTTAGTTGTCAGCTTAACTTCTTCTGTAGTAGCATATGCCATTTCTATACCGCTTTTACTAAATGGTTATTATATTATCGCGCTTCCGCTGTCATCAATTATCGCCGCCCTTTCAACGGAAATAGTATATTTCATCCTGAATAAAAAATGGTTTAGACTCGGACTGTTTGACAAAACACTGCTAAAGCAAATGTTGAGTATAGCGATCCCGCTGGTTCCTAATTTTTTGATTTACTGGATATTTAATTCGAGTGATCGACTAATGATTGCAAAGATACTTGGTAACAATTATGCCGGAGTATATGCGATAGGAGCAAAGCTTGGACAATGCAGTCAGCTAATATACACAGCATTTGCAGGCGGCTGGCAATACTTCGCATTCTCAACAATGGGAGAAAAAAATCAGGTCGAATCAAACTCGAAGATTTTCGAATATCTTGGAATCATTTCCTTTGCTGCTACTGCCTTTATTATGGCGCTCTCTCGGCCTATCTATCAGATCTTTTTTGAAGGAGATTATGTGAAAGGTTATGTAGTATCTGGCTACCTGTTTATGGCACCTCTACTACAGATGCTATTTCAAGTGGCAGCAAATCAATTTATAGTTATAAAGAAAACGTGGCCCAATGCCATTATTCTATTCGGTGGGGCTATTACTAATGTTGCACTCAATCTTATCCTTATTCCTCGTATTGGTATCGAAGGTGCAGCTATTGCAACACTTATTGGCTATATACTTACAGATATTATTTGCTGTAGTGTGCTTGTGAGGATGCACTTGATGGTCATATCTATACGGTTTTTTATATCAAGCGGGCTCACTTTTATATACATTCTCCTGTGGAGGCTTTTTTTCAGAGAAAACTGGTTGATCGGCACTCTGCTATCGATGGCATTGTGCTTAAGCTTATTTGCTATGTACAGAAATGATCTAAGTTTATTATGGAGTAATCTACAGAAAAAAGGGAGGGATACAAAATGAAAGGTATTATTCTCGCTGGGGGAGCAGGTACGCGTCTATACCCGCTTACCATGGTAACATCAAAACAGTTACTTCCGGTTTATGACAAACCAATGATTTACTATCCGTTATCTACGTTAATGCTGGCAGGAATAAAGGATATTCTTGTAATATCAACTCCTGAAGATACGCCGAGATTTGAGAGCCTGCTTGGAAACGGGAACCAGTTTGGAATCTGCATTTCATATGCTGTACAGCCATCGCCTGATGGATTGGCACAAGCATTTGTTATTGGTGAGAGCTTCATTGACAATGATTTATGCGCGATGGTACTTGGAGACAATATTTTTTACGGGAATGGATTCTCTCAAGTACTCGAAAAAGCCGTTTCTAATGCTGAACATG
>JGI20225J14565_1000365_pt1 | contig 10807 bp, 4 predicted proteins | sample BioMet4_FD_14565 | JGI IMG/M metagenome (IMG submission 14565) | reverse complement strand
CCATGAATTCTTTACTGCTACAAGTCCTGCAGAAAGAGTAAAACGTTTCAATAATATGTTATGTTCTAAGACGAACTGAATGTTTGTTCGACTGAGTCCATGTGTATAGTCAACATCGGTACCATGTATGTGGCGAGGCTCGGAGAGGATTTCTCCAAGATTAGTGCTGACGATATCTTCGTTTCTTAGTTCTGCACCAATAGCAGTGCGTCCTGCTATCCAGTCAAAGTAACCGTTAAGGTTCACTCCATAAACGTCTGTTCGGTGGTAGTTGAATGGATATGCATCAGCATTATCACGGAAAAGTTCCCATTTATCCATGTTGCGATTCCAGTAAATGGAAGGATGCATGTGTATTTTGCCATATCGGTTTTCTGCCTGAATGGCTGTATATGTCTTTAAAATACGTTCGTATTGTTCATCAGAATACGCGCTGTAAAAAGTGTTGGAGCCAAATCCCTTTGTACTCATTCCTGCATGCCATTTCACTACGATGTCATTGTCATTATAGTTACCCTGATAAAAAGCCTTCAAACCGTCAAAGTCGGTGTTAAGGTTCCCATTCTTGCTGTGCGTGTATCCGTCACTGCGGGTATAATTAGCAGAAAAAGAATTGTTCCAGTTACCCTTTGCTATGTTAGCTCTTGCTCCTGCTGAAGCATAACCATAGCTTCCACTTTCCACATGTGAGGAAAAACTGCTTGTCGAAGGAGTTCTTGTAACAATGTTGATTGCACCAAGTAGCGAAGAAGTACCATACACACGTGCTGCCGGACCTTCAAGAATCTCAATACGTTCAATTTCATTGATGTCAACTGGGAAATCAAAAGCATTGTGTCCAGTTTGCGGATCGCAGATGTTGATGCCATTAAGGAGGATTGTGATTTGCTCGTCGTTGCCACCACGTAAGCTGATATCTGTCTGGGCGCCAATCGGTCCCCGTTGTCTTACGTCTACGCCAACAGCGTATTTAAGCAAATCGTTAACACTTTGTACAGGAGCCGCCTGAATATCTTCGCGGCTCAGTACAGTTACCATTCTCGTCTGCTGACTTCTAGTCAGTGGAGCTCTCGACCCAGTGACATTCACCTCGTCGAGCACAACTTCCTTGCCATTCTTGTAGAAAGAGGTGTCAATCTTGGCAACATCAGTGCTTATGCTGTTAGCTCTCGCATTAGTGAGCGAAGCTACGCTAAGTGTGCCAACAATCACCACCTTGCCCAAGCAAGAGAAGAGTGAGTAGCCTTTGTTACTGAATTGAGTAAACTTGAAGCTACTGCGCTTGTTGAAAATTGTTTTGTACATTAATTGTATCTTATTCACCTTGCTTCGTTGCAAGGCGAGTGCAAAGGTAATAAAAAACTTAGATAACGAAATCAAAGAGATAATAAAGGTGAAAATAGCCTTAGGAGTACAAATGATTACAGCGTGATTTCCAAGTATGAAATCACGCTGTAACAATATTTATTATCATTGCATTGATAGCAACAAACACATACTCATTACTTTATATTTGTCTGTTGGTCTCTGATCAATTTTATCTGTCTACTAATATCGTTGTAGTGTATCTTGTTTATGCCTGTAGCTTTTGCAGCCTGTGACTTTACATAGTTCTCAACCTTGTCAAGATTCTGTGAGGCATATAGGATAGCATCACTGTTATAATAGACATCATTGCTTTTCTTAGTCTTGTCATCAGGATTAAGCAATGTATTCATACAGTCTATATAGCTTCGCTGTAGTGAGCGACGAGCGTTATTCTTGATGTTGTTCTCGTTGTCGATAGGTTTCCATACTATAGAAAACAACTTGTTGAGATATGTATCAAGTTGCAGAGCATTCTTTGACGAGAATGAATCATCATATATGATATTCAGTATTCTTGCAGAGAGTGTAATCGTTATCAGTTTATCCTGTCTGTCCTTAATGTCTTTTGTAACGTTTATACCAGTCTTTGTAACGATGTCTTCTGGATAAAGCCACATCGGAGCGTTGAAAATCTGACGGTCGAAATAGTCAAGTACTTCCAATTCTTTTGATGCAGGAGCAACTTCTACAGGAGCTTTTCCAGGAAGGTTGTTGAGGTAATGTCCTCCAAGATTCTTGATTACATGATTCATGTAGCGGCGGAACTGATCACGAACGCTTTCATACATTTCCTCAAGATCATCATATTGATAATCATCCTGATGAGTCCATTTTGGTAGGTTAGCCATTACTCGCTTAAGGTTCTTGATGCCATATTCACTGGCTTTAACGTTGTCATCGCCAAGATCCTCAGACTGTGAGCGAGGGTCTTCGTCACGTCCTTCACCAGCAAACCACAAACGAGAATTATTCTTAAGCACCTCTGTCGTTTCCTTCATCAGTCCCTTTTTNTCATCCATTTCATCCTTAAATTCAGGACGGTATTGATATCCCCATTTGATCGCCCACTTGTCATAGTCGTTGATACGTGGGAATAGTCCCTTAGGAGAAATGTTGTCTTCTGGCTGTGCTACATAGTTGAATCGTGCATAGTCCATGATAGAGACTGTGTGGCCATGAGCTTCAACCCAAGCCTTGTTTCGCAAGTTCTCTACAGGTGTAGCATTGCTAGCTCCCATGTTGTGGCGCAGACCAAGTGTATGTCCTACTTCATGACTAGATACAAAACGTATGAGCTGTCCCATAAGTTCATCGTCGAAATGCATCGTCTGAGCACGCTTGTCAAGCGGACCGCATTGTGTCATATACCACTTNGTGAGAAGGTTCATCACGTTGTGATACCAGCAGATGTGGCTCTCNATGATTTCTCCGCTTCGTGGGTCGATNATATGTGGACCGTATGCGTTCTCTATTTCTGCAGGAAGATATCTNAGTACNCAGAAACGAGCATCNTCNACGCTCATATCTTTGTCGTTTGGCCATTCCTTTGCNACAATAGCATTNTTGAAACCAGCAGCTTCAAATGCNACATTCCAGTCGTTGATACCTTGTATTAGATATGGTACCCATTTCTTTGGNGTTGCAGGGTCTATATAATATACAATCTGCTTAACCGGTTCAACNAGNTTTCCTTTCGCGTATGCTTTCTTGTCTTTCGGAACAAGGTTGTANCGAGCTACAATCTGCTCACGNTCGGTCTTGTGCTGGTCATCATCAAAATATGTGACACGTGTTGTGAAATATCCAACTCTGTTGTCCCATAGACGTTTGCGCATCGGTTCANTAGGTAGGAGAACGATGCTCGTGTTTAGNCCTATNGTTACACTNCCTGTGAANGCAGCCGGTGTAAAAGTCTTGCGTCCTGGAGTTCCTTCACTGCTAGAGTCACTTCCACCTGACGTTGCAGCGGCATAAGTNCGTGTAGATGCAATCTCAACATTTATAGGAAANACCTTCATGGTATCTATATAAGTTCGGTCACTTTGCAATCCACTTACACCATAAGTGCGTGAGTTGTTTTTTGGAATGCTTACGATATCATTATCTTTAAGAAACAGATTAGTCACTTCAACAAGATTCATGTGTTTATCCTTGTTCTTGCCTATAATCTTGAACGAAGCAACGATCGGATCTATTGTTGAAGCCTTGAGTGTCTTTGATATATTTGTGTCATCTCCAGCTAGTTGGCTTAGTACGTATGCTCTCAGAAGCAATGTGTTGTCATCTCTCTTTTCAAAATAAAGAGTATTCTCATTTACTTCTTCACCACTGAACTTACCTAGTCCCTGAGGTACGGCTGTAAGTCTTGTAACAGCAAGGAGATATCTTCCAATAATGGAGTCAGGGACTTCAAAATACCATTTATCCTCAATATGTCTTACTATGAACAGACCTTTTTTAACAGTTCCGCCCTTCTTTATGAGTTCATCATATTCATTTTTCTTTTCAGGTTTCTTGTTATCGTCCTTTTTCTTTTTCTTCAGGTCTTTGTTGTCATCTTGTGCCTGAGTATGGACATCCTGCTTTGTTGAGTCAGCCATAACAGTATTGGCTGCGTATCCGTTTACACTCAGTATAAAAGTGCAAAGGCTGATTACTAATTTTGCTTTAATGTTCATATTGCTTATTTTTATTTATATATATTCTATCAGTTCCCTGAAATCATCAATGATATAGTCGGCTCCTGCATCGAGAAGTTCCTTTCTGCTTCCATTACCATAGGTTACACCGCAAGTTGTTGTTCCCGCATTTCTACCCATTAAAATATCGAATTTTGTATCGCCAACAACAATTGTATTGGTTGTTTCTTCACCAAGATGTTTGAGCGTTTTTAATACTGGTTCTGCATCAGGCTTCGCTTTTTTAGTATCGTCGGCACCTAGTACGTACGTGATATACTCTTCTAATTCAAGTTCTTTTACGAAATTTTCCAATGAATGGTGGCTTCTGCTACTTGCAATCGTAATGGTGTGCCCCTTTTCGTGTAATTTCTTAAGAGTTTCTATAACTCCTGGAAATGGGGTTACTGCTCCCGGAATATTGTTGTCATTAAATATGAGACGGTATGTCTCTGTGCATTTTTTCCCCATTTCATCGGTCATAGGAATGATGCTTGTGAAACATTCTTCTAAAGGAAGCCCAATTGTTTTTGCACATTCCTCGGGTGTGCGATATTCAAGTTTTAACTCAGCAATTGTCTGCATCATAGTCTTTGTTATGATGTTGTAGGAGTCGCCAAGAGTTCCGTCGAAATCAAGAATTACGGTCTTAATACTTTTATTCACGTTGCGTTTTATAAATAAGTGTTGTAATGCTAATAAAACTCTGTTGCGAAGGTAGTATAAATAATTGAAAAACAAGCATTTTAATTGAAAATAAGATGCTGCTACATGTCCATTCCAATCTCTTTTACTTTATGTTCAAACTCATCTCTATTGCAAAGCGCCTTGCTTTTTATACGTGCTCTGTAATTATAGATAGAGTTTGGCGAATAGCGCAGGAACTCCGCAATCCTAGAGCTTTCTTCTATTCCCAATCTTATTAATGCGAATATGCGCAAGTCGGTTGTAAGTTGAGTTTTAGATGGTGGAATTATGCGATGTTGCGGTTGGAGAAGCAGATTAAAATCTACAACGAAATTAGGGAAGATGTTGAGGAATACAGAGTCGAAATTATCGAAAAGTTCTTTGATTTCATCTTGCTTCAGTTGGTCAGAACTTGTCATCTTCATCAAATCAGACATCTGGTTAGCCTTTAACTTGCGGTTTATCTTTATTCGATAATTGTCGATTTTATCGATATATTCAGAGCATGCACTTAAAAATTTCCCGATATACTCATCTTTCAGTCTGTTGGTTTCGCTGAGCTTAGTGTTTAATGATGAAAGTTCTTCATTCTTTCCGCTTAGTTTTGAATTTAAACTCTCTAGTTTCCTGTTTATAGTCTTAAGTTCGTTCCTGGCTATTGAAAGTTGTCTTTTCTTGTGATATACATATATATATGAAGCCAATAGAAATATTGAAAGAAGACTTACTGCACCAATAAGACTTTTAAGTTGATAATTGGCTTTTCTGAGATTAGTCTTGTATGTGTCGCTTATCACTCCTAAGACTGGAGATATAAGCCAACTGCGCAAATGGGTATTGTATCTCTGTGTACAGTTCCAAGAATACTCTACATATCTATTTGAACGTTCTAAGTTACCTTCTCTGCTCAGCATATTGGCAAGACTCCATAATGAAGCTTGGTCCATAACGGCATTTCGAATGTCGCAAATAGCAGATATTGCCAACCAATATTTGCAGAGCTCGATATTATGCATTCCTTTGTAGATCTCTGACCTGAAGAAAGCCATATTGGCATAGTCGTGAGTATTCGGCTTTACTTGTCTCATCCACTTGTCGCACTCTTTCATGGCTTCACGGTATTTATTGTCTGTAGTGAGTTCTGATACCTTGCGCCAAAGATATATGTTGGAGTTAGGGGAAGCCTTTTTGTATAATGAATCACGAAAAATGCCAGATAGTTTGAAACAACGATCTTTAAGTTTTGGGTCTTTGGAGTAACATCCCATTTCACCATACAGGTGGTTGCAGCAAGCATAATAGTCGATAAGTTGTTGCCCACTCAGTTTATTGCCATTTATATATTTAAGGTATTCCAAAGCTTCATTGTAAAAGCCTGTTGCTGCGTATTGATGAATGAGGGCAATGTAATCGTTTACAAGCAATTTAGATTGTTTGGTTTTATATGCTATATCTACACAATAGTTGAGATAATGAATAGCGGAGTCATTCATGTATGCCTGATACTCTTTAAAAAGATTCCATGAAAGGCGATGACGCTGCAATATTGCGGAAGTCCTTGCGAGTTTAGCTTTAATATTTTTGATACGTTGATCTCTCTGATTTATATATTTCTCTGACTTCGTTATTTCATTGTCAAGACAATTGTATAAAGAATCTAGATTTATTCTTTGTGCTTGTGTGCATAAAGAAATAGATAATAGTATTAGCGTTTGTATTAATCTGCGTTTCATGAGTTTTGATTTAATATTCAAGGACAAAGATATATATAAATATGATAAAATAAAAATTAACGAGCTTTATTTTATGCAATAAGCTCTATATAATCACGAATAAAATCTATATCAAAATATTGCTTAGATTTTAATTAAGTACTTGAATATCAACATTATAAATTTAAGATAATAATATAAAAGTCCACATTTTATGCTTTGCGTCATGTCTATATATTTAAAAAGAAGCTAACTTTGCATTGACAAGTGAAAAACTTGCCTTGAATCTAAACAATTATTATTAACTTTAGTTTAAGTAATGAAAGCAAACAACAATTTATTAACGATGAAAAGATTCTCAATTCTGCTCTTCGTGTTGCTTTTGTCTGTATCAGCTTTTTCACAAAAGGTGAGTATCTCAGGCGAAGTTATCGATAACCAGAATGAGCCTGTCATTGGTGCCACAGTAAAAGAACATGGTACAACAAATGGTGTTGTTACCGATATTGATGGCAAGTTTTCTATTCAAGTAGGAAAGAATGCTGTGTTTGATATTTCCTATGTTGGATATAAAACAAAGAGTGTTAGGGCAACTCAAGGAATGAAGATTGTGCTTGAAGATGAGACAAATCTTCTTGAAGAAGTTGTTGCTATTGGTTATGGATCAGTGAAACGTAAAGATGTTACAACCGCTGTTTCGACTGTTTCTACAGAAGATTTGGATACACGTCCAATCGTCTCAGCCGCACAAGGAATGCAGGGCAAAGCTGCTGGATTGCAGATAAGTCAGGCTAGTGGCCAACCGGGAGCAAGTCCAACGGTACGTGTTCGTGGAACTACTTCTTTAAACGGTTCAAACTCTCCTTTATACGTCGTTGATGGTGTCCCATTGACAAGTATTGATTTTCTTTCTGCTGATGATATCGCAGATATGCAGGTGTTGAAAGATGCATCAAGTGCAGCAATATATGGAAGTCGTGCTGCCAACGGGGTTATCATTATCAATACCAAACAGGGAAAAAATGGTGTAGCTAAGATTTCATTTAATGCTCACTATGCATGGAATAACGTTTCTGATCATGACAAGGTTCTGAATGCATGGGAATATAAAGATCTTATGAATGATATCGGAACAGTCAAACTTCCTGATGGATTAACTGATCATACAGATTGGGCTAAAGAGGTTTATCGCACTGGTAATGTGCAAGACTATCAGTTGTCTGTAACAAATGGTAATGACAAGTTAAGATATTATGTTTCTGGAGGTTACGTAGGTGAGAACGGCGTGTTGAAAATGTCTAATTTTAAACGTTATAATTTCAGAGCCTCGGTAGAGAATGAAATCAAAAGCTGGTTGAAATTTAACGGAAACATCGCTTATTCAGATTATACATATCTTGGAACAGATATAACAACAGGTGCTGGCGCCAATCGTGGTGGTGTAATTGCCGCTATTGTAAATACACCTACTTATGCTCCTGTGTGGGATCCTGACCATCCTGGACAGTATTATAATAATTTCTATGGCGTTAACATTAGTAGTCCTTCTGAGAATCTTGCACGTTCAAAAGATGACAAGAGTCGCTATGACAAGATGCTAGCAACAGGAAAAATAACTGTTACCCCAGTTAAGGAACTTAACTTCACAAGTTCACTTACATTTGATCGAGAGAACGGTAATACTTTTAATTTTCTTGATCCTCATGAAATACAGTATGGACGTGATACTTATGGAACAGGATATGATGAAAGATATTCTACAACCGTATTTGTTTGGGATAATGTGTTGAATTGGAATAAACAGTTTGGAAAACATCGCTTTGATGCCATGGCTGGTAGTTCTTACACTCAGAGTAAATATAGTCATAGTTACATCAGTGGAAGCAATTATGCCGACTCAGATATAAAGACTCTTAATGCTGCAAATAAGATATCTTGGACTGGAACAGGAACAAGTGCTTCAGAATGGGCTATACTATCTTATTTCGCACGTTTACAGTACAATTGGAGTGATACTTATATGTTTACAGCCAATATGCGTGCCGACGGAAGTTCAAAACTTGCACCAGGACACAGATGGGGAATATTCCCTTCTTTCTCTGGAGCTTGGAGAATCTCGAATGAGAAGTTTATGAAGAACATTAAATGGATTGATGATTTGAAACTTCGTGGTGGCTGGGGACAGACTGGTAATCAAAGTGGACTCGGAGATTACAGCTATCTTGCTGAATATAATATAAACCGTATTCAATGGTTTGGTGCAGGATATGATGCAAATGCTCTACCGACACGTTCACAGACAACTCTATCTAATCCAGAGCTTACATGGGAAACTACAAACCAAACGGATATAGGTCTAGATCTTACCGTGTTTGATGGTCGTCTGACATTCTATGCTGACTACTATTATAAACTTACAAAAGACATGCTTATGACAATTACTTTGCCAGCAGGAAGTGCTGCTGCACGTGACCTGAGATATAATGGCGGAGAAATAGAAAATAAGGGTTTTGAGTTTAGTGTAAGTTCTAAGAATCTAGTAGGAAAATTGAAATGGAATACAGATTTCAATATTTCATTTAACCGAAATAAACTCAAGAAACTTATGCTTACTCAGGTTTATTACTCTGCAAACACTACAGATTATGTAAATCAGCCTGTCGTACGCAATATGCCAGGTAAACCTCTAGGTACATTCTGGGGATATATCTCAGATGGTGTGAATCCTGAAACTGGTGAGCTTAAATATCGCGATGTAAACCACGATGGTGTAATCTCAGCAAGCGACCGTACTGATATCGGTGATCCTAATCCAGACTTTACTTTTGGTATGACAAACACATTATCGTATAAAGGATTTAACCTAAGTGTCCTTTTACAGGGATCTTATGGAAATGACATCTACAATGTGTCAAGAATGGAAACTGAAGGAATGTATGATGGTAAGAATCAGACAACAAAGGTACTTGAAAGATGGCGCGTACCTGGACAGATTACTAGTGTGCCAAAAGCAAAGTTCCAGATGTTTAATTCTACATATTTCATTGAAGATGGAAGCTATCTTCGTGTAAAGGATATCTCATTGTCATACGATGTGCCAAGGTATATCATATCAAAGTTTGGCATCTCTCGTCTGCAACCTTATATCTCTGCAACTAATTTGATTACTTTCACAAATTATTCAGGTAATGACCCTGAGGTAAATCAATATGGAAACAGTGGATCTGTACAGGGTATAGACTGGGGAACCTATCCAATGAGTAAATCATTTGTCATAGGACTTAAACTAGAATTCTAAATATTGTACCAATATGAAATCAATATATAAATCAATAATAATAGGTGTTTCGGCATTATCTTTTACAGCTTGTTCATTAGATTATGATCCGATATCTACACCAACTGAGTTGACACAGGGCACGTCGTCTGATACAGCGACTGCGGTACTCAAAGATCGCCAGGCTGCAATAGATCAGCGTACCAATTTGTATGAACTCCTTAAAAATCGTCAGGAACATTGGCATCTAGACTATCTGCTTGTTGGCGATAGTCATACCGATAATGCCTATGCGGGTACTACCGGTGCGGAGGTTGAACCTTATGAAACAAACTCAATCGATGCCAGTAACTCTGTGTTGGGACGTGACTGGTCACGCTATCTTGAAGATGTTGCTAAGGCAAATGTGCTTATCAACGGACTTGATGAACTTAAGACAAAAGGGTTGGTGAGTGATAATGAATATCATCAGTGGAAGGCAGAAGGAGAATTGTTTCGTGCATTGGTGATGTTTAATCTGGCACGTCTTTGGGGATCATTCCCAATAATAACTAAAGTTGCAAAAACGATTACAGCTGAAAACGTAGGAGAAGTTTATCCAACATATTTCCCTCCACGCTCTACAAACAAGGAGTGTTATCAGCAGATAATCAGCGACCTTAGTGATGCAGAACAGCATGCTCCGGATTTTAATTCTGCCGACAGAACTGTGTTGAGCAAGGTCGTTGCTCAGGCAATGCTTGCAAAGGTATATGCAGAAAAGCCTGTGCAAGACTATTCAAAGGTGATAGAATATGCAGATAAGGTGCGCGGTGTTGCAGGTATGGCACTTGAACCTGATTTTTCTACACTTTGGGGATATGATGCAGTAAAAAAAGACTGTGTGAAACGTAATACCAGTGAGGGTATTCTTGAAGTACATTGGACAACGGGTAATGCAAACTGGGAGAGTTGGATGTATGGTCGTAGTCTTGAGAATTATGATTATTACTTCTCTTGGGCTAAATGGATAACTCCGTCACGTGACTTGATAAAAGATTTTGAGAGCGAGAATGATACTACACGTATGAATCAAACAATAGTTT
>JGI20225J14565_1000362_pt1 | contig 10857 bp, 10 predicted proteins | sample BioMet4_FD_14565 | JGI IMG/M metagenome (IMG submission 14565) | reverse complement strand
CATGGCAGGAGAGCAGAGCAAATGTACTCCGGAAGTTCAGACCTTACAGCGATAAGAGCCGTTAAACAGGAACTTTCCATTCCAGTAATTGCAAACGGGGATATAAGGAATGAGGAGTCTGCCGAAGCTGCCCTTGATTTTACTGGCTGTGACGGGCTTATGATCGGACGCGCAGCAATGGGAAATCCCTTTATCTTCAAAAGAATAAGGCATTACCTAGAAACCGGGGAAAGGCTGGAATTTGACAGGCAAGTTAGGCAATTGGAGGACTTTGAGAATTATATCACCTTACTTGAAGAATATGATCTCCACACGTCTACAAATCTAAGAATGCATGCTCACTGGTTTACAAAAGGGTTGCGCGGCTCGCGGCAGATTAGGGAAAAGATTAATAATCTGAAAGATGGAAAGGCGATAATTGAGTTAATAAATGATTTCCATAAGGAGAATTATTAAAATACTACACATTTTTCAAAAGATATTTGTTTACGGCTATTATGCAATAAAAACATAGATAGACGACAGGTTAACCTGAAAATAACAAATATAATACATCTAAAAGAATAATTATGGATTAGAAATATATATAAAGAATATATTTCAATTCACCGAAAACCTAATAACATTCTACACTATTATCCATGAACTATCAGGCATAAAACAGTGTGAACCCAGAATTGAAAATAAATCTTTCAATATTAAATATAATAGTGATGTGAAACAGATCCAGGTTAACAATTTACCATCCAGGTTTTTGGATCCCTGACATGGATGTACATGTCACACTTATATATTAGAGTAGTGCCTGGAAAAAAGAGTCAGATGCTGTGATTGTGTCTGACAAAACAAACATGAAATTCTTCGAATAACAGGCACAAAAATGAAAGTCCCTTTCAAACCGCAGTACTTTCATGCTAAATAATAAATACTGATTGTGTCTGACCAAGTAATAAATTCTGATTGTATCTGACAAAGTAACTAAATTGGATAACATCAGGTTAATTCGTTTATTATTCGATTAATAGCAGTGTGCCAGACAGCTAAAAAACTTGCCAAACAGACTGCCGAGAATAGCAAAAATACAGAAAAATTTGAAAACCATTCGAAAACCATTCGAAAAATAATAGATAAAATCTCATTAAAAAGGAGAATCCAGATGAAGGAAATCAGAATACACGGTCGAGGAGGCCAGGGTTCTGTTACCGCGGCTGAAATGCTTTCCGTTGCTGCTTTTGAAGATGGAAAGTTCAGCCAGGCCTTCCCCGCTTTTGGGGTAGAGCGTAGAGGTGCCCCAGTCCAGGCATTCACGAGGATTAACACTAATCCTATCAGGCTCCGAAGTCAGATTTACAACCCAGATTATGTTATTGTCCAGGACGCAACCCTGCTTGAAACTGTTGACGTTGCAAGCGGGGTAAAGGATGACGGAATAATTATTGTTAACACAACCGAAAAACCGGAAAGCCTGAAACTCAATACAAAAGCTAGGGTCATGACCGTGGACGCTACCAAGGTAGCAATGGACATTATAGGTGTTCCCATTGTAAATACTGTTCTCCTTGGAGCTTTTGCGGGTGCAACCGGAGAAATCAATGTCGAATCAATCCAGCATGCAATAAGGGCTCGTTTTTCAGGAAAGGTAGGAGAAAAGAATGCAAATGCAATCCAGAAGGCCTACAAGCTTATCAGGGGGGAAGAAGCGTGAGTAACGGATCCGAACAAGACCGCAAGGTACGACCCGAAGTTCTGAAAAATGAAAAGGAAGAAGGTTTAAACATTTCACGCTGCAGAGTCTGTAAACCTGGTTCTACCCTTATAAACAAAACCGGAGGATGGAGAAACTTCCGTCCTGTTTATATTTACGAAAAATGTACCAAGTGCGGAATCTGCCATATTGTCTGTCCTGATATGTCTGTCAAACCCAGAGAAGACGGCTTTTTTGAATATGATTATGATTACTGCAAAGGTTGCGGCATCTGTGCAAATGAGTGTCCTGCAGACGCAATTGAAATGATTCTGGAGGAGAAATAATGATTGACCCGGCTTATAGAAAGAAAATGGTAGTCGTGGAAGGTTCCTATGCTGTGGCCCATTCCGCAAAAGTCTGCCGTCCAAACGTAATTTCAGCCTATCCGATTACTCCTCAGACCCATATTGTCGAACACTTATCTCAGTTTATGGCAGACGGGGAAATCCCCAATTGTGAGTATATTAATGTAGAAGCCGAGTTCTCGGCAATTTCTGCCCTTATAGGAGCATCAGCCGTAGGCGCAAGAACTTATTCAGCCACAACTTCTCAGGGACTTCTACTCATGCATGAGGCACTTTTTAACACTTCCGGTATGAGGCTTCCTGTTGTAATGACAGTGGCAAATAGAGCAGTTAGCGCTCCAATCAACATATGGAACGATCATCAAGATGCTATTGCGCAGAGAGATACAGGCTGGATGCAGCTCTATGTAGAGGATGTTCAGGAAGCGTGTGATACCCTGCCTCAGCTCTACAAGATCGCAGAAGATAATGAGGTCATGGTTCCGGGTATGGTCTGCATGGACGGCTTTATCCTGTCTCATGTTTATGAGCCTGTCGTCCTGCTTGAACAGGACCTAACTGACAATTTCCTTCCGCCTTTCCAGCCCGAAGATATTCTTGATCCTGAAGACCCCAAGACTTTCGGAGCCTTTGCATCTCCGGATACATATGAAGAGTTCAGATATCTCCACGAGCAGGCAATGCAGAAAGCCCTTCCAAAGATCGAAGCCGTTGCAAAGGAATTTGAGGAAGTATATGGTAGATACCACGGAGGACTTATTGACGGTTATATGCTTGATGATGCTGAAATAATTATCATGGCTATGGGCTCTATTCTCGGCACTGTCAAAGATGTTGTTGATAAGTATAGAGCAAAAGGAGAAAAGATTGGCGTCTTAAAGGTCAGGTCCTTCAGGCCTTTCCCGAAGGAACAGATCTGCAAGGCTGTTAAGAATGCCCACGCAGTTGTCGTACTTGATAAGAATATTTCTATAGGGACGAACGAAGGAGCACTCTTTACAGAAACCAAATCCTGCCTCTACAACAGTAAAGTCCGTGTACCTGTGATTGGCTATACTGTAGGGCACGGAGGCCGTGACATTCCTGTGGAAAGTATTGCAAAGGTTATAGAAGAAACCAAGAAAGTTGCAAAGTCAGGAATCACGGTTGAAAGCCAGTTCCTGGACCTTAAGGAGGAATTGCTATGAGTAAAACTGCACCGAAAACATATATCACGTCCGGGCACAGTGGCTGTGCAGGTTGCTGTGATGCCTTTGCTGCAAAATTCACACTTATGGGCGCAGGCCCAAATACAATTGTAATTAACCCAACGGGCTGCCTTGAAGTTATGTCCACACCTTTCCCATATTCCTCCTGGCAGGTCCCGTGGATCCACTCTCTCTTTGAAAACGCAGGTGCAGTAGCTTCAGGTGTGGAAGCTGCCTTGAAGGCCCTTGGCAAAAAAGATAACATCAAGGTTGTATCAATCGGGGGAGACGGTTCTACTATGGATATAGGCCTCGGTGCCCTTTCGGGCGCATTCGAGAGAGGACACGACTTCACCTATGTGTGCATGGACAACGAAGCGTATATGAACACTGGAGTCCAGCGCAGCAGTGGAACACCTTTTGATGCAAGTACCACAACCACTCCAGCCGGAAAAGTTTCCTTTGGAAACCCGCGCCCTAAGAAGAACATGCCTGCTATCATGGCAGCTCATGGCTCTCCTTATGTAGCCACGACCTCCATAGGTTTCCCAAGAGACATGATACGAAAGGTCAAGAAGGCAACTGAAATCGTGGGACCTACCTATATACATGCCCAGGCTCCTTGTCCAACAGGCTGGGGTTTTGATACATCCAAGACCCTGGAAATCGCCAAACTTGCAGTCGAAACCTGCCTCTGGCCCATGTATGAAATGGAAAATGGGGAAATTACTCAGGTCAGAAAAGTTAAGAGTCCCAGACCAGTCGAGGAATACCTGAGGACCCAGAAAAGGTTCAAACATCTCTTCACCATGGAAGGCGGCGAGGAAGAAATAAAGAAAATCCAGGCTATTGCAGACTGGAACATAGAGCACTTCGGACTTCAGTAAAAACTGAAGTTCTACTTTTTAATTTTAGGTTTTAATATTCCTTTTTTTAATTTTACTATAATTTCACAATTTTTTATTTTCTTTACAATAGTGCTGGAATTATAGAACTCGATAGCTTAATTTTTCGGCAATCTCACAAACTTCTTCAGGAGACAGGATTTGAACGCCTCTTTTTATGTAATTACTCAGTTCTTTTGAATGCATCACAGGCGTATGATATTCCTTTATAAAAGGAATATCTGCACCAGTGACAGCTATTATTGATTTTACCTTTATCTCGCCTTTTGAGAATCGGAAGCAGATTTTCTGAAGTATGTTTCCATATTTCAAATTGTTCAGGTATCTATACGTAAGGTAATTACTTCTTTGAATCTGATCATAAGGAGTATAAGAGCTCTCACGAAATACTTTTTGGACGTATTCATAGCTCCAGTTCTTCGCCTCAATGACGTAAATTCCAGTTGGTCCCACGACAAGATGGTCTATCTGTGCAGATCTTAATTTTGTACCGTGAAAGGTTATATACCCGTCAAGCTCCAAAAATAAATCGTTAAGCAAAAAATAAGCTTCAGGTAAATCCTCAAGATTTTTGATTACTTCTAGCTCTCCAATTGCACCTTTATACTCATTAGTTTTTTTAATTTCTTTGATTTTCTCAAGGTTATCAGGAAGTGGCTGCAACCGCCTTTTTATCTCGTCTTCTTTATTACCTTTCAGGTAGGCATGTCTGTTGGTCAAACTTTCAAGATCAGAGTACTCCTTTCTCAGTAGTTTATCTATTTCCTTTTGAGGATTGACCTTCAAATCCTGAACGAACCTTGTCTTATTGTGCAAAGTTAATTTAGCTCTCAAATATGAAAACAGGGAACTCAAACTAAACTTGATATTCTCTAGCTCATATATTTCTCTTTCAAGATTTTTAATTTTCAGATTAATATTGTCCGTAATTTTAAGTGATCTTGATTCCATTTCTTTTTTGATAGTATCTATCTCTGCTTCTAAATTTATTATTTCAGTTTCAACTTTAGTAAATTCTATTGGATACTTCAATGCATACTGATTTTTAAGATACTTCTCTTCTTTAGAAATATCATCAAAACATCCAAACTGAAATCCGAGTTGTCTGGTAATTTTGATTAAACTTTTCTCAGCACCCGAATACCCGAAAACTTTAACGATTGAAATCCCGACCTTAGATTGTATGCAAGATATACATTCTAAAACTTAAGTCAACTATATATTTAAGTTATGTCTTTTTAAAAACAGATATTTTATAAAATCGACTTTTTAGTTTGTAAATAGAAGAACTGTTAACTGATAAAATGTTTAATATCGAGAGAATATACCTTCAATTCGACAAATTCTATTAATTGACATAGTATCTTGATACCGAAAACACATTTTGTAGGCACAAAATCTGCTGGAAAAATCAAATTGCATGTGGCCACCCCAACCTAAACAGGCTGTCCGACAATTACTATTGGTATAATCCAATTCCTTTTTTTCGATTTAAAGGTATTAAATGCCTTCTTTTTGCTGTCTTTTTATTACTATCTGTAATTATCGGACAGTCTCTAAAGAATGGGGTATCGTGACCCTCTGCGCTCCCGATGTAATAAAAGAAATCACCAGATTATGGAATTGTGTCCACAAGCGAAGGGGTTCTTCGTTGTTTTGTGTGGATATCCTCATGATGTCCTCATAAAAACCAATGCGGTCTTGAATTGAAAATCATCTTATCCAGAGGGAATGACGAAGAGCCAAAGAAGGTCGTTCACTATTAGTTAGTTGATGTTATTTCCAAAACACTTTTAGTGGCGCATCATACCTTTTTTGCAAATTAGTAAGGTTAATAGCATGCTTGATGCAAGAAACATAAGGCATTTCTAGCACTGGAAAATTAATCATGAAAACATCAACTGCATAATATGGACGACCAAAAAGAAGATGAAGGGAATATAAATATCGGCTCTGTAAAAATCCTCTGATCAACGGGTCCCCATTAATTTGAACTGAATAGTCTGATACACTTTTATTGGCCTAATGTCAGCCTCTTGCAGTTGAATTTAATAGGTTTTCTACAGAGCCTAAATATCGAATTTAACCCGCCAGACTAAAGCATTAAACACAGTCACTTACTACTGTTTTTTAGTCAATCCAAACAATCGCTTTAGTCCAGCACAAGTCCAATTCAGCTTTAATAATCCTTTTCGCGTCTTTTGTTTTGTATATGTTTTGTATGTTTCCCACAGCATTTTATTCAGCGTGTAACCGGCTACAGTATGAGCTACGATTATTTGGAGCAATAATTTCCTATCAAACATCACTCACCACTCCTGATATGCTTTAAACATGAATAAGTAATATGCATACAGCTGCTGTGCTGCGGTAAACCACGTATATAGTACTTGTGGAATATACACTATCCTGAGTATATAATCCCATATTTCAGGCTCTTGCACATATCGCAGTGTATATACATTGTTGATGTACATGATCCCTATTACGATGTATACAGCTTTGTTCATCGAATAGGTTCCACCTTGGATCTCTTGATACGTCCATGCTATCAGGAGGAACTGAGATATAAATAGGAACCAGAATAGGAAGTGATCAAATATGTCATATGCTGTGACCCTATTCACACCGTGACTCCATAATGTATCGATTCCACCACGGAACCATCGTATTCGCTGCATCCACAGGGCTTTTATGCTGAGTGGTACATCTGTCCAGGCTAACATCCCAAAACCGGTCGTTGCATGATAGCCAAACTCTTTAATCGTTACAGTTAGTTCATAATCCTCAGTAATATTGGTGACTTTGTATACACAATATTCACCCTCATTATCGGCAAGCCTCTTTCTCATAACATCTCGAATTGCCGCTACTTTATATACTGAGCACATTCCATGTGAGACTTTAATACCTCTGTCCTGTCCAATGCGATCTCTGTCGAAATCTGCATACTCAACATATTGGCAGTGATAGAGATATTTCTCTTTGAACGTCTGTAGAGGTTGTTTCATTATCCCAGCACGTGAACAAACCACACCCAGTTTTTTGTCTAGATCATACTCGATCATTGCCTGTTCAATGAGATCAGAGGCTAATACTGTATCGCCATCCATCGTTAGAACAAAGTCATAATTATCGAGTTGCTCACCAAGATATCGATACGCAAAATTAAGCGCACCGGATTTCTTGAATTTGTTATTGACTGTTTCGATGACGTGCACACTGTCGTATTTGCACTCAGCTTCTCGTGCAATTTTAACGGTGTCATCAGTACTGTTGTCACTAATAACCAGAACATCAACATTGCCATGCGTCTGATTTACCAGCGACATTATCGTTTGTTCAATGCAATCTGCTTCATTATGTGCTGGGACAAATGCAATCACCTTTTTGCTTGCGTTTTCACATGATTGTACTGCCATAATTTATAACACCCCACCACACTGAAGTTTAATTCATATATTTCCAATCACACCTCTCTTTTTTAGCAGTTGCATGCACGATATGCCACATATTATTGCTTTTTTTCTGGACAGAAAGCCACAGATCTAGTGTATTTGATGTGTTATTAAATACACCTGTACTTCTGTATATGGTAGCAGTGTTGCTCGTACTGTCGGATATATTTGCACAATATACCACAGGCGTGCATTGATGTAATGTAAATGTGTCAGTTATATTTTTTGCACTCGCTAGCCACAAATCCGGCTTGCCGGCAAACGTTATGAGCATGTAGTATGTTTGATCATACTGGTTATAGCACACATCCATATGCCATAGATCTCCATACAATTTTGACATGTCCATTGCGGTTTCGTTTGTGTAGTTTATTCCATTTATAGATTCATATCTCATTAATTGATGTGGTTTGCAATTGATGTCTATAATCCACATGTAGAATTTTTTAGCTTTATCATCATATATTACAGCTGGGCTTACGCCATGCAGATCGCTGCAATTATATTCTATAGTTATTTCTTTTCCGTCATACAACTTGACTTTTACATCTTCGGCTGTATAATTGCTAAACACCTCGCCAATAACGTAATAGTAATACAACCTATCATTATCTGAGCAATAGACAATTTCCGGATCACTACTATATGCACTTTGATTATATACTGGTGGTTTTATTATTATCAGTGGATTACTGATATTTGCAGCGTCTGCGAACGTCAAGCCATCATCGGAATAGTATAAACACGGCGTTTCCAGCTTCTGATCAGCTGAACTCGATTGATTCGTATACGGATATGGTGTTACACCCATCCAGTATTTATGACCAAATATTGGTATATCACTCTGTACGATGCTTGGATGTATGAAATATCCATAATCCCACGGATCTGGTATCAACGTCGGCTTATATGTTAAGTTACCATTTAGTCGATCATCAGGTGCTTTATCGATATTCAATGTATTATTGACTTCTTGAGTATTTGCAGCAAAAACAGCGTTAGCATCCAGCATGTATGCAACGATGGTAAATGCTATACCAACAAATATGATTTTCATTATGTAATTAGACACTGTCATAATTTATTTCCACTCCCCTATAGTGGTTTTATTTCCACTTCCTATGGTAGTATTTACATAGTAAGCTGATCATGAAACTCAAAATTTGCTTCTTTGAATTTCGTATATTAAGTAACTAATCGAGCTTCTGATCATGAAAGCAGTCCAAATAAATCCCATTGATTTGGATTGAAAATGGGTTTTGGGATCAGCTCATTATTTAATAAGGGACAATATATTTTACATGTAATTTTGCGGATTACACTGAACGAAGGAGTTGTCACAGAACAAACTATGTACAGGTTTCAATTGGATGCCTTGATTTTAAAGATCATTATCACCAATTGAAAATTAACTTTATAAAAAATCTGCCTTGTCTATTTTTGTTACAGTTACTAAGTACGCAAATTTGAAATCCATGTTTCCCCCCTCGCCATAAACTTCTTTTAATAGTATGATATAAATTACATTATACTGGTTATAAATAAGTATCTCATTGAACTAATATTATTTAGATAGTCTTCAAAAGGCGACGATTATATTAGATCTTCTAATTTGATCTAGAAAAGCCAAAAAAAGAATAAAAATCGATTTTTACAATTTGTATTTCTGTTTTTGCTTCAATTATACTTTATTTCATACTATAATTTTTTTAGAAAACATATTAATTATATAATTTTTGATCCTTCTCGATTTAGAGATTCAGAAAAGCAATTTTGAGCTTTGGGACCAGCTCTATGATAGATTTACCTCAAACTCAACTTTCAAAGATGTTGGTTGAATGGTCCTCTTGCTAGTGAAAATGTGTAGTGCCTAACATTTGTAATTGGAAAACTGGTCTTACTGATTGTGAAAAAAGGTAGTCCATATGTTTGAATGTGATTTACTCCATTACTTTTGGTGTATTTAGGATAATTTGTTAGACATATGAGACATATTCATATTAATAACTCCACTGATTTGCCATAATATGTGATTATTACAAAAATGCTATTGATTTGAAAGTGAAATATAGTGCCAACTTCAAAATGTTAGTATATCGTGTGAGCTTTACTCATATCGATTTTAAAACTCAAAAAATGATAAAAATTATGCAAAATCGCTACTAGTAGGACCAGTTTTAGGCATGAGTAGTAATTGTACTGTCTACTGATATTGTTTTTACACGATCTTTGAAACGTAAGTTTAAAGCCACATGGAATTCTGTAACACAAAAAACGCAGCCGGTCGAAGAGTGACTCGATCTGTATATTACAACCACGGAAAACACGGAAAGCATGGGAGAACCAAGCCTTTACTATAGGAGTTACGCACTTGAGGAACAAAATCAATTACGTCGAAGACTGTGAATTAAAGCCACATTTTAGATAGTTAATGGTCTAATGCTGTTGATTTTTCAGTTCAACTGCGTAAGTCCTATACTATTTATTTCCGTGTCTTCCGCGCTTTCTGTGATTTTTCAAAAAATTCATTTCCGACATACTTTGGAATCAATGCACTAGGGATATAATATAGGGAATTTTTGGAGATGTTTTAAAATATATACTAAAGTTAAAACTTGAGGATATTAACACTAAAACAGAGATACGTAATGTGAAGAAAGAGAAGAATTGTTGAAACAAATACAAAAGGTTCCAGTATTAAGTGTACAGGCATCTGTTTTTTAAATGCCGTTTTTAGTACCGTTTTTTAAGAACCGTTTTTCAAAGACACCGTTTTTTGAAGATCATTTAAGATACCGTTTTTTAAGATACCATTTTTTAAGATACCGTTTTTTAAGAACCGTTTTTTAAGAACCGTTTTTTAAGAACCGTTTTTTAAGAACCGTTTTTTAAGAACCGTTTTTCAAAGATACCGTTTTTCGAAGATCGTTTTTAAGATACCGTTTTTCAAAGACACCGTTTTTTACAGATGCCTAGCAATCCAGAGACCTTTTAGTTATATAAAACTACGGATGTACTGAAAATGAAATATAAAATTCTGGAAGTACCGTAAAATACAAAGAAAGTTGAGATATAATAGAAGAAATTTCCTTTCTGCATTCAATAAAAATAGAGTTTGGGAAGCATATTTGATTCATAAAATTATTAGAATTAGGACTCTGTTCCAAAATCTAGTGATTTTTTAATTTCTTGATTGAAAATCTAAATTCGTAACAAGAATTCAGTCTCCAATCAAAATTAAGATTCGACATGTAA